>Ga0123333_10001786_pt1 | contig 22541 bp, 18 predicted proteins | sample BioC12SIPDNA_3_FD_89957 | JGI IMG/M metagenome (GOLD analysis project Ga0123333, IMG submission 89957) | Anaerobic biogas reactor microbial communites from Washington, USA - Biogas_R2_B C12 SIP DNA | ecosystem: Engineered > Bioreactor > Anaerobic > Unclassified | place: Washington, USA... | reverse complement strand
GGCCGGGCAGCTCCTCCAGGAGATTGAGCGCCGCCAGTGTGGAAGCCGGGCTGGCGTTGTAGGTATCGTCAAGCAACAGGGAGCCCATCGGGCCTGTAGCCGTGACCACTCGCAGCTCCATCGCTTCGTCCTGCAAACCGCCGACGATCTCTTCCCACGTCAGCCCCTCGACAAGGCCGACCGCCGTCGCCCGCAGCGCCGTGTGCACGCTATGCCGGCCCAGCAGCGGGACCTGTACGCGCAACCTGTCGCGCCCGTGGTGCAGCGTGAAGCGGATTCCGTTGGTGCCCATCGACTCGATCTCGTCGGCCCAGACGTCGGCGCTCTCGTCCAGACCGTAGGTGAAGACTCGGGCCGCCGTATGCGTCTGCATGCCCATGACCAGCGGCTCGTCGTGATTGAGAATGGCGACGCCGTCGGCGGGCAGCCCCTCGACCAGCTCTTGTTTGGCGGCGACGATGTTTTCCAGGCTGCCGGCCCGCGACATATGCACGGGGTCGATCATCGTCACCACGCCGACCGCCGGGCGCGTTATCTCGGCCAGGCGGGCGATCTCGCCCGTCGTATACATGCCCATCTCCAGGACAGCGCGTTCGTGTTCGGGGCGGAGCGAGAAGAGGGCCGGCGGCAGCCCCAGGATGCTGTTTCGGTTTCCAGGCGATTTGAAGGTGCAGTAGCGCGTGGAAAGCACGGCGTGGGTCAGCTCTTTTGTGGAGGTCTTGCCGACGCTGCCGGTGATGCCTATGACGCGCACCGGCAGACCTGCCCGCCAGGCGGCAGCGGCTTCCTGGATCGCCCATACGGCGTCATCGACCACAATCTGTACCGGGCTCTCCCAGCGCTCTGGCCATTGGGAAGGCCCTTCGCCGCGCAGATCGATGGTCAGCAGATCGGGCACGACGGCGCGCTCCACGAGAAGCGCAGCCGCGCCACGCTCAATCGCCTCCGTAGCGAAATCGTGGCCGTCATGGTGTTCCCCTACCATCGCCACGAAAAGGCTGCCTGCACCGGCCTCCCGGCTGTCAGTCACCACGTCCGTAAGGGGTGGTTCCTGGCCGGTAGGCCGATAGCCGCTGATCGGCTCCAGAATGTGGGCGAGGGTGAAGGTCGTCTCCATGATCAGTTGCTGCTGCGCGCCTCTCCGATGCCTGCTTCCATGCGCACCACGTCAGGCGGAATGTTCATAAGCACGACAAGCTCTTCGACCAGGGTGGCAAAGGCCGGCGCTGCCGTCATCGAGCCCCACTGCGAGCTTGTAGGACGGTCCAGTTTGATCAGAATGAGTAGCTGAGGGTCGTCGGCGGGCAGCCAGCCGATGAACGAGCCAATCGTCGCATCCGACAGATAAACGCCGTTCTCGGGAATCTCGGCGGTGCCCGTCTTGCCGGCGATCGTGTAGCCTTCGACGTGCGCCGTCTGTGTTTCTCGCTGAACGGCAGTGACGGCCATCGCATTGAGCACGTTAGCCGTCTCGCGCGACACAGCCTGGCTCAACACCGTCGGTTCATGGACCAGGATCCGGTCGCCGCTGTGGATCTCCTGAACGACGTGGGGCTGCATCAACTGGCCGTCGTTTGCCAGGGCCATCACCGAGGCGGCCATCTGCAACGGCGTCACGGCAATACCCTGCCCGTAGGCGTTCGTGGCGATGAACGACTCGGTCCAGTATGGACTGCCGGGAAGATGTAGCGTACCCGATGCTTCGGCCATCAGATCGATGCCTGTCCGCCGGCCAAAGTTGAAGCGCTCCAGATACATGTAGTAGGTTTCCGGCCCCATCCACGTGGCAATCGTGGCTGCGCCGACGTTCAGCGAGCGCGACAGCAATGTGGTCATATCGATCGTGCCCGGCCCGCTGCGGTCCCAGTTGTAGGTGCGGTGCCCGCCGACTTCGATGACGCCAGAATCGTAATAGGTGCTGGTCGGCGTCACCGTCCCCGAGTCGAGGGCCGCGGCCATCGTCACCAGCTTCATGACCGAGCCGGGCTCGTACTGGCGGCTGATAGCCGGGTTCGTCAACAGCTCCGGGTTTTCCTCATAGAAATGGTAGGGCGAGTAGCACGGGTAATTGGCCATCGCCAGCACGTCGCCGTTGCGCGGATCCATGACAAGAATCGTGCCACTGCGGGCTCCGTGCTCAAAGATCGTCCGTTCGAGATGCTGCTCGACCAGATATTGCACGGAGCGGTTGATAGTCAGCACGAGGTCGGAACCCTCGCGGGCAATCACGCTGCGCTGTGGCGTCAGAGGCGAAATGCTGCGGACGTCGCTGGCAGCTTCCCCGGCCAGCTCGGTCTGGTAATAGCCCTCGACGCCGCCGCCACCCACGCCGTCGAAGTCTACGTAGCCCAGGACGTGGCAGGCCAGCTTGCCCTGTGGGTAGATGCGCCGGGGCAGCGGATCGAGCTGGATGCCGTCGTAGTCAAGGTCACGGATGGCTTCAGCCACGTCGGGCGGCACACGCCCGGCGAGCAGCACATAAGGCTCGTCGGCCTGCAGCGCCGCCAGAATCTCGAAGCGCGGCTTCTGCAGAATGGGCGCCAGTGCTGTGGCAATCTCGTCCGCGTCTTCGCCAGAAAGCAGGGACGGCGAGACGCCAATCTGGTAGTCGGCGCTATTTCCGGCGAGGACGGCCATGCTGCGGTCATAGATCAGGCCGCGGTCCGGGCGAGCGACGACGTTGACCCGCTGGATCTCTTCGCCCAGCTCTTTCCAGCGAGCGCCCTCCAGGACCTGAAAAAGGACCAGACGCCCGGTGATAATGACCATCGCCAGGATGAAAAAGATGATGACAAGCCACAAGCGCCTCTGCTGGCTGCTATTCACCTGACTCTCCTTTGACCATGCTACCGCTGCGCCGTTGCAGGAGCAGCCCCAGGGCTTCGCCAATCGTCTCTACCGGCGCTACCGTCGGCAGGGGTTCCGGGTCCGTTTCGACCGGCTCCGCATCCGGCGGGTAGCCGTTTACCAGCAAGTATTCGATATTCTCCGGTTCGGCGCGCACAAAGCCGAGCCGCAGGGCCTCCTGCTCCAGCCGGTCCAGGGATTGCGTTTCGGCAATACTCCGCTCCAGGACCGCATTCTGGCGCTTCAGCTCTTCCAGCTCCGCCTGCAGATTCTGGACACGGCGTCCATCGGCGGCGATCCGGCTGGCCTGGATCACGTAAATAGAGCCGACCAGTGCGGCCAGGACAATGATCACAAACCAACCGATAGCGACCTGAGCATCGCTGAGGACACTCTGGCGCCGCTCTTCCTGTCGTTTCTCGCGTCTCGAACGCTGCTTCGTCATAATTTCTCGGCTACGCGCAGGCGCGCACTGCGGCTGCGCGGATTCATCTCAATTTCCGTATCGCCGGGCATCACTGCCTTGCGAGTCAGTACCTTTACCTGGGGAACCGTATTGCAGGTACAGACCGGCTGCCCCGGTGGGCAGACGCAATCCCGGGCCAGATCGCGGAATAGATTCTTAACGAAACGATCTTCCAATGAGTGGAAGCTGATGACGGCAACCCGCCCACCCGGGCGCAGCAGCCCTATCGCCGCCGGCAGACCCTCTTCCAGTTCGCGCAACTCCTCATTCACGGCGATGCGCAGCGCCTGGAAAACCTGGGTCGCCGGATGGATCCGCTTGCGGCGAACCGCTGCCGGCGCGGCCTTCTCGATCACGTCCGCCAGCTCGCGTGTCGTCTGCAGCGGGCGCTCGGCGACGATGGCCCGCGCATAGCGCCGGCTGTTCTCTTCTTCGCCGTAGCGCCAGAATAGATCCGCCAGCGCCTTCTCCGGTAATTTGTTAATCAGGGTAGCCGCCGGCGCACCCTGGGTCGGGTCAAAACGCATATCCAGTGGTCCCTCCAACAGGAAGGAGAAGCCCCGCTCTGGATCTTCCAGTTGCCGCGACGACAACCCCAGATCTAGTAGGATGCCGTCAACCTGATCGAAGCCGTGTTCGGGAGCCAGCTCGGCCATCGCCGCGTAGCTCGCGTGGACGGCGGTGAACCGGTCGCCAAAACGGCCCAGACGCTCGCTTGCGAAGCGTATTGCCTCCGGGTCGCGGTCAAAGCCGAGTAAGCGCCCGTTCGGAGACGACGCCTCCAGGATGCCGCCGGCATGCCCGCCGGCGCCGAGCGTGCCGTCGATATACAGGCCGCCGGCCCTGGGCTGCAGCAAGCGCAAAACTTCGGCAAAGAGCACCGGAATGTGTTCGTCCATCTCAACGACGGTTCACCACAGTCCGAGCTTGCACCGGCCATAATCTAGATACCCAACGCCTGCCAGCGCGAAACATCGTCGTTGTCCTCAACTGCCAGACGCACCTCGCGCCAGGCTTCAGCATCCCACAGCTCGATGTAGTCGTACATTCCGGCGACGACCACCTCGCCGTCAATCCCGGCGAACTCTCGCAGGTATTGCGGCAGTACGATACGCCCCTGCCGGTCAGGCTCGAGGTCGGTAGCGCCGGCAAAAATGCGCCGCCGGAAGGCGCGCACGCTCTCGTCGGAGACAGGCCGGGCTGCGACGCGTTCGGCCATTTCCTGCCACTCCGTGAGGGGGTAGATCATCAGGTTCCGGTCGAAGCCGCGTGTCACGACCAACCCTCCGGCGAGTTCAGCGCGGAAGCGGGCGGGTATCGTTACTCGCCCCTTGTCGTCGATGGTGTGCGTGTACTCGCCTAAGAACATGAACCTATCATCTCCGGTGGCGCAATTAGAACATTCGTGCTAATTGCCCCACTTGATAGCGGATTTCTGGAGGTTTGTGGACCGCCCTGTCCCACTTCGCCCCACATTTCCCCACAATAGGGCTCAGTATACACCATCAGTCACACTATGGGAAGAAGGCCCCGGATGTGGCGGCTATATTTTAAGGTACATAGAGATAGGAAAGAAGTCCTTGAAGGGCAGCATCACTGGCGATCCTGGCCCTTAAAAAAACGTGATCTGGCAAACGACGGGTACGGAGTCCTCCCAATCGATCTCCGCACGTTTTCTAAGACGAGTCAGCCCCTGCGCCCCCAATTTCCTCAGCGAGTCTCCCCAGGAAGAAGCGGTCTTCTTCGTCCAGCGGCGCCGTCAGCAGAAGCTCAGGGCGCCGGTTCCAGGTACGGCGCAGCGCCTGTTCGCGGCGCCAGCGCGCGATATTGGCGGCGTGGCCCGACCGCAGCACGGCCGGTACTTGCCAGCCCCGGTAGATAGCCGGCCTTGTGTAATGGGGCCCTTCCAGCAGCCCGGTGGCGTAGCTGTCACTCTCGGCGGCGCCCTCCGCGCCCAACGCGCCGGGCAACAGGCGGACGATAGCGTCGATCACGACCATCGCCGCCAGCTCGCCGCCGGTCAGCACGTAGTCGCCGATAGACAGCTCGTCGGTGACGAGATGAGCGCGCACGCGCTCGTCAACGCCTTCGTAACGGCCGGCAATCAGGTTGAGCTGTTCGTATCCGGCCAGCTCCTGGGCGACCGACTGCGTGAACTGCCGGCCCTGGGGCGTGAGCAGAATCACGGGGCCGCGACGCGCGGGATCGGCGCCGGTGACCGCCTCGACGGCGCGGAAGATCGGCTCAGGCTTAAGAACCATTCCGCCGCCGCCGCCATAGGGCGGCTCGTCGGTCACGCGGTGCCGGTCGTGCGCGAAGTCACGGATATCGTGGACGACAAGTTCCACCAATCCCATGGCCTGCACACGCTCCAGGATGCTAACGCCGAAGTAGCAGCCGAACATCTCCGGAAAGAGCGTGAAGATATTAAAATGCATGGTACTACTCGTATTGTGTCGCTCCTGTGTGCGTCGTATGACCCGCTATCATCCGCTTCCCTGATAACCGGTCGGCCTGCGGCCCGGCGCGCGTAGGGCGACAATCACATTATGAACCAAAACTCAGCGCGGGGCAAGTAATTCGCTGGTCCCGGGTAATGTTCCTCTCCGGGAGCATGGTATAATTCCTCCCTGTCGGACCTGCCAGAGGACGGAAATAGCAGCATGCGCATTCTGATCACGGGTAACAGGGGGCAGCTCGGCCGGGCGCTGGAAGAGGCGCTTCGGGAGGAACACGCGCTCGGCGGCATCGATTTACCGGAAGTAGACATCACCGACCGCGCCGCCCTGTGCGCGGCGGTGTCTGCCGCACAGCCGGAGCTGGTCATCCATACCGCCGCCTACACCGACGTCGAGGGGTGCGCCCGCGATCCTGCCCTGGCCTACCGGATCAACGCCATGGGCACCCAGAACGTGGCCCTGGCCTGCCTGGAAGTCGGCGCGGCGCTGGTGCACGTCAGCACAAACGAGGTGCTTGGCGGCGACAACCCTGCCGGTTATGAAGAGTGGATGCCGCTCAAAGCGGGGAACCCCTATGCCCGCTCTAAAGCGGCAGCCGAGCTTTTTGTGCGCAGCCTTCTCCAGCGGGCGTACATCGTGCGCATCGCCTGGGCTTTTGCGCCGGGCGGGCGCAACTTCGTCCACGCCATTCTCAAGCGGGCCCGCACGGCCGGCGCCCTGCGCGTCGTCGCCGACGAGATTGGCAACCCGACCTATATGAAGGACGTGGCTGCGGCCATTCGCCAGCTCATTGCCACCGGCCAATATGGCACGTACCACTTCGTCAATCGCGGCGCCTGCTCTCGCTGGGCTTTCGCCAACGAAATCCTGCGCCTGGCCGGTCTGGAGCACGTGCCCAACGAGCCTATTCTGGGACAGGACTATCCACGCCTCTCGCCGCCTCCCCGGTTTGGCGAGCTGCACAACATTGCCGGCGCCGCCCTGGGCATTACCCTGCGCCCCTGGCAGGAAGCGCTGGCCGAATATATCCAGGAGTATGAAAGACAGGAATGACTGTAGAACAATTGCTCAGCCCGCCCGTGGCGGAACGCCGGCCCACCGAAATCACGACCCACGGCCATACGCGCGTGGACAACTACTACTGGCTGCGTGAAAAGGAGAACCCGGAGGTCATCGCCTACCTGGAGGCCGAAAACGCCTACACGGCGGCGATGCTGAAAGAGACCGAGGCGCTGCAGAAGACGATCTACGAGGAGATGGTCGGCCGCATCCAGGAGACCGACCAGTCGGTGCCGGTGCGCGTCGACGACTACTTCTATTACACGCGCACCGAGGAGGGCAAGCAATACCCGATCTATTGCCGCAAGCACGGCAGCCTTGAAGCGCCAGAAGAGATCCTGCTGGACCTGAACGCGCTGGCCGAAGGACACGACTACCTGCGCCTGGGCATCTTTCGCGTCAGCCCGGACCACCGGCTGCTCGCCTACTCGCTGGATACGACAGGGGCCGAGCGGTATCTGATCTCCTTCAAGCGGCTGGACGACGGCGAGCTGCTGCCGGACCAGATCGCCAACACCTCCTACTCGGGCGAGTGGGCGGCGGACAATGCCACCTTCTTCTATACGACGAAAGATGCCGCCATGCGCGATTTTCAGGTCTGGCGCCACCGGCTGGGCAGCGACACGAGCGCCGACGAGAAGGTCTACGAGGACCTGGACGAGCGTTTTTTCGTCGGTCTCAACAAGAGCAAAGATCGCCGCTACCTCTTCGCCACCAGCGAGAGCAAGGAGACGAGCGAGCAGCATTTCCTGCCGGCCGACCAGCCGGGCGGTGACTTCACCCTCTTCTCGCCGCGTGTGGAAGGGGTGCGCTACCATGCGGAGTACCGCGACGGCACTTTTTTCATCGTTACGAACGACGAGGCCCCGAACTTCCGCATCATGACGGCGCCGGCGCACGCGACGGCCCGCGCCAACTGGGACGAGCTCCTGGCGCACCGCGAGAAGGTGAATATTGACGACATCGACGTCTTCGCCCGCCATCTGGTCGTCTACGAGCGCGAAAATGGGCTGCGCACGTTGCGTATCGTCGATCTGCAGTCCGGCGATTATCATTATGTCGAGTTTCCCGAGCCGGTTTACACCTACGCGAGCGACGTGAATCCCGAATTCGACTCTGACCGGCTGCGCTTCACCTATACGTCGATGACCACGCCGAACTCGGTCTTCGACTACAACATGAGCACGCGGGAGCGGGAGCTACTCAAGGAACAGCCGGTGCTTGGCGGCTTCAACCGCGAGGATTACGTCACCAAGCGCATCTTTGCTACGGCCGAAGACGGCACGCAGATTCCGATCTCGCTGGTCTACCGCAAGGATAGCTTTCACGGCGAGCCGGTGCGCTGCCTGCTCTATGGCTACGGCTCCTACGGCTTCAGCATGGATCCCAGCTTCGACAGCAACCGAATCAGCCTGCTCGACCGGGGCTTCATCTATGCCATCGCCCACATTCGCGGCGGGCAGGAGATGGGCCGCTACTGGTACGACCAGGGGAAGTTCCTGAACAAGCGCAACACCTTCACCGACTTCATCGCCTGCGCGCGCCATCTCATTGCCGAGGGCTATACCGCGCCGGACAGGCTGGCGATCATGGGCGGCAGCGCCGGAGGCCTGCTCATGGGCGCCGTCCTGAACATGGCGCCGGAGCTTTTCCGCGCGGCGGTCGCCGCCGTGCCCTTCGTGGACGTAGTGACGACGATGCTCGACGAGACGATCCCGCTGACTGTGCCCGAGTTTGAAGAGTGGGGCAATCCCAAGGAGCGCGACTATTACGAGTACATCCTCTCCTACTCGCCCTACGACAACGTGAAGGAGCAGGAATACCCGCACCTGTTGATCACCGCCGGTCTCAACGATCCCCGCGTGCAATACTGGGAGCCGGCGAAATGGACGGCCCTGCTCCGCAGGCGCAATCGCAGCGACAACCTGCTGCTGCTCAAGACGGAGATGGGCGCCGGGCATGCCGGCCCTTCCGGGCGCTATGAGTTCCTGAAGGAGCGGGCGCTTTACTACGCCTTTCTACTGCACGCTCTGGAGCAGTAGTTGGCCGGCAGACCGCAACGGGCGCCGCGCTTCTCCATCATCATCCCCCACTGGAACGGCCGGGAACACCTGGAGAGCTGTCTCACGGCTCTGCGACGGCAGCGCTACCGGGACTTTGAAACGATCCTCGTAGACAACGGCTCGACCGACGGCTCGCAGGCAACCGTCCGCGAGCAGTTCCCGGAGGTGCGCCTGCTGGAGCTGGGCGAGAACCGGGGCTTTACCGGCGCCTGCAACGCCGGCTATGCTGCGTCGCAGAGCGAGTTCGTCGTCTTGCTCAACAACGACACCGAGGCCGACCCCGGCTGGCTGGAGGCGCTGGCAGGGGCGTTTGAGCGCCATCCCGACGCCGGCATCCTGGCGAGCAAGCTCCTGCTCTTCGACCAGCGCGACCGGTTCCACGCCGCGGGCGACTATTACCGGGTGGACGGCATACCCGGCAACCGAGGAGTCTGGCAGCAAGACGTGGGCCAGTACGACCGGGAAGAACGGGTCTTTGGCGCCTGCGGGGCGGCGGCGGCCTATCGCCGCGAGATGCTCGCCGATATTGGCTTTCTCGACGACGACTTTTACTTCTCCTGTGAAGATGTCGATCTGGCCTGGCGCGCCAACCTCGCCGGCTGGGAGACGATCTATGTCCCCACGGCGGTCGTCTACCACAAGCTCAAGGCGACGGGCGGCAGCGTGACGGGCAGCTACTACGACGGCCGGAACTTCCTTTACCTGATCTGGAAAAACTACCCCGGCCCTTTACTGCGCCGGAACTGGCGGCTGATCCTGCGCGCCCAGCTAACTATCACCCAGGAGGCGCTGCGGGCGTGGCGCGGCGAGGCCGCGCGGGCCCGGCTGCGGGGCCAGATTGCGGGCCTGCTCGGCCTGCCCCGCATGTGGCCGAAACGGCGGGCGATCCAGAGGCGCCGCCGCCTGCCCCTGGGCGAATTAACGGCCCGCTTAACACCGGTTGACGCCTCTGGAGAGCGCCGTTAAGATTAGGTTTCCGTCCCGCAATCGCCAAGGCGGTGCAGAAGGCGGGCCATGCCTATGAGCGATAAGCAGCCCTATCTCAGCGTCATCATCCCTGCCTACACGGAAGAGCACCGCATCGGCCATACGCTCGACGTTGTTTGCAGATATCTCGAAGAGCAGCCTTATACCGCAGAGGTCCTCGTCGTTCTGGATGGCCCCAAGGATCGCACGCTGGACAGGGTGCGCGACTTTGCCGCCAGCCACCCGAACGTGCGCTGGATTGACCGCGAGGAAAACCGGGGCAAGGGTTTCACCGTGCGCCAGGGCATGCTCGCCGCGTGCGGACAGATCCGGCTCTTTACCGACGCCGACAATTCCACCGACATCTCCCACTTCGATCAGATGAAGCCGCTGTTTGACGGCGGAAGCGAGGTCGTCATCTGCTCGCGCGACCGGAAGGATGCGCCAGGCGCCCGGCAGGCAGTGCCGCAGCCGGCGCTCAAACGCTTCCTGGGCAACGCCGGCAATCTATTCATCCAGCTCGTCGCCGTGCCCGGCATCTGGGACACACAATGCGGCTTCAAGGCGTTCACCGCCGAGGCCGCCGAGAGGATCTTCTCGGTGGCGACTATCGACCGCTGGGGTTTCGACATCGAGGCGCTGGCCCTGGCCCGCTACTTCGGCTACCCCATGCGCATCGTCCCCGCGAACTGGATCGACGACGCCAACACCCACGTGAGCCTGCGCAACTACCTGGACACTATCCTGGAGACGCTTCGCGTGCGGTGGAACCTGATCACAGGAGGCTACCGGCGGGCAGCGCCGGCGCAAAAAGAGCAGACCTGATGGGAGCGACGCTGCCCACGCTGGATCTGGAGCTGGCCCTGCGGGACGAGACCGGCCTGGACGCCATCGCCGGTCTGGACGAGGCCGGACGGGGCGCGATCGCCGGCCCTGTCGTCGCCGCCGCCGTCATTCTGCCCCTCGACGATGCCGGCCGGCTGGCCGAGCTCGCGGGCGTCGCCGACTCCAAACTGCTGACGCCCCAGCGGCGGGAGGAGCTATACGAGCAGATCGTCGCTAACGCGGTAGCCTACGGCATTGCCGCTACCTCCGCCCCGGCCATCGATGAGATGGGTATCCTGCCGGCGAACATGCAGGCGATGCGCGCTGCCCTGGGTCAGCTCCGACTCCCCGCGGAATTCCTGCTGGTAGACGGCCCGCTCCGGCTCCGCCAGGTCGTCATACCCCAGAAGACGGTCGTGCGGGGCGACAGCACCTGCCTGAGCATCGCCTCCGCCAGCATCCTGGCCAAGGTCACGCGGGACCGCTACATGGTTGCGCTGCACGAGCGCTATCCCCACTACGGATTCGCCCGGCACAAGGGCTATTGCACGCGCCAGCACGTCGCCGCGCTTGAGGCCCACGGCCCCTGCCCGGAGCACCGCCACAGCTTCGCCCCTATCTGCCAGCGCTTACTCTAGGGCGGGCCGTTCCAGGATCAGGTTCAGCCAGGTATCGACGGCGGCTCCCCACCCCGGCGGCACAATGGTCGTCGTGTCGTACTGCACCACAATCGCCGGCCCCACAAAGCGGTGTCCTGCCCGCAGCCTGTCGCGCCGGTAGAGAGCAGCCCTGTGCGGCCTGCCGCCGAACCAGACTTCTCGCTGCCCGGCAAGCGCATCGCCCGCGTCCGGCGGGCCCGGCTCCTGGTGAGGTAAGGCCGGCGGCTCGAAGCCGGCTACTGCCTGCAGCCGCAGCGTGACGATCTCCATCCCGGCGCCCACCTGCTCGTAGCCGTAGCGCTGGCGGTGCGCTTCGTGAAAACGCCCGGCGACCGCACCCGGCTCGTAAGGCACGGTCAGCTCGTGGGACTGCCCGGCGTAGCGCATGTCGAGGCTGCGCCGGAGAATGGGCTTACCGTGGCCCTCGGCAGCCATCTCTGCCTCTGCCTGCTCGACCAGCGGTGCGAAGGCCGCTTCGAGCCAGCGAGCGATCCCGCCATCGCCCGGCGCTACAGCGCGCAGGACCGTCCGGGTATAGTCGCGCGTGGGCGCTGCAACCACCATCCCCAGCGCGGAGAGGACCCCCGGCACGGCGGGCACGAGCACCCGCGGAATCTGCAGGCTCTCTGCCAGCTCGCAGGCGTGCAGCGGTCCGGCTCCACCAAAGGCGACCAGGGTGAAGCGGCGCGGATCGTAACCTCGCTCGATGGAGATGCGGCGGATGGCTCGCTCCATCGTCGTGTTGGCGACCTGAACGACGCCCCAGGCGGCGGCTATCGCATCCGCAGCGACCAGCTTCTCGGCAAGGGCCGCCAGCGCGCGCCCGGCCGGCTCGCGCTGCAGGGCCATCTCGCCGCCGAGGAACTGATCTGGCTGCAGGCGGCCCAGCAGCAGGTTTGCGTCGGTCGTCGTCACCCAGAACGGTTCGCCTCCCTCTGCAATGAGGTGCGGCTGCGGGGGCGCGCTGCCCAGGCCGTAACAGATGGGGCCGGGATCAGCCCCGGCGCTCGCCGGTCCTACCTGCAGAGCGCCGCCTGCATCCACAGTCGCCAGGCTGCCGCCGCCGGCGCCCACGGTGTGGATGTCCAGCGTGGGCAGGCGCAGCGGCAGGCCGATCACCTCCGCCGCGCCGGTGAGCGGCAGCCGGCCGGGGCAGAGGGCGACGTCGGTGCTGGTGCCGCCCATGTCGAAGCTGATAATTTCTGGAAAACCTGCCTGGGAAGCGACGTAGAAGGCGCCTACCACGCCGCCCGCCGGACCGGAGAGCACGGTGCGCGCAGCCTCCTGGGCTACCCGTTCCGCGCCAATCACGCCGCCGTTGCTCTGCATGACAGTAAGGGGGCGCGGGGAGAGACCCGCCTCCAGCCGCCGCAGGTAGCGGCCCATGACCGGCGCCACGTAAGCGTTGATGGCCGTCGTCGCCGTGCGCTCGTACTCGCGGTATTCGGGCAGGATCTCCGAGGAGAGGGAGATGTGCTGCAGGTGCGGCAGGTTGGCCGACAGCAGATAGTCGCGGATGGCCTGTTCGTGGTCCGGGAGCAGGTAGGAGAACAACAGACAGACCGCCACCGACTCAATCTCTGCCGCAGCGAGCGCCGCCACGACTGCCGCCAGGCTCTCCTCGCGCAAAGGCGCCAGCACCTCGCCGGTCGCGCTCAGCCGCTCGTCCACCTCCAGTCGCCACGGGCGAGGCACGAGCGGCGGCGGCTTCTGCGGCACGAGCGCGTACAGCTCTGGCCGGTTCTGCCGCCCGATTTCCAGCACATCGGCAAAGCCGGCCGTCGTGACCAGCGCCGTGCGCGCTCCCCGGCGCTCCAGGAGGGCGTTCGTCGCCACCGTGCTGCCGTGCACGACCGGCGCTTTGGGCGCTGCGCCGAGCCGGGCCAGCCCGTCCAGGACTGTTCGTGATGGATCGTCGGGCGTGCTGAGCTGTTTGTGAATCCGCATCCGGCCGTCCTGCAGCCAGACGAAATCGGTGAACGTGCCGCCGGTGTCTACGCCAACCGCTCTCATCAGGCGCTCTCCTGCGCTGCCATCTGCCGGTAGGCATGCGTCCAGCCGAGGCCAAGAAAGGCAAAGAGGGCCGCGCGCGGCGCCCATTCCACGAGGGCCAGAAGGAGCTGGAGCAGCAGGTGCGGTCTGGCAAAGCGGGACGCCGCCACTCCCGGCAGGGCTATGACGAGGTTAGCTGTAAGAAAGACGGCGCTCAGCGCAGCGCCGGCTGTATAGGCAATTCCCCAGAGCAGGAGCGCGGCGAGGGCGGCGCTGCCCGACGCGCCCCGGACCAGGGCCCAGGCCCGGCGCAGGGCGGGCCGAGGGCCGCGTTCTTCCAGCGTCGCCGCGCGAAAGGCCAGCAGCCGGACTACCAGGGTTAGCAGCGCCAGGGGAATGAGCAGCAGCATCAGCGGCGTCACGCAGAGCAGGGCCAGCGACCAGCCGCCGAGAAGGGCCGCGCGCGGGTCGGCGCTCTCCAGGGCGGCGAGCGTGCTGCCCGTCAGCAGCGCGACCAGCACAACCAGCGCCGTCATCAAGACGACCAGGAGCGGGAGAAAGACGAGCGTGTCGATCACTACCAGGCGCAGCAGCCAGCGCCGCGCCTGCCGCCACGGGCGCTCCATCCCCGCCGCGATAGCGATCAGCGTACCTTCGCCCACCAATGCCAGCAGCCAGGCGAGCAGAAAGAGCAGCAGCGCGCCGCCGCCCCAGAAAAGGAGCTGCGCAACGGGAATCTGCTGGCGCTCCCACCAGAGGCGCAACGGCTCCCGCCACAGCTCGGGCCGCGCTGCCTGCCGCAGCCAGAGGCCGAGCAGCAGGTTGCCGGCAACGCCGAACAAACCCGCTGCCCACGCCGCGCGCTCCCGCCGGAGCTGCCGCCAGCTATCGGCCAGCAGCGCCTGGAGCTGCACGACCTAGGCCTCGCGTTCCTGCCAGAGGCGCAGCAAGGCCACACAATTGAGCAACGCCTTGGGCACGAGGCTGTCGGGCCGGACGTACTCCTGCTCCTTCAGCCCGTCCTCACTGCGCTCGGAGCAGTGGGCGTTGCCGCCGTTGGCTCCCAGCCCGTCCAGACAGGGCAGAACGTCCCAGAAGTAGTTGCCGTCGCTCAGCCCGCCGCGTTCCTCGGGGACTACTTCCATATCCAGAAGCCGGCCCGCTTCCTGCCAGATCGCCAGCAGCCGGTCGGTCTGCGCGTTGCGGGGCCACGGCCCGGTCTTGCGCAGCACCTCTACCTCCAGCCGGCAGCGGAAATTGCCATTTGCGCTGCTCACGCCGGCCTGCTCGGGCAGGCTCAACATCTGCCTGATCCCGTCTTCGTAAACCTCAGGGTTATAGGCGCGCATCTCCACCCTGGCGTGGGCTTCGTGGGGCACGCGATTGACGACGCTGCCCCCGGCGAACGTGCCGACGTTAAAGGTCAGGTGCCGCTCGTAATCGGTCAGGCCGGCGATCTTCACTGCCGCCTCGGCGAGCTGAACGATGGCGTTGGCGCCCTGCTCGTGCGACGTGCCGGCGTGGGCCGCCCGGCCCTCGGCCCGCACGTGGTAAACGGCCATCCCCTTGCGGGCGACGACCACGCGCGCCTTCCGGCCCTCAATCAGCCCGCCCTCGAAGATCAGGCAGGCCAGCGGCGACGCATCGACCAGCCGTTCCTTGCAGAGATCGCCAAAGTCGCTGCCGTCGGTCTCCTCCGACGCATCCAGCAGCAGCACCCAGTTCACGTCGTCGTAGAACGCCGGCACGACGCGGCGAAGGGCGTCGAGCATCATATACATGACGACCGTCCCGCCCTTGATGTCCACTGTGCCAGGGCCGTAGATCCGCTGGCCCTCTTCCCGCCAGTAGAAGTCGTTGGCGATTTCCTCGGCCGGGGGGAAGACGGTGTCGAGGTGCGAGACCATACCTACCGTGTGCCGCGTCCGGCCGGCGCGCGTCAGGACGAGGTGGTTGCCATGGGCCGGGTTCGCCGAGGGGATGAACTCGGCCCGGAAGCCCAGCGGCGCAAAGAGATCGGCCGTCAGCCGGCCGAGCGCGTTGACGCCTTCGACGTTCGTCGTGAAGCTGTTAATCGCCACCATCTGGCGGAGCTGCTCCATGTAGAACGGCAGCCGTTCCTCAAGGTGGCTGCGCAGGGCTGCAATCTCGTCCATCGTCCTCTCCATCTCAAGCCGGCCGTTTGCGACAAGTGTGGGGATCGTACGGCAGAACGGGAAAATCGCAACCGCAAGGCTGATTACAGCTCCTGCACCTCGAATGCGGCGATGGCGCCAAGGAGGGCTACGACGATGAGCACGGCGGATGCCGCCAGCGCCCCGGCCTGTGGGGGAATATCGGCCAGCGGCGCCTGGCTGGCCCAGCTAACGAGAGCGCCCGGCACAAAGGCGGCGATCGTCGGGATGTTGCCGGCCAGCAGCAGGACGACGGCGCCGACGAGGGCCAGCGCCGCAGCCGCGCCGGTGCTGCCGGCCAGGGTGCTCGCCGTGATGGTCAGCGCGGCGAAGACCAGCAGCCAGACCAGCAACAGGAAGGTGCTGAGGGCAAACGCGCCGGCCGGCAGGGCCTCGAAGAGCCAGAGCGTGTAGTAGTAGGCGCCGATGCCGGCGAGGAGGAAGCCGAGCAGATAGACGACGCTCTGGGCAGCGAACTTACTGAGGATGAAGGCCCAGCGCGGCAGCGGCTTGCTGAGCACTATCGCCGCCGTACCCTGTTCCTTCTCGCCCGCCACCGCCCCCATGCCCAGCAGGATGGCAATGAGGAAGCCGAACTGGGTGATGTTCTTCACGTATTGCGCCACCGCGTCGGTCGCCGTGGGCTCGGGGATCAGGTCGGCGAACTGCTCCGCCCCTTCAATCGACTGCAGGAGCTGCGGCGTGAAGTTGGCGAGCAGCGGCGAGCCGAGGCCAAAGAGGGCAAAGACGGCGATGACGACCAGGAAGCGCCGCGTGCGCACCTGCTGCAGGAGTTCTTTGCGCAGGGCAAGGCCAAAGAGCTGCCATTCCCGGCCCAGAGGGGGCACAGTCGGGGCGGGCGTTGTTGCCGCCGCCCGGCGCGCCTCCCGGGCGAGCCACAGCCAGACGGGCAGCGCCAGCAACACGACGGCGCCCTCGACCAGCCAGGGGCTTTCAATCTGCTGGACCACGTAGACAAGAACCGCATCATAAGCGGCGTGCAGCAGAATAGCGAGAAGCACGTAGGCCGGGTTGCGCCGCCGGAACGCCTGCCAGACGATCAGAGAAAAGGTCACGTGCAGGCTGATCGTCACGGCGCGCTCGACGAGCGGCAGCAGGGCCAGGGCCGGCGAGCTGCCGAAGAGCGCGAGCTGCCGTTCCAGCGCTTCAAGCTGCGCCGGACTCTCGGCCAGGAGCGACAGGTCGGCGCCCTGCAGGCCGGCCATCGTCGCGGCGGTGGCAGCGACGATCACGGCGACGATCATGGCCTCGACGCCGCCGTGCCCCAGGCCGAGCATGACCGCATCCGCCCAGCCCGTATCCCGACGCCGCCAGGCCAGCAACCCGTAACCCGCCGCGCGGACCAGCTCTTCGCAGAGGCCCGCCGTCAGCCCCAGGATGATCGCGTTTTGCAGCAGCGCCCGCCCTTCCATCTCCTCAGTGAGCAGCCCGAGGTCGCCGAGCCAGTTGTTCAGCGGCAGGTGGATGGCCTGCGACAGCAAAAAGGTCGCCATGCCCAGGCAGAACAGCCACCAGGGCGCGGGAAAGCGGCGCCGCAGCGCAGCCGCAAGCAAAAGCGGCAGGGCAATCATCGCAAGAACCGAGAGTGTGTATGCCAGTGTCATCGTCGTACCCATCGGCAGCGTAGGGCTGCCGCCTCAAGAGCTTATAGCCAGGAAAACTTCTTCCAGGGTCGGCCTCACCCACTGGTAGCGGCTGAGGACGACGCCCTGGTTGACGAGGCAGGGCAGCAGCGCCTGCCGCGCTGTCGCCAGATCGCTGACGGCTACGCGCAGCAGCCCTCCCTCCTGCGTGACGCCGTTGACCCAGGGAAGCGCCTGCAGCTCTGCCTGCAGGGCAGGCGCCGCCTCGCGGCTCGCCGCATCCAGCTCGATTTCGGCGACGTTGGTGGCGTACTGCTCCAGCAGCTCGTCATGGCCGGCGACGACGAGCAGCCGTCCCTGGTGGATGATGCCGACCGTATCACAGATGCGCTCCACGTCGCCAAGGATGTGGGTGGAGAGGAAGACGGTTACCCGGCCGCGCAGCTGGTGGATGAGGTCGAGGACGGCGCGGCGGCCGGCCGGGTCCAGCGCGCTGGTCGGCTCGTCGAGCAGGAGCACGGGCGGCTGGTGAATCATGGCCTGGGCAATCCCGAGGCGCTGGATCATGCCGCCGGAGAAGCCGCGGATGCGCCGTCGCGCCGCCTCGGCCAGCCCCACCTGCTCCAGTACCTCGTCTACGCGCCGCCGGCGGGCGTGCGGAGGCCAGTCGAACAGGCCGGCCACGTAGTCCAGATATTCGAGCGGCGTCATCCAGCCATAAAAGGCCGGCGACTGGGGCAGGTAGCCAAAGACGCGCCGCGCGCCGCTGTCGGCCCTCGTCGTCTCCACGCCGTCTATCCACGCTGTGCCCGTGGTCGGCGCCGCCAGCCCGGTGAGCAGGCGGATGGTCGTCGTCTTACCGGCGCCGTTGCGGCCCAGGAAGCCGAAGATAGAGCCGGTGGGAACGACGAGGTCGAGCCCGTCGAGGGCGACGATCTCGCCATAGCGCTTGCCCAGATTCTGGCAACGGATGGCGATTTCGTTCTGCGGTGTAGCCATTTCGACCCGTCCTGCCGGCCTATCTCTCTTCACGCCCAATCGTGAAATAGAGAATCGGGCCGATGATGTTGACGAAGATCACCACGACGAACCAGAGCCAGCGCGGCCCACGGGTCACCGGTTGGTGGAGCAGATCCCAGAGCGCGAAGATCATCAGCGCGAGCTGGATGATCAGTACGGGGATGAGCAAGGGTAGATATTCTCGTATGGCGTCCAATTTAGTCTCCTGTCAGATGGGCGATCAGGGCCATCCGGTAACGGCGCCGCCCCTCTGTCTCCTGGTTGGTAATGAGCGGCAGCAGCGCGGCGTGGAGCGCCTGCTGGAACTGCTGCAGCTCCTGCTCGTCGGCATAGAAGTTGATCTCCGTATAGCCCGCGTAGTCAGCCGCCATATCAACGTGCCCATCTTCGTCCGCGTTCGCCTCCAGATAGGAAGCGTACGCCTGCAGGAGGCTGACGACATACGTAGCGAAGTAGCTCAGATGCTCTTCGACCGTCAGCTGCGCCATGTCCTCCTGGCTCAGGTGAGCCCGTCCGATCACGGCGTAGACCTTCTCTTCGATGCCGTGAACGAGGCGCTTTTCCACCACGTCCACCACCTCGCCCTGCCGCAGAAGCCGCAGATGGCGATAGAGAGAGGACTGGGGCACGTCTGGGAGCCGTTCGGCCAGCTCCTGTGTCGTCAGTCGCTCCTGTCCGAGCGCCTGGATAATGCGCAGCCGTACCGGGTGGATGATCAGCTCGGCGCGGGTCAGAGCCACTCAAGACCCTCTATTACTAATACTGGTAACATTCCCAAGAATGATAATACACCGCTCGCTCACTGTCAATCAGGCTGTTTTCGCTCCTAAGCGGCCTCTAAGCTACACTTAGAGGGAGATCCAGTTCCAGGAGTGCCAGCTCGATGACAGGTGTAATTGCTGCCGGGAATCCCCAGACCGCCCTGGCCGGTGCGGAGATGTTGCGCCAGGGTGGAAACGCTGCCGACGCCGCCGTCGCCGCCGCCTTCGCCAGCTTCATCGCCGAAATTGGCGTCGTCCATCTCGGCGGTAGCGGTCTGGGGCAGGTCTACGACCCGGCGCGCGGCGAGAGCACGGTCTACGACTTTTTCAGCGCGATGCCCGGCCTGGGCCGCACAGAGCCCCCTGCCCGGCTCGACTTCGAGGCGGTGGAGATCGACTATGGGGCGACGACGCAGCGTTTCTACCTGGGGCGCGGCTCGGTTGCGGTGCCGGGCAACATCGCCGGGCTCTGCCGGCTGGCGGCCGATTACGGGCGTCTGCCGCTGGCGACCCTGCTCCGGCCGGCCATCTCGCTGGCCAAGGGAGGGGCGTTGCTCGACCGCTTTCAGGCCGATACCTGCGAGCTGTTGCGCCCGCTATACACGCATACGGAGAGCATTCGCACGATCTTCGCGCCGCAGGGCGAGATGATCCGCGCCGGAGAGCGGGTGGCAATCCCCCACCTGGACGAGACGTTGACCGCTCTGGCCGAGGAGGGGGAGGCGCTGGCGCGCCACGGCCCGCTGGCCCAGGCGCTGCTGGCCGATCAGGAACAAAACGGCGGCCTGCTGACCCCGGCCGACCTGGAAGCCTACGCCGTCTACCGCCTGCCGCCCTTGCGCGTCGCCTACCGTGATTTTGAGATTCTGCTGCCGCCGCCGACCTCGACCGGCGGCGTCCTCACCGCCTTCTCCCTGCTCCTGCTCGCCCACTTCCCCGTCGCCACGCTGCAGCCGAACGACGCCGACCACCTACGCCTGCTCTACGAGGTGATGGCTGCGACGGCTCGCGCCCGCGCGACGTGGGAAGAGCTGGCCGGCACCGGAGATTCCGCGTCCGCCGTCGCGGCTTTTCTCGATGCCCGTTTCGTCGAGAGCCACGTCGAGGCCGTCCGGCGTGCCCTGGCCCAGGGACGGGCCTCTCTGCCGGTAGCCGAGCCGCCGGGCCCGGCAAACACCAGCCATTTGAGCGTCATCGACGGCGAGGGCATGGCCGTGGCCCTGACGACGACGGCCGGCGAGTCGGCCGGCTACGTCGTGCCCGGCACGGGGATGATCCCCAACAATATCCTCGGCGAAGAAGATCTCAACCCCCGGGGCTTCCACCGCTGGCCGGCCGGCGCGCGGATACCCACGATGATGACTCCAACCATCGTGCTGCGCGACGGCACGATTCGCCTCGTCACCGGCAGCGGCGGCAGCAACCGCATCCGCAGCGCCATCCTGCAGACGCTGAGCAACGTGCTGGATTTCGACCTGCCCCTGGAGGCTGCCGTGGGCGCGCCGCGGGTCCATCTGGAGAACCGCGTCCTGCAGTGTGAAGCGGGATACGATCCTGCGGCTGTAGCGGCTGTCGAGGCGGCAGGTTACCCGGTCAACCGCTGGAAGGCGCGCAGCATCTACTTCGGAGGCGCCCACAGTGTCGGCGCGACGCCGGCCGGCCTCGTGGCAGCCGGCGACGACCGCCGCGGGGGCGCTGCGGCGACGGTCAGCTGATGCCTACCGGGCGTAGACGCGCAGGTCGTCGAAGGAGACGGTGACGCCCTCTTCACCCAGCGTCTCGACAAAGAGGCCAACGTCCCCCCGGCTCAGCGTGCGGTCTACGGTCGCCCCGACCTGCTGGTCGTTGACATAAAAGCGAAGCTGCTCGCCATCGGCGACGACCCGCAGGCGGTTCGTGGCGCCCGGTCCCCGGTTGACAGCTTCGTGGGCGAACCAGCCTTCTTCAACGAGGCTGGTCATGGTGGCGCAGCCGTCTGCGCAGCGACCGATCCAGACGTAGCCGTCGCCGCTGATCTCCAGGACGTAAAAGGAACCGGTTGCGGCATCGGCCCGCAGGAGCAGCCCAAAGCCGTTATCCAGCGGCCCCTCCTCCTGTGTAGCGCTGACCTCGTAGACGCCATCCACCAGCGACGCGCCGGCCGTCGTCCAGATGAAGGCCTGCGGCGCGGTCACGCCCAGCCGGTAGACGCCATTGGCAACCTCGCCCAATCCGCCGTTTTCTTTCCCTGTCCCCCACGCGCCGGCGGACTCAAAATCGGCGCTGTAGAGCAGCTGGTCGCATGTGGTGGTCTGCGTCGCGCCGGCAATCATCGCCAACAGGACGCCATCCAGCAGCTCCGCAACCTGTTCGGCCGGCGCTTCAGCCCAGGCGGCATGTTCCAGCCCGTCGCTCACCGTCAGCATGACCAGCCCGCGCACCGGTATACCGTCGCGCTCGTAGGAAAAGTCGGCGCGCACCCAGCTGCGCCCGGCCAGCAGGAAGGTGTACAGCTCATCCTGGTCGAACGCGGTCACCCCTTCGGCGGCCACGTCCAACCAGTGCTGCACGCGGCCGGCCCGGCTCTGCCCCGTCGCCGGATCGCGGCGCAGAGCCACAAAGCTGCTAGCGTCGCGGAACAGCTCCCAGCCGTTGTCCAGTGTCTGGTGCTGGAACCGTTCCGGCACGGGCACGGCGAGCTGCGGCAGCTCCTGCAGCCGCCAGAGGCCCGGCGCCACGCCGAGGCCCACGGGCCGCACCGTCCAGCTCGCGGCGATCTGCTCGGCAATGGCGAGGGTATTCGCCTCGGCAGCCGCCGGCCCGTCCACGTCCACGACGTAGCCCACCTGCTCGTTGACAAAAGCGAGGAAGACGCCGGTGCGCGGCTCGCCGTCCCGGTCGTAGCCATAGGCGACGAACTCGCCATTCGCCGCCCCTACCGGACGGCTCTCTTCAAAAAGCAGGTCTACGGCGCCAAACGCCGCCAGCGTGTCGGCTTTCAGCGCCCCAGCGCGCCGCCCCTCGTCGGGATAGCGCCGCACGGCGAGTGTCGTCGTTCCGGCGGGGTCGCTGCCGGTCAGTAGCTGGCCCTCATAACCGGGCATCGCCCATCCGGCGGGCAGGTTGAACTGGAAGCCGTGGTAGGGATCGAGATAGGCGACGGCGCTGCCGGGATCGTCATTCTGCACGGCAACAGCGGCGTAGGCAGTCGTCGGCGTCCCGTTCTCTACCCGGGCCTCAAAGCCCAGCTCGTATTCCCCGCTGGGCAGCGGCTGGAGCGAATAGGCCGGTCCCTGCTCGCCGAAGCGCAGGGCAATGCCCGGCTCCGCGTTCAGGGCGCCCTCACTGTTCTGCCGGTATACGAGAGGGCTGAAGAGAGCATCCGGCGACGGCGCCACGACGCGCAGCGCCCCGGAGGCGCCGGCCGGACGGGCCAATACGCGGACCAGCGCGCCGCTTCCCCGGTCCAGCAGCAGCCACGCGTCCTGGGCCGAGGAGCCATCCGGCGCCGCGAGCTGTCCGGCGATGGTGTAGAGGCCGTCGCCGGGTCCGGCCGGCCACGGGATGACAAACTCGCCCGCCGCGCCATCGCTGAGATGGGGGCTGCGCGTGTCCCAGACGTAGAAGCCTTCATGGACACCATCAGGCCAGAGGCGCAGAGGCGTGC
>Ga0123333_10001784_pt1 | contig 22567 bp, 22 predicted proteins | sample BioC12SIPDNA_3_FD_89957 | JGI IMG/M metagenome (GOLD analysis project Ga0123333, IMG submission 89957) | Anaerobic biogas reactor microbial communites from Washington, USA - Biogas_R2_B C12 SIP DNA | ecosystem: Engineered > Bioreactor > Anaerobic > Unclassified | place: Washington, USA... | reverse complement strand
CGCACACCTGGCCCAATGCCTTCGCCCCCGTCATCGTCGGTTCCGGTGCCGCCGCCTACGCCGGTGGTTTCTCCTGGTGGCGGGCGCTGCTCGCCCTCGTCGTGGCGTGGGCGCTGATCATCGGGGTCAACTACGCCAACGACTACTCCGACGGCGTCCGCGGCACCGACGAGGACCGCACCGGCCCGGCGCGCCTGACCGGCGGCCGGCTCGCCCGGCCGGAGCACGTCAGACTGGCGGCCTTCGTGGCCTTCGGCGTCGCCGGAGTGGCGGGAGTCATTCTGTCGCTGGCCAGCGCCTGGTGGTTCATCCTCATCGGCGCGCTGTGCATCGCCGGCGCCTGGTTCTACACCGGCGGCAAGAACCCCTACGGCTACCTCGGACTCGGGGAGGTGGCGGTGTTCATCTTCTTCGGCCTCGTCGCCGTCCTGGGCACCCAGTACACCCAGCTCGGTGCCGTCACCTGGATCGGTGCGGGCTGTGCGGTGGGTATCGGCGCGATCTCCGCGGGCGTGAACCTGGTGAACAATCTCCGTGACATCCCGACGGACGCCGCCGCCGGCAAGATCACCCTCGCGGTGCGCCTGGGGGATGCCCGCACCCGCATCCTCTACGCCGTCCTGGCCGCGACGCCGTTCGTCATGTCGCTGATCATGGGCGCCGAACTCACCCCGTTGGTCGTCGCCGTCCTCGCCCTGCCCCTGGCGATCGCCGGGATGCTCACCGTCCTGCGCGGTACCAGCGGCCGCGAGCTCATCCCGGTACTGGGCACGACGGGTAAGGCGATGCTGCTGTGGGCCGTGATCACGGCCGCCGTCCTCGCGTTCAACGCCCCGGGGGTGTAGATGAGCGGGGTCATCACCGGGTTCGCCATCATCCTCGCCGTCATCGGCGTCGGTGTCCTGCTCGCCCGCTTCGGCGTGATCAACAACGACCGCGAACGGCTCGTGCTCAACCGCGTCGCCTTCTATGCCGCGTCCCCGGCGCTGCTGTTCACCTCGGTGGCGAACTCGGATGCGTCGACGTTGTTCTCCCCGGTCATCGTCGTCATCTTCCTGGCGACGGCCGCGACCTCCCTCATCTACATCCTCGCCTCGCTGGGCTTCTTCCGCCAGGATCTGCCCACCACGACGATGGGGGCGGCGTCGTCGAGCTACTTCAACTCGGTGAACATCGGCCTGCCGGTGAGCATCTACGTCCTCGGGGAGGCGACCTATGTGGTGCCGGTCCTGGTGCTGCAGATGGTGATCGTCACCCCGTTCATCCTCGCCGGGCTCGGTGCCGGCCCGGACGAGGGCGGCGGCCGGTCGACCGCCGCGAAGATCGGCGACTCCGTCCGCACCGCGCTGCTCTCCCCCATCGTGCTGGGCTCCTTCCTCGGGCTCATCGTGGCGGTGGCGGGCATCAGCATCCCCGCCCCGGTGATGACCCCGCTGGAGATCCTCGGCGGCGCGTCCATCCCGATGATCCTCATCAGCTTCGGCGCCTCGCTGCGCAACACCGCACCCCTGACCACCCCGGCGGACCGGCCCGGCACGATCGTCGCCACCGCCCTCAAGCTGGTGGGCATGCCCCTCATCGCCTGGCTCATCGGCCTGGGCATGGGGCTCGACGACACCCAGCTCTACGCCGCCGTCATCCTCGCCGCACTGCCGGCCGCCCAGAACGTGTACAACTACGCCGCCACCTACCAGCGCGGCATGATCATGGCGCGCGACACCGTCTTCCTCACCACCTTCGGCTCCCTGCCGGTCATGCTCGGCATCGCGCTGCTCTTCGGCCGCTGACCCTCACCCGGGGAGCAGGCCCGCGAGCCGGGCCATGCGCAGGCCGGTGTGCAGTTCCGCGCGCACCGCGCCGTCGGCGAGGTCACCGGCGATGACGGAACGCATCTTGTCCAGCCGGTAGTACAGCGTCGACCGGTGAATGCCCAGCTCACCTGCCGTGCGTCGGGCGTCACCGCCGGCGTCGAGGTACGCGGTGAGCGTGGCGATGAGGTCGGGCGAATCCACCGCCCCCAGCAGGTCCCGGACCACCGGGGGAAGGTCCGCGCGGGTGAAGGACTCCAGGGGCATCCGCGCCAGCGTGGCGTCCAGTCCCGCGGCATCCCAGGTGGTGACGGTTCCGTGGTCGCGCGGCGCCAACCAGGACGCCCGCCACGCCAGGCGGGCCTGTTCGAAGGACCGGGGAGCCTCCTCCAGTGCCATGAGGGTGCCCACCCCGGCGCGGACCGGCGTGACCTGCGGGTCGGCGAGAATCCGGACCAGGCGTGGCACGACGACCGGGCGGGGGAAGATGAGCACCCCGACCTGGTTGTCCAACACCCCGCCGACGACCGTCGCGGTCGAGGTCTCCCGCACGAAGCCGAGGGTGCGGGCCACGGCCTGCCCGGCCTTCTCATGGTCCGACGGCGCGGCCGTCCGGGGGTCGACGCCGAGCGCCACGGCGCAGTAGCTGGCGGAGGAGCTGAGGAACCGTTCGGCGATCAGGGCCTCGGCCGCCCGGGCCCGGACGGGGGCGTCGCCGGCGACCAGGTCGACGGTGAGCTCGTGGGCGCGGGCCGATCGTCCGGCCGCATTCTGCTGCCGGGCCTGGAGCAGGGCAGCCAGGCGTTCGGTGGCGTGGCCCAGCTCCGGCGGCGGGCTCCCTGTCGAGGGCAGGACGAGGTGGCCGACGATCTGCCGGCGGGCGTCGACGAGCCGGGTGAACAGGAGCGGGCCGACACCGGGAATCTCGATCACCTGCTGCGGGGTCCGCGACGTGCGCGGGCGTTCCCAGGAGTCGCTGTGGGTGAGCAGGTGCGCCAGCCGCCGACGGTCCTCCGGGGACTCGTGGATGGACCAGGCCACCGCCCTCATGCCCGCGTCGAGGACGACGAGGCGGCAGCCGAGTTCCTCGGACAGGTCCTGAAGGGCGTCATCAAGTTCGGGTGAGCGGTCCACCCACCGGATCCTAGCGGAGCAGTCCGACAGAGTGTCGGAAATCTCGTCCCCGCATTGCCACATCGTGCCGATGAATCCACCCGTGCGTCACCCGTACGGTGCAGGACATGACTTCCCCACGCATCGCCATCATCGGGGCCGGCATCGGCGGCCTCACCCTCGCTGCGGAACTGCGCCGCCGCGGCCTCGACCCGCAGGTCTACGAGCAGGCCGCCGAGCTCCGTGAGGTCGGAGCCGCCGTCGCCCTCTCCGCCAACTCCACCCGATTCCTCCGCGACCGCCTCGGCATCGGGGCGGACCTCGCGGACAAGGCCGCCGACGTCGACGGGCTCATCTTCCGCGACGCCCGCGACGGCCGCACCATCGGCCGGGTGCTCTCCCGGGCGGAGTACCACGACCGCGCCGGCGCCCCCTACTACGGAGTCCACCGCGCGGACCTGCAGCTCATGCTCCGTACCGCCCTCGGCGACGACGCCATCCACCTGAACAAGAGGTGCGTGGACGTCGACGATTCGGGACAGTCCGCGATCGTCCACTTCGCCGACGGCGACCACGTCGAGGCCGACCTGGTCATCGGCGCCGACGGTGTCCGCTCGGGGCTGCGCCGCAAGATCCTCGGCTACCACGACGCCCAGTTCTCCGGCTGCTTCGCCTGGCGCGGCCTCGTCCCGCCGGAGCAGGTCCCCTCCCTCCCCGACCCGGAAGCCATCCAGTTCTGGCTGGGCCCCGGCGGCCACATGCTCCACTACCCCATCGGCAACGGGACGCAGAACTTCTTCCTCGTGCAGCGCCACCACGGGCCGTGGCCGGCCAAGCCCTGGGTCATCCCCGCCGAGGAGGGCGAGCACGTGCGCGCCGTGGAGAACTGGCACCCGGCGATCCGGGAGATGGTTGGCGCCGTCCCCGCCGCCGAGCGCTGGGCACTGTTCCACCGCCCACCGCTGCAGCACTGGAGCTCCGGACGCATCACCCTGCTTGGCGACGCCGCGCACGCCATGGTCCCCCATCACGGTCAGGGCGCGAACCAGTCCATCGAGGACGCCATCGTGCTCGCCGACTGCCTCATCGAGGGCCTCGCGGACGGCTCCGGCTGGGACGCCGCCCGCCAGCGTTACCAGGATCTGCGCGTCGACCGGACCCGCCGGGTCCAGATCACCTCACTGGCCGCCGCCGACGTGTTCCACCTGCCCGACGGCCCACTCGCGGACGCCCGCAATGCCCGACTCGGCGCCCCGGACTTCTGGGAGAAGTCGATGGCGTGGATCCACGAGCACGTCGCCGCGCCTAGCGGGACTCCAGTTCGCGCTTGACCCAGTCCTTGCGCTCCCGGCGCTGACGGGCCCGCTCCGCCACCGCCCGGGTGGCCTCCTCCCGCATGCCGCGGAACAGCAGCATCGACAGCGGCAGCGCGACGATGAGCGCCAGGAGGGCGGACATGACGAGGGGCACGGGGGCGTCGATAAGCACCGCGGCGAGCTGGATGACCACGGTGAGCACCAGGAACAACGCCAGCCGGGCGCCGCCGTATTTCAGCAGCGCGACATTGGCCCGCCGCTGCAGGGCCGGATCCACCTCCGGCGGGGCGGCGGCGGACTCAGGCTGCGGGGGCGTGTCAGGTGCGGTCACACCAGTAGAGCCTACTCAACCGCATTCCCCGGTTGCCAGGCACCGTAAGGTGGAATGCAGAAGGAGGAACTCATGGGACGTCTGCTGCTCATTCTGCTCATCATCGTCGCCGTCGTGCTGGTGTGGAAGGCCTTCGGGCCCAGCTCATGGAAGCGCAACCAGAAGGCCGGTGCCACTCCGCGCGCCATCAAGGGCCCGGACGATGACGAAGAGTTCCTGTGGAACATCGAGAAGAACCGTTTCAAGCAGCGCCGCGCCCGTGAGGCCGCCGCCCGCGAGGAAGAGGAGCGGGTCAGACGAGCCCGGGAACGCTACGTGGACGACGACGCCGCTGACCCCGGGCCGGGCACCGGGACCCCCGATTCACCGGAGAATCCGGACACCCCCGACACCCCGGACCCCGGCACCGATCCCACCGACGGGAACACCCGGCCATGACCCCGGCCGCCGTCACCGCCTGGGTCGAGGCCGACCGTGCCCTCGACCTGGCGGTGATGCGCGACCAGCTCGCCGACGACGTCCGGCTGATCTCCCCGCTCACCGACGGCTTCGACTTCCGGGGAGCCGACGAGGTGATGGCCGTGATGGCGGCCGCCTTCGAGCTGCTCGAGAATATTGACATCCGACGGGTCACCGGCGCGGACCGGGACTTCGCCCTCCACGGCACCGCGACGCTGCGGGGAGCCAACCTGGAGGAGATCCAGTGGCTCCATCTGTCGGCGGACGGGCTCATCGACGAGATCACCCTGTTCGTCCGGCCGATGCCCGCGGCCGTGGCGCTGCTCGCGTCAATCGGCCCGGGGCTGACCCGACGTGGCGCGATGGGACGGGTTGGCGCGCTCGCCTCCCGGGCGGCGGCCCCGCTGGCGGGGATCACCCAGACGCTGGAGACCCGGCTGATGCCCCGCCTGAAATAGGTCAGGCGTTAACGCTTCTCAGACCTGTCCGAGGTGTCCGCGAAGGTCATCTTCAGGCGCAGGGCCTGCGCGACCGCGGCAACCTTCTCCCAGCGCACCCCCGTGCCACCGTGCTCGATGGTGTGGAGCGTCGACCGGGACACTCCGGCCTCCGTCGCCACATCCTGCTGCAGACGCCCGAGGTCACGGCGCCGCTGGGCCAGCTGGCTGCCGAGCGCGATGAGTTCAGGGTCATCGCCCGCCGGCTTGCCGGTCTTGTTGCGGGGTGCTGACGTTCCGGTCATCACTGCCTCCCCTTGGTCGGGGTCTGGGACACTTCTTTTGCTTGTCACAACAAGCATAGTGTGTCCGTCGTTATACCGGCAGGGGTGACGGTGGGATGTGACCCTGATGTGACCTCAGGAGACGCTCAGTTCAGTCCCGCTAGTTCAGTCCCGCGTAGGAGTGCAGGCCGGAGACGACCATGTTGATGAAGAACAGGTTGAAGATCATCGTGGCCAGGGCGACGATGTTGATCCACGCGGCACCGTGGTTACGCCAGCCGGCGGTGGCGCGGGCGTGGAGGTAGGCGGCGTAGAGGATCCAGGTGATGAAGGTGACGGTCTCCTTCGGGTCCCAGCCCCAGAACCGACCCCAGGCGGCCTCCGCCCAGATCGCGCCGAGGATGATGCCCAGGCCGAAGATCGGCAGGGTGAAGATGGCGGACTTGTAGGCCAGGGCGTCGAGCTTCTTCGCGGTGGGCAGCGGCTTGGCCACGGCACCGAAGAAGCCGTGCTCCCTGCCCTTGGGCTGCCAGATGCGCAGCAGGTAGAGCAGGGAGGCGATGCCGGAGAGCATGCCGATCGACGCGCCGACGGAGACGGTGGTGACGTGGATGGGGAACCAGAAGGACTGCAGGGCCGGGACGACGGGGGCGGCGTCGGCGTAGAGCTTGGTGCCGCCGAAGAACATCAGGGCCAGGACCGGGACGAGCAGCCACGGCCAGACGATGCGCCATTCCTTGCGCTGGATGACCACGGCGGCGGCGATCATGGTGAAGGCGGTGATGACGAGGACGTACTCGTAGAGGTTGCCGAAGGGGAATCGTTCGGTGGCCAGGCCACGCAGCACCGCGGAGACGACGTGGACGATGATGCCCAGCCACACCAGCGCCTGGGCCATGCCGCCGATCCGGTCGGTGGCGGCCTCCCGCTGGCGGGCCTGTTCACGGGAGGGGACGGTGGTGTCGTCCACGGGGGCGTCGACACGCTCCCCGGTCGGGGACGCTCCCACGGTGACCAGTTCCCGCTCGGCGGCGAAGGCGCGGCGGGCGTCGATGACGCCCTGCATCTTCACGTAGTAGAACAGCGACAGCGCGAGGGCGGCGAAGTAGATGATCAGTGCCGTCACGAAGGCGGTGTCGGAGAAACTGGAGAGTGTCGTGTTGACAGGCATGGCGCGGTGGACACCTTCGGGGAGTCGGTGGAACAGGCGGAGTTACGTCTCGACGCTACCCCACCCTGCCTGGCGAATCCAACCCTCGGACCACCGGAACTCCGTCTTTCGGTGGATCAGCGGACGGGTTGTTCATCCAGGTCGGGGACGAGGTCATCGTCGTCGATCTCGTCCGGGTCCTCCAGGCCGAACAGGGCGCGGTGGATGTCCTCGAACTCGCCGCCCCAGCCGGCGCGGTCGGTGCGGGCGAGGCCACCCATCTCGACGCGGGTGACACCCTCGTCGACGGGGATGAGCCGGACCCAGATGCGGCGGCGGCGGATGAGCAGGGAACCGACGAGGGCGGCGAGCATCACGGCCGAGGTGACCAGCACCCAGGGCTGGAACGGATCGCGGGAGATCTGGTAGTTGGCGAACTCGCTGGCCCCGTCGAAGGTGACCTCGGTGCCGTCGTCTAGGGTGACGGACTCGCCCTGGGTGAGGTTGACGCGCTCGATCTTCTGCAGCTGCCCGGAGTGCAGGAGGGTGGGATCGAGGCTGAAGATCGACTGGGCCCGGCCGGTGTCCAGACCGGCGTCACCGCGGTAGACGTCAATGGCCACGGCCGGGTCACGCATGGCCGGGTAGCTGGAGGTGAGCAGTTCACCGTTCTCACCCGACCATTCGGCCGTCGGGGCGAACAGGCCCTGGATGGCGATCTGGTTCTGGCGGCGGTCGAACAGGTCCGGGTACATGCCGGCGGGCGGATCGAAACGCATGACGCCCGAGGAGAGGAAGAAGGTGGGGTCGTCCGGGCGCCACTGGATGGTCTGCGTGCGGGTCTCACCGTTGGGCCACGTGACCGTGAAGGTGGGGGCGTAGCCGTGGCCCTGCAGGTAGACGCGGTTACCGGCGACACGCAGCGGGTGATTGACCTTGAGCTCGTAGTCGGTCCACTCCTCGGTCGGGGTGAGGATGTCGTCGCCGACGGCGTAGGAGATGTTCGAGGTGAACATCTCGGCCTGGCCGTTGGGCAGGTAGTCGGCGGCGAAGTCGTGGGCGTCGAAGCAGAAAGTGGTCAGGCCGGTGCCGTCGAACAGGGGCCCGGCGCGGAAGGAGTCGTAGTTGGCGGTGGAGGTGTTGCAGAACTCGGTGCTCTGGGTGATCTCCGGGGTCTCGTAGTTGCCGGATTCGGTGACCACGATGACGTGGCCCTCGTAGTAGACCATCCGGCCGGCGGCGATGGTGATGAGCATGCCCACCAGACCGAGGTGGAACAGGAGGTTGGCCAGTTCGCGGGTGTAGCCGCGTTCGGCGGCGAGGGAGAAGGCGCCGGCCCGGTCGTCGTCGGGCTGGTACTCGGCGACGTGCCACTTCTTCAGCAGCCCGCGGGCGTCGTCGGCGACCTCGGCCATCGGTTTGTCGATGGTCCCCTCGGCGTGCAGCGGCAGCCGCCCGAGGTTCTTCGGTGCCCGGGTCGGCGGTGTCTTCATCGCCTGGTAGTGGTCCCAGGTCCGCGGCAGGATGCAGCCGATGAGGGAGAGGGTGAGCAGGAGGAAGATGGCGGCGAACCAGGTGGACTGGAAGACGTCGAAGAGCTGGAGCCGATCGTAGATCTCGGCGAGGCGGCCGTTGTTGGCGATGTACTCCGCCACGTTCTCCTCGTTGAGGCTGCGCTGCGGCAGCAGGGCGCCGGGGATGGCGGCGATGGCCAGCAGGAACAGCAGAGCCAGTGCGGTACGCATGCTGGTCAGCCAGTGCCAGGCCTTCTTGAGGTACGTCCAGACGGTGCGCATCGCGTTAACTTTCCACTCCTGAATTGTTGGTGCTGGTCGGTGCCGACGGTCAGATGAGCGTCGCGCCGTACTCGACGGTCCACTGCCGGACGACGTTGATGAAGTGCGCCCACGCGCCGGACAGCAGGGCGATGCCGACAAGGATCATGAGCACGCCGCCGATGATCTGGATGGTGCGGGAATGCCGGCGCAGCCAGTCGACCGACCGCATCGCGCGGGCGGAGCCGAGGGCGATGAGCAGGAACGGCAGGCCGAGGCCGAGGCAGTAGCCGATGATGAGGATGACGCCGCGGGCGGCGGTCATGCCCTCGGTGCCGGCGGAGACGGAGATGATCGCGGCGAGCCTCGGCCCGAGGCACGGGGTCCAGCCGAGGGCGAACACGCCGCCGAGCAGCGGGGCGCCGACCCAGGTGGTCCAGCGCTTCGGCGCCATGCGGGTGTCGCGCTGCAGTGCGGGGACCATGCCCATGAACACGATGCCCATGAGGATGGTGATCACCCCGCCGATCCGCATGAGGGTCTCCGCGTTGAGGGTGAGCAGGCTGATCGCCCCGAACACCGTCACCGTGGCCAGCACGAACACGACGGTGAAGCCGAGGATGAACAGCAGTGCGGCACCCGCCACCGCCCACTGGCGCTTCTTTGCGACGACCGCGCCGTGTCTCTCATCGACCCGCATCTCACCGCCGACGATTCCCGCCAGGTAGGACATGTACCCCGGCACCAGCGGCACCACACACGGGGAGGCGAAGGACACCAGTCCCGCCGCGGCGGCGGCGAGGATGCCCAGCAGCAGTGGGCCGGAGGCGGCGGCGTCGGCGAACTGCTGGCCGATGCCCTGCGCCAGGACGACGTCGACCACTAGGCCTCCTGCGCCAGCGGTAGGGCGACGTCGAGAATGTCATGCGAGGTGACCTCGCGGAGGAACACCGCGGCGGGGCGGTGCTCGGTGTCGAGGACGATCGTCGTCGGGATGACCGAGGTGGGCACGCCACCGAGGGCGGCGGCGGTGCGGAACGGCGGATCGTAGATCGACGGGTAGGTCAGGCCGTTGTCGGTGATGAAGTCCTGCGCGATGGTCTGGTTGTAGTCGCGGACGTTGATGCCCAGCACGGTGCCGCCGAGGGGCTCGAGTTCCTCCTGGATGACCTGCAGGTCATCGGCCTCGGAGCGGCAGGGCGCACACCACTGGCCCCAGGCGTTGAGGACGACGACCTCGCCGGCGTAGTCGTCGAGGCTGATCGTCTCCCCCTCGTCCATGAGAGATTCACCGCTGAAGTCCGGGAGCGGGGCGCGCTCGTCCTCGGCGTAGAAGATCTCGGTCTGCCCGCCGGGCGAGTGGAACTGGAAGGTGCCGCCGACGGCGACGGCGTTCTGCGCGCTGTCGGAGTCGGTGGTGCAGGCGGTGAGGGTCAGGGCCGCCGTCGCGACGACCGCCGCGGCTGCTGCTCTGGTGCGGCGCATGCTCAGATGTCCTTCGCGGGGGTGGAGTAGAAGATGTCGGTGATCTCGTCGTCCTGGAACACCAGGGAGGTCACGGACGCCAGGTCGCATTCGCGGCTGGCGTGCGCGAGCGGCAGACCACGGACGGCGCGCTGGACCATGACGATGGGCAGCTGGTGGCTGACGAGGATGGCCTCGTGGCCTTCCGCGCGGCGGCGGACCTTCTCCACCGCGCCCATCATGCGCTCGGCGATGTCGACGTAGGCCTCACCCCAGCTCGGCTCGAAGGGGTTGAGCATGAGCGGCCAGCGCACCGGGTTCCACAGCTGGGAACGCCAGCCCTTGGTGCGCAGCCCCTCGAAGCGGTTACCGGCCTCGACGATCTCCTCGACGGTGTCCACCTCCAGGCCCGTGATCTCGGCGACGACCTCGGCGGTCTCCTGCGCGCGCTGCAGCGGGGAGGCCGCGAGATAGGTGACGTCATGGTCCTCGAAGGAGCGGGCGGTGCGCGCCGCCTGGGAACGACCCCGGGCCGACAGGTGGTAGCCCGGCAGGGTTCCGTAGAGGATCTTCGTCGGGTTGTGGACCTCACCGTGACGGACGAGGTGGACGATCGTGGTGCTCATGGCGGGGTTCCTTTAGGCGGTTGCGGCGGCGGCGGCCTTCGCGGCGGGGACGAGTGCGTCCTCGATCCGCTTGAAATCATCGTCCGTCAGCGCGGTGGACACAAACCAGGTCTCGAACGCGCTCGGCGGGGCGTAGACCCCGTGGTCGAGCAGCGCATGGAAGAACGCCGGGAACCGGAAGGTGTCGGCGGCCTTCATCTCGTCGAAGTTGTGGCCCTGCCCCTCGGCGAAACGGATGGACAGCATGGTGGCGGCGCGCTGGATGTGGTGTGCCACACCCTCGCGCTGAAGGGCGGTGGAGATGAGCCCGGCCAGGCGGTCGGCGTTGGCCTCGAGCACCGGGTAGATGTCCTCGGAGGCCAGTCGCAGGGACGCCATGCCCGCGGCCATGGCGACGGGGTTACCCGACAGGGTGCCCGCCTGGTAGACGGGGCCGGTGGGGGCCAGGTGCTCCATGATGTCGCGGCGGCCACCGAACGCGGCGGCGGGCAGACCACCGGAGACGACCTTGCCGAAGGTGGTGAGGTCACCGGCCACCCCGTCCACCCCGAACCAGCCGGAGTGGGAGGTGCGGAAACCGGTCATGACCTCGTCGAGGATGAGCAGGGCACCGTCGGCGTGGGCGATCTCCTTCAGTGCGGCGTTGAAGCCGTCCTGCGGGGCGACGGTGCCCATGTTGCCCGCGGCGGCCTCGGCGATGATGCAGGCGATCTCCCCCGGGTGCTCCGCGAATGCGGCCTTGACCGCCTCCAGGTCGTTGTAGGGCACGACGATGGTGTCGGCGGCCGAGGCCCCGGTGACACCCGGCGAGTCCGGCAGGGCGAAGGTGGCCACCCCGGAACCGGCGGCGGCTAGCAGGGCGTCGACGTGGCCGTGGTAGCAGCCGTCGAACTTGATGATCTTCGGTCGACCTGTGAATCCGCGGGCCAGCCGGACGGCGGACATGGTGGCCTCGGTACCGGAGTTGACCAGGCGGACCTCCTCCACGCTGGTGCGGTCGACGATCATCTGGGCTAGCTCGGTCTCCGCGTTGGTCGGCGCGCCGAAGGAGAGGCCCTTCGTCACCGCCTGCTGCACGGCCTCGACGACCTCGGGGTGGGCGTTGCCGTGGATCATCGGGCCCCAGGAGCAGACGAGGTCGACGTACTCGTTGCCGTCGACGTCACGCAGCCGGGACCCGGACGCGGACTCGATGAAGCGGGTCTGGCCGCCGACGGAACCGAAGGCCCTCACCGGCGAGTTCACGCCACCGGGGATGAGCGCGCGGGCGCGATCGAAGGATCGGGCGGACGCAGTCGTGTGGGCCGAGGTCACATCAGCGGAAGTCATGGCTCCCCATTGTAGGGGGTGGTCCGGGGTAGTCCATATGGTGGGGGTCACCTGTCCGCCGGACCCACCAACCGGCCCGGAACCTCCCGCAATGCCGCCGGGTGGGCGGTCGCCGTCGCCTCGGAGCGGGCGGCCGGGAACTGCTCCCGGATCTCCTGCACCCGGGTGTTGAGCCCGGGTCAGCTGGCGAGTTTGAGGCCCACGATGCCACCGACGACCATGAGCAGGAAGAGGATCTTCAGGGCGCTGACGGCTTCCTGCCCGGTGACGAAGGAGTAGATGACGGCCAGGGAGGCACCGACGCCGACCCACACGGCGTAGGCGGTGCCCAGTGGGAGGGTCTTGAGCGCCCAGGCGAGCCCGCCCATGGAGATGATGAGGGCGACGACGAAGACGATGGAGGGGCCGAGGCGGGAGAAGCCGGCGGACTTGTCCAGGGCGACGGCCCACACGGCCTCGAAGGCGCCGGAGAGGAGCAGAACGATCCACGAGATGGTCACGACAGTGTCTTTCTGGCCGTCTTGTCGCGACTCCGGGTACGGCTCCCTCGTCCGGGCCCGGCCACCACGGCCGGACTACGCCTGATCAGCCTAGCAAACGGGTGGCGGCGGCGCGGGCGTCCGCGATGACGGCGGGGACACCCACTCCTCCGGTCCAGGCGCCGGTGACGTCGATGCCGGGGGCGTCGGCAAGCGCGGTGCGGACGGTGTCGACGGTGGCCAGGTGCGTCTCGTCGTAGCGCGGGAGGCCGCCGAACCAGCGCTGGACGTAGATCTCGGCGAGGCCGGCGGCGCGGCCGTCGAAGCCGGTGAGGGTCTCCAGGTCGTCGAGGGCCCAGTCGACAAGTGCGTCCTCGTCGGCGCGGACGATGGCGTCGTCGCCGAAGCGGCCGAAGCTGGCACGGACCAGGGCACCGCCCCGCTCCCCCAGGTGCGGCCACTTCTTCGATGAGAGGGTGAAGGCCTTCGCCTGGACCTCGGGCTCGTCCGCGGCGACGAGGATGCCGGAATTCTCCGGCAGCCCCTCGGCGGAGTCGAACTTCATGCCCACCACGGCGGAGGAGGCGAGCTTGACGGCCTTGAGGGCCTCGGCGGCGGCGGGCACCAACTGGCGCAGCAGCATGGCGGTGGTGGGGGCCGGGGTGGCCAGGAGCACGCGGTCGTACGTGCCCTCCCCACCGCCGGTGATGGTGAAGCCACCGACGCCGCGGGTGATGCCGGAGACGAAGGCGTCGAGGTGGATGTCGGCACCCGAGGCCTCGGCGAGGGCCTCGTAGAACTGGGCGTAGCCGCCACGGAAAGTGGCGAACACCGGCGCCGGCACCGCCCCCGGCGCGGGGGTGGGGCGGGCGGCCTCGCAGCGGGCGACGGCACCGGAGAGGGTGACCTTCTCCCCTGCCTCGGCCAACTCGTCCAACGCGACGGCCAGCTGCGGGATGGTGGCGCGGATGCCCAGGTCGTCGGCCTGGCAGGAGTACACGCCGCCGAGCAGGGCGGAGACGACGCGGTCGGCGACCTCGTCGCCGTAGCGTTCGCGGACCAGGCGGCCGACGCTCATGTCACCACCGACCTGCCAGGGGATGCTGTCCTGGTCACCCTCGGCGTCGATACGCGCGGCGGTGTCGGTGGAGACGAGGTGGGCGACGGGGGCGGAGGTGGCGGGGATGCCCATGACGCCGCCGGCCGGCAGATCGTGGACGGTGCCGCCGGAGTAGACCAGGGAGCGCAGGCCGGAGGGGTGGACGAGTTCGTCGCCCAGGCCGAGGGACGCCACATACTCGACGGCGTCCTGTCGCCGGGCGAGGAACGCCTCGGCGCCCATGTCGGTGGGGCCGGACTCGAAGGGGACGGTGAACAGCTTGCCGCCGATACGGTCCTCGGCCTCGAGGACGTCGATGTGGGCGTCCGGGTCGGCGCGGCGGATCTCCACGGCGGCGACGAGGCCGGCCAGGCCGGCGCCGATGATGGCGTAGCGCACTAGTGCTCCTCGTGGATGATGGCGACGGTCTCGGTGATGGCCTCGGCGGGGGTGTTCGGCAGGACACCGTGGCCGAGGTTGAAGATGTGGCCGGTGGCGTCGCCGGCGTCGACGGCGGCGGCGGCCTCGGCCTTGATGCGGGCGACCTCCTGGGACAGGACGGTGCGGCCGGCGAAGAGCATGGCCGGGTCGAGGTTGCCCTGGAGGACCTTCGGGCCGGAGGCGGCGGCGATGCGGGTGGCGGCGACGTCGAGCGGGACGCGCCAGTCCACGCCCATGACCTCGGAGCCGGCCTCGCTCATGGCGCCGAGAATCTCGCCGGTGCCCACGCCGAAGTGGATGCGCGGGATGCCGGCGTCGTCGATGGCGCGAAGGATCTCGGTGGAGTACGGCAGGACGAACTCGCGGTAGTCGCGTTCGGTGAGGAATCCGGCCCAGGAGTCGAACAGCTGCATGGCGTCGATGCCGGCGTCGATCTGCAGCTGTAGGAAGCGGATGATCGTCGGGGTCAGGCGCTGCATGAGGGCGTGCCAGGTCTCCGGCTCCGCGTGCATCATCGCCTTGGTGGTCTCGTGGTTCTTGCTCGGCCCACCCTCGACGAGGTAGCTGGCCAGGGTGAAGGGCGCGCCGACGAAGCCGATGAGGGCCTGGGTGTCGGTGAGCTCGTCGAGGATGATCCCGATGCCGCGGGTCACCTCGTCCACGTCCTGCTCGAGGATCGGGAGCTTGTCGACGTCCGCGCGGGTCCGGATCGGCGCATCCATCACGGGTCCGCGTCCGGGGACGATCTCCACGCCGACGCCGGCGGCCTTGAGCGGCACGACGATGTCGGAGAAGAGGATGGCGGCGTCGACGTCGTGGCGGCGCACCGGCTGGAGGGTGATCTCGGCGAGCAGTTCCGGCATGAAGCAGGAGTCGAGCATGTCGATTCCCTCGCGCACCTGGCGGTACTCGGGCAGGGAACGCCCGGCCTGGCGCATGAACCACACCGGGGTGCGGGTGGGGGTGCGGCCGGCGGCGGCGTCGAGAAGCGGGGCGTCGTGGAGGCTACGGCGTGTCATGTCCCCCATTGTGGTCCACCGGCGGGAGGAACACGAACCGCCGGGCCCCTAGCGGGGGAAGTTGCGGGCGCTGTTGGAGCGGGCCTCGATGAGCAGGGAGGACCCCAGCATGAGGACGGTGGCGGCCATGGGGTGGAGGATGCCGGCGACCGACGCCGCCAGGGCGAGGCCGTTGTAGGTCCAGGCGAAGATGATGTTGTGGTCGATGATCCGGCACACCCGCCGGGCGTGCCAGATCAGCTGCGGGACGGTGGAGACGTCCGGGCGCAGGACGATGACGTCCACGTCCGCGTGGCCGGACTGGGCGACCCGGTCGACCTGGTCGTCGGTGCCCATGAGGATGCCCACGTCCGCCACCCGCAGGGTGTCGGTCACCGAGACGTCACCGACCATGGCCACCGTCGCCCCGCGGGTGTGCAGGGCCCGGACCGACTGCGGCTTCTTCGCCGGGGCGATGCCCGCGAGAACCTGGTCGATGCCGATGCGGTCGGCGAAGCGGCGGGCCACCGGATAGGTGTCCCGGCTGAGCATGACGGTGTCCACCCCTAGATCGTCGAGCTCTGTGACGGCGTCCTGCGCGTCGTCCTTGACCGTGTCGTGCAGGGTGATCACACCCCGGTCCCGGCCCTTCCACCGCACCACCAGGGGGGTGCCGCCGGACACCGCGGCCGCCGCCAGGCGTCCGTGCAGCTCCGACATGTTCTGCGGCCGCCACAGCCGCGCCTCCACCTGGGTGAGGTGGACGCTGCCGTCGGCCTCCGCCAGGGGCAGGTCGATGAGTCCGGTGAATCCGCCCTCGGAGTCGACCTCCGCGTGGGTGACGTCGATCCAGTGCGGGATCTCCTCCCCGCCCGCGCCGGCGTCGCGCGCCTCCCGGGCGGCACGGACCAGGGCCCGGGAGACGGGGTGGTCGGATTCCAGCGCCAGGGCGCCGGCGACCCGGAGGATGAGTTCGGGGTTCTCCCCCCGGTCGGCGGTGACGGTCTCCACGGTCATGTCCGTCTCCGCGAGGGTGCCCACCCGGTTGAACACCACCGTGTCCACCGTCTCGGTGCGGCGGATGGTGGCGCCGTCCCGGAAGAGCACCCCGTTGCGGGCCGCCGACTCGACACCGTGGCGGATGGCCAGGGCCGGGGACAGGGCGATCGCCACCGGGGCGACACTCGCCAGCACCGCGAGGGCGGTGGCGAAGGCGGCGTTGAAGTTGCCGGCGATGAGCACCCACAGGGCGAAGTCGAGCGCCGCCACCCCGAGGGCGGCCGGGATGAGCAGGGAGGCGGTGCGGGTGGACAGCAGGGTCGACTGGTTCTGCTTCCGGTTCGCGTCCGAGACCCACTGGTGGATGGCGGCCAGGCGGGTGCGGTGGCCGGTGTAGACCACGCGTACCTTGATCCGGCCGTCGAGGTTCCGGGTGCCGGCGTAGACGTAGGAGTTGACCTTGACGGGCTCCCGGTCGACCTCACTGGTGGCGATCATGCTGCGTTCGACCGTGCAGGCACCACCCACGACCACGCCGTCGACCGGGATGATCTCCCCGGCGGTGACCACGACGTCATCGCCGACGTTGACCTCCTGCAGGGGGATCCGCTCATCCGCCGGCGCGCTTCCCGGCCCTCGGCCCTTGGGGACGACGAGCACGGGATGGTGCGGCCCCGGGCGGCGGGCGTCCACCTCGTCGAGCAGGCTGCCCCGGGTACGCATGGTGAGCAGCCGGCCGGCCAGGAGCAGGACGGTCATGCCGCAGGCGACGTCGAGGAACAGCTCACCGTCGGTGATCCGGGAATGGCGGAAGGCGAACCACTCCGGGTGGGAACGCCAGTCGAGGTCCCCGGCGGAGGTGAGCAGCAGCATGACCAGGGACCAGACCACGGCCGCGATGATGGCCACCGAACTGGCGCCGTCGAGGGCCGTCAGCCCGCGGCGCAGCCCACCGACCAGCGCCCGGTGGAAAGGCCACGCACACCAGGTGACCACCGGGGTGGCCAGCGCCAGGCTCGCCCACTGCCAGCCGTCGAACTGCCAGTCCGGGAAGTAGGCCATGATGAGCACCGGGATGCTCAGCAGCAGGGCGATGACCAGGCGGGTGGGCGTGAGCAGTTCCCGGGCGGTGAACAGGACGTCGTCCGGGTGGGCGTTCTCCGGTTCACGCAGGCGGTCGAGCTCGGAGTCGAGGAAGCCGGCGCGGCGGGCCCGTTCGAGGAGACGCGCCTCCTCCTCGATGTGGCGGCGGATCTTCCAGGAGGGGCCGCGGCGGGGGCTGCGTTCCCGACGGTCCCGGCGGTCGGTGCGCTGGGCCAGCCCCTCCCCCGGCATCGCGCGGAGCACGCGGCGGCGCAGGGACAGGTCGGTGAGCACCGCGGTGATGCCGAAGCCGGCGATGATCTCCACGAGGACGTCCGGGTCGACGGTGTCGGGGGCGGTGATCCAGGCGGTGGCTTTGGGGTAGACGATGCGGGCACGGACGCCGGGCACGGCCTCGAGGGCGATCTCCATGTCGGCGACGTCCGGGGCGTTGGTCAGTCCCTCGAGTTCGAAGCCGTAGGAGACCTTGGGGCGGTCGGCCGGGTCGATGTCGGGATCATCACCGCGGGCGTCCCGGTCGCCGAAGCCGGCGGCGTCGGCGGCGCTGCGGGCCTCGGCGATCGCGGCGGTCACCTGATCGGCGTTGCGTTCCATGTCTGGAAGATTAGTGCTCCGCGTCGGTTTTGTATGCCACGTAGTGGTTGGCGTCCGGGCGGAACATGAGGAACGCGGCCAGGGCCAGCAGAATCACGATGAGGATCATGGCCAGCCCGCCGACCTGGATGGCGAAGGCGACGACGTTGAGGAACACCGCCAGCGCGATGACCACGAGGAGGATCCGACGCGAGAGGCGGCTGCCGGACCTCAACTGCGCGGCGAGCGCGGCGATGAGCAGGCCGGTGATGATGTTGGCGATACCGACGAAGCGGAGGTTGCCACGGAAGGCCTCGATGAGGTCCCGGCCGGCCCCGGGGTTGGCGTCGCTGGCGGCCTGCGGGTTCTCCGTGAGCATGACCAGGCCGGCGAGGACCATGACGATGGCGGCGGCGACACTGAGCCAGTAGCTCCACCGCAGCGAGGCTGGCCAGGTGTCGGGGTCACCGGCCGGGGTGCGGGGCCGACGGTTGGGGTCGTTCGGGTCGGCGTACATGCCGGGGAACATGCTGGGCACGGGTCAGTCCCTCCCCGGCTTGTCGGAGTCGATCTCACGGGTCCACCGCATGGTCTCGACCCGGAAGGAGAAGACGAGGCCGAGGATCGCGGCGACGCCGACGAGGATCTGCAGGCTGCCGTCGATGAGGTAGAAGATGACGGGGACGTCCCCGCCGCCGGCGGGCGCCATGAACAGCAGCAGGATGCGCAGGCCGAAGTAGATGCCGAAGAACAGCAGCAGTCGGCGGGCGGTGCCGGCGTGCCTCGAGCGGCGTTTGATCAGGGTGAGTCCCCAGGCGAGCAGGCCCATGATGAGCAGGCCCATGACGCCGATGAGGATGACCGAGGCGTAGGCGCTGGCGGTGACGGTGGCCTCGCCGAGGTTGGCGATCTCCTCGTCGCTCAGGCCTTCCCGGGCCATGGCGAGCAGCGGCGCGGGGTCGATGAGCGCGATGACGACGTTGAGGATCTGGTGGAGGACCTCACCTCCGATGGCCAGCGACCACAGCAGCAGGAGCAGCCGGATGGTCTCGGGCATCTCGGGCCTGCCGTCGGCGGGCGGCGTCGTCTCCGCCCCCGCGCGGGTGTCCAGTCCGGTCGTCGTCTCCGACATCAGCGGCCCCCGATAAGCCGGGCGGCGTCGGTGGCGAAGTAGGTGAGGATCTGGTCCGCGCCCGCGCGCCTGATGGAGGTCAGCGACTCCATCATCACGGCGTCGAGGTCGACCCAGCCGTTGCGGCCGGCGGCCTGGATCATCGCGTACTCGCCACTGACCTGGTACGCGGCGACGGGCACCGGGGAGGTCTCGGCGACGGCGTGGAGCACGTCGAGGTAGGGCAGGGCGGGCTTGACCATGACGAAGTCGGCGCCCTCGTCGATGTCGAGCTGGACCTCGAGCAGGGATTCGCGCAGGTTGGCGGGGTCCTGCTGGTAGGTGCGGCGGTCCCCCTGGAGGGAGGAGCCGACGGCCTCGCGGAAGGGGCCGTAGAAGGCGGAGGCGTACTTCGCGGAGTAGGCCATGATGGCCACGTCCTGGTGCCCGGCCTCGTCGAGTGCCTCCCGGATGGCGAGCACCTGGCCGTCCATCGCCCCGGAGGGGGAGACGATGTGGGCGCCGGCGTCGGCCTGCGCCACGGCCATCTGCTGGTACAGCGGCAGCGTCGCGTCATTGTCGACGACCGCCCGTCCCCACCGGTCCTGCCTCACCACCCCGCAGTGCCCGTGGTCCGTGAACTCGTCGAGGCAGGTGTCGGCCATGATGAGCAGGTCCTCGCCGAACTCCTCCCGCAGTGCGGCCAGCGCCCGGTTGAGGATGCCCTCCTCCTGCCAGGCCTGGGAGCCGTCGGCGTCCTTGTCCGCGTCGGTGGGCACGCCGAACAGATCGACGCAGCGCACGCCGGCGTCGAGCGCCTCGTGCGCGGCCCGCTTGAGCGAGTCGAAGGTGTGCTGGTTCACGCCCGGCATGGAGGAGATCTCCCGCGGGGCGTCGATGCCGTCGGCGATGAACATCGGCAGGATGAGGTCGGCCGGTCGCAGAGTGGTCTCCGCGACGAACTCGCGCATCGCCGCGTTCTGCCGCAGCCGGCGGGGGCGACGCGAAGGGATCGGGGTGGACAGCGGGGACGGGGAGTTGGAGGCCACGGGGGCTACTGGTCCTTCCTCAGGGGGCGGGGTCTCGGCCCACCCCATCGTAGGTGCTATTCCGACGCCGGTTCCGCGACGACGGCACCGGCCTCGGTGGCCACCTCCGGGGCAGCCTTGCGGCGGGCGCGGCGCTTCTTGCGCGGCGGCGGGAGCTGACCGGCCGCACGCAGGCGTGCGACGTGGGCCGCGAGGGCGTCGACAAGCTCGGGGACCTCGGCGATCTCCGGCTCCACGTCGACCCGCAGCCCCATCTCGCGCGCGGTGGCGGCGGTCATCGGGCCGATGCAGGCGATGATGGTGCGCTGGTGCGGCTTGCCGGCGATGCCGACGAGGTTCTTCACCGTCGACGAGGAGGTGAAGCACACGGCGTCGAAGCCACCGGACTTGATCATCTCGCGGATCTCCGCCGACGGCGGGGCGGCGCGGACGGTGCGGTAGGCGACGACATCGTCAACCTCCCAGCCCGCCTCGTGCAGGCCGTCGACGAGGACGTCGGTGGCGATGTCCGCCCGCGGCAGCAGCACGCGTCCCACCGGGTCGAGGTCCTCGACGTACTCGGGGAACACCTCGACCAGGCCCGCGGCGTTCTGCTTCGTCGCCGGGGGCAGCAGCTCCGGGGTCATGCCCAGGGCACGGATGGCGTCGGCGGTCTTGGAGCCGACGGCGGCCAGGTGCACACCGGCGAAGGCGCGGGCGTCGAGGCCGATCTCGTTGATCTTCTCCCACACCGCGGACACGGCGTTGACGGAGGTGAACACGATCCACTGGTAGCGGCCCTCGACGATGCCCTTGATGGCGCGTTCCATCTGCGCCGGGTTCCGCGGCGGCTCCACCGAGATGGTGGGCACCGACTGCGGGATCGCCCCGTAGGAGGACAGGCGGGCGCTCATCGCGGCGGCCTGCTCCTTGGTGCGCGGCACGAGGACGCGCCAGCCATACAGCGGGCGGTTCTCCCACCAGGAGTACTTGGTGCGGTCGTCGACACCCTTGCCCAGGGTGACCACCAGCTGGCCCGGCAGCTCGGCGTCGAGCCGGCCGAGGGTGCCCAGGGTGGCGTCGTGGGTGCGCTGCAGGCGGGTGGTGCCGTTGACGGTGACGGACACCGGGGTGTCCACGCTCATGCCGCGGGTGATCAGCTCGGTGGCGATGGTCTCCAGGTCCGCGGCACCGGCCTGGAGCACGAGCGGCTCCGGGGCACTGACCAGCTGGTCCCAGTCCACCCCGCCACCGGTGACGTCGGTCTCCGTGTAGGTGGAACCCAGGGCGATGCCGGCGAAGGACGGCACCGTCGACGGCAGGGACATGCCCGGCACGACCTGGAACTCCAGGCCCGCGGCGGCGACGGCGGCGATCTCCGCCATCGTGGAGTCCCGGGTCAGCGGGTTGCCGGAGACCAGACGGACGACATCCCCCTCGGCCTCGGCGAGGGCCTCGGACAGCTGCGTGGCGATGATCGCCGGATCAGTGCTCACCGGTTCCCGGATGTCCGCGGCCGTCGGCGGCGCCGGACGCGGCGGCCGACGACGGGCACCCGCCTCCTTCGCCTCCGCGCAGATACGCTCGTACTCCGCCTCCGCGGCGGCGAGACGTTCCTTCGGCACCGGGAGAGCGGCAGCGACGACCTCACGTACCCCTGGGAGCACTGCCTCGTCGGTGACGGCGACGGAGGTGGTGGTGAGCACCTCACGCGCGCGGACGGTCAGCAGATCGGGGTTACCGGGGCCAGCGCCGACGAAGACGACCTTTCCCGGCTGGGAGGTCTGGGGGACCATGCTCATACGGATCTTTTCTAATGTCGGGCCCGCCGCCATGAAACGGGCCGGAAATGGTTTGTCACAACAGGTCAGGACACAAATGCACGCCCATCGCAGCGGTGTGCCCCCGGCCGGTGACGGCGTAAAAGGGGGCCATATCGCTCACGGGGCGTCCACCGTGTGGTATCTACACCATAAATTAGAGGGGCCGGAATACGAAAAACGGTGACCGGGGTGCTCTGCCCCCTACCCGGCCCTCAGCCGACCGTCAGCCGACCACGCGGGAGAGTTCGTGGGCGTAGTCCCGCGCCTTCGGGGTGGAGATGATGATGCGGTTGACCGTCACCGAATCCAGCTCGAGGATGATGCCCGGGCCGGCGCCGTGGCACACCGAGAAGGTGCTGGCCCGGGTGCCGTCGGCGGCGGTGAAGGTGCCGGTGTTGGTCAGCCCCCGGATGCGGGTGCCCGGGGCCCGGCGCAGCGAGTCCCGGGTGCTGGCGACGGCGCAGGCGTCCTCGACGACCTCCACCGCGGTGATAGCGCGGGTGGGGATGGTCAGGTGCGAGCGACGGGCGGCGAGCTTCTCCCACCAGTCGAGCAGGACGGTGACCTGCCGGTCGTTGATCTTGAGAACGGCCATGGGGTTCAGTCTATGGCCATGACCTCTGCGGCACCACGCCCGATGAGGTCGGCGGCGACCTCCTCGCCGAGGGCCACGGGGTCGGTGCCGGAGGCGGTGTGGGTGAGCTGGGTGGAACCGTCGAGGGCGAAGACGCCGGCGGTGAGCGTGATGGTGTCACCGTCGAGGGTGGAGTGGGCGGCCACCGGCGCGGTGCAGCCGGCCTCGAGCCGGTTGAGCACGATG
>Ga0123333_10001776_pt1 | contig 22642 bp, 20 predicted proteins | sample BioC12SIPDNA_3_FD_89957 | JGI IMG/M metagenome (GOLD analysis project Ga0123333, IMG submission 89957) | Anaerobic biogas reactor microbial communites from Washington, USA - Biogas_R2_B C12 SIP DNA | ecosystem: Engineered > Bioreactor > Anaerobic > Unclassified | place: Washington, USA... | reverse complement strand
GATCACCTGCGCCTGGATCGATACATCCAGCGCAGAGATCGGTTCATCGCAGACGATGAACGACGGGTTGACCGCCAGGGCCCGGGCGATGCCGATGCGCTGGCGCTGGCCGCCCGAGAACTCGTGCGGGTAGCGGCTGACGAAGGCGGGGTTGAGGCCCACCACGCCCAGCAGCTCGGCCACGCGTTCCTGTCGCTCCGCGCGGGACCCGATGTTGTGGACCTCCAGCGGCTCGCCGACGATGCTGCCCACGGTCATGCGCGGGTTCAGCGATGCGTAGGGGTCCTGGAAGATGATCTGCATCTGCCGGCGCATGCGCCGCATCTCTTCGCTGGGCAGCTTGACCAGGTCCCTGCCTCCAAACTTGATAGACCCCTCCGTGGGGCGATAGAGCTGGAGCAGCGCGCGCCCCGTCGTCGATTTGCCGCAGCCCGACTCTCCCACCAGCCCGAGCGTCTCGCCGCGGTAGATGTCGAAATCCACCCCATCCACGGCCCTGACGTCGCCGACACGGCGCTGCAGCACGCCCCGGCGAATGGGAAACCACATCTTCAAGCCGCGCACCTCGACCAGCAGATCCTGGACGTAATCGGCATTCATGTCACTGGACTCCTGTCGGCGTAGTTTCCCGGGGCTGCTGCACCGTCACGTCGACCCAGCACGCCACGTTGTGCGAAGGTGCAGCCGTCTCGAGCTTGGGATTCTCATGCTCGCAGCGATCGACCTTGAACCTGCAGCGCGGGGCGAACGGGCAGCCTTGAGGCATGTTGACGAGGTCGGGAGGAAACCCCTCGATGGAGTTCAACCGCTTGTTGCGGCCTTCGTCCAGGCGAGGCAGCGATTCCAGGAGGCCGATGGTGTAGGGATGGCGCGGCTCCCTGTAGAGGTCCTTGACGCGGCCTTCCTCGACGATATACCCGGCATACATGACGATCACGCGGTGGGCCAGCCCCGCGACGATGCCCAGGTCGTGCGTGATCCAGATGATGGCCATCCCGATCTCCTCGCGCAGGCGCTTCACCAGGTCGGTGATCTGTGCCTGGATGGTCACGTCCAGGGCCGTGGTGGGTTCGTCTGCGATCAGCAGGGCCGGGTTGCAGCTCAGGCCGATGGCGATCATCACGCGCTGGCGCATGCCGCCGGAGAACTGGTGCGGGTAGTCGTCCAGCCGGGCGGCCGCCTGCGGAATCCCCACGAGCTCCAAGAGCTCGGCAGAGCGCTTGCGGGCCGCGGCCTTGCCCAGGTGGTGATGGAGCATGAGCGTCTCGCTGACCTGGTAGCCGATCGTGCGGATGGGGTTGAGAGAGGTCATCGGGTCCTGGAAGATCATCCCGATGCGGTTGCCGCGCACCTCGCGAATCTCGTCCTCCGAGATTTGCAGGAGATCGCGGCGGTCGCCGTTGGTGCCAAACAGGACCTCTCCCCCAGTGATCTTTCCGGGCGGCTGGGGGATCAGGCGGAGCAGCGAAAGCACCCCGACGCTCTTGCCGCAGCCGCTCTCACCCACGATCGCCAGCGTTTCGCCGCGGTCGACGTGGTAAGAGATGCCGTTGACCGCACGGACAACGCCCTCTTGCGTGTAGAAGCGTGTCTCAAGGCCGTTGACTTCGAGAAGCGTACTCATCGGTTGCGCCCCCTGGTCCAGGTGAGAAAACAGATTTTTGAGAAGCGGTTTTGCTGCTTCCTGTTTATCACGGGGGTGTTGCGTGAGTATGGCAGGGGCGTAGCAGCCCTGGCACAGGGTGTTACGATTCGGTAACAGGGGGTGCGAGTCGAAGGTTTAGCCGGCTGATCCGCGCGTCCAGTCGAAGAATTGGAGCCAGGAGATGTGACCGAAGTCGCCGAGAGGGTCAGGCGCGGGGGTGATCTCGCCCACCATCTGCTGCGGAGTACCGCCGGCTGCGGGCACGATCCACAGCGAGGCGCGGCCCGCGGCATCCAGCCGCGCAAACAGCAGGGTGCGCCCGTCCCCCGACCAGAGCGGGAACTCATCGCGATACCCGGGGCTGTCCGTGAGCCTGCGCCGCGAGCTGGCGCCGGCCGCGCTCACCCAGATCCTGCGTTGCATGAGCTCCGGCGGCACCGCCTCGTCCAGCTCCAGCCCGGCGCGTTCAGGCATCGCCGAGTAAGCCAGCCACGCCCCATCCGGGGACCAGGCAGGCGAGATCGCAGCCTCATCTTCGGGGGTGAGGGGGGAGATCTCCGGTGAATCGCCTGCCTGGGGCATCGCGCGGGCCACGACCACCTGCTTATCTTGCCAGGTCGCCGCGCCCGCGCCGGCAACCACGGCGACCCACTCGCCGGAGCCAGGGATCGAGCCGGCCGGCGCAGGCGCGAGGAAGTCCGTGAAGAGCAAGGTGGGCGCTGAGTCGAGGCGCGCGGGCTCGCTCGCGGGCGCGGCATCGCCAGCCGCTGGCACGCTGAACAGGGGCGCGCCGTCCGCGGAGATGGCAGACTGCCCGTCATCCTGCCAGAAGAGCAAACTGCGCCCCGTTGGGCTCCACGCTGCCAGGCGGGGTTCGCTCTGGCCGGTCGCAGCAATGTAGAGGGGCGACGGCTCGCCTCCGCCGGACGAAATCTTCCAGAGGCCGCGCTCGGGTCCTTCTGCACCCGCGCGGTTGCGGGAATATTCGAACCCGATGGAGGCGCCATCCGGGCTCCATACGATGGCGCCAACCGCGTCCGAACGGGGCTTGCTCAGCAGCTCCGACTCCCTGCCGCTGCCGCCATCCACCGCCCGGAGGCTGCCAAATGCATCGACATAGGCCAGCCGGTCGCACACCGGCGACCAGGCGAACGCCTTGACGGTCAATCCCTCGTTGAGCTGGCGGAGTGTACTCGGCGCGGCTTCCCCTGTGTCCTGGCTCGTTTCGACCAGCCAGAGCTGCTCCTGCCAGACCGACTCTCTGCAGAACTCGCGCTGCGGCTTGGGCATGTCGCACTCTTCCTGCAGGATGACGGTGCGATCCTTGCGGAAGGCCAGCCAGCGACCGGAGGGCGACCAGCGCGGCTCGCTGTTCCGGCCATCGTTGGTCAGCCGCGCGGGCTGCCCGTCCGGCAGAGACTTGATCCAGATATCGCCTCCCTGCACGTAGGCGATCCGGCCGAGATCCGGCGGGGGCGGCGTCGCAGTGGCCGAGCGGGGCTGCGCGGTGAGCGCGGCGATGAGGCGCTGGTTTTCGCTGCGCAGTGCCTCCAGCGTGGGCTCGAGCCTGCTGGCCGCAGCCGTGGAGGTTGCAGTAGCCGCGGGCGTGCGCTCGATGCCGGCTTCGAAGGTCACGCTGCAGCCCGCCAGGCTCAACAAAGTCAGGACCAGGAACACGACTTTACGCATGCCGTTCTCTTCAATGCACACCGCCGCGCCCCCCGTCTACGGCCTGGCGGGGAAGCGCAGGGTGACCACGGTGCCCTTCCCCACGCGACTGCGCACTGCCATGGAGCCGCCGTGCTGGTGCGCGATGGCGCGCACCAGCGCCAGGCCCAGGCCGCTGCCTTCGACGCCCGGTGGGCTGGAGCCGCGATAGAGCTCCTCGCCCAGGTGGGGCAGGTCCTCGTCGCTGATGCCGGGCCCCGTATCCGCCACCTCCACCGCGATGGAGGGCCCATCCTCGAACGCGCGCACCTCGATCCGGGCGTCCGGACCCGAGAACTTCAGCGCATTGTCCAGCAGGTTGTGGATCGCCAGGAAGATGAGGTCCCGGTCCCCGGTCACGCTCGGCAGCGGCCATGGCACGCGGGGCAGGCTGACGTTGACGCTCCGGTGAGCCGATTCGGGCGCCTCGTGGACCTCCTGGACCAGCTCGACCAGCAGCTCGCCGATGTCCACCGGCTGCATCTCGATCGATCGCGTTTCGAGGTCCGTCAGCTTGCGGAGGTCCGTCGTCAACCGGGCCAGGCGGCCGACCTGGCTGTGCACGCTGGCCAGGGCCGGGCTGTCTCCGACGCCGTTCAGATTGGCCAGGGCCGCCTGCACTGCGGTCAGCGGGTTCTTGACCTCGTGATCCAGCCGCCGGATGAACTGGCGGTGCATCTCCTCGCCCTGGCGTTGCGCGTCGATGATCCTCGCCGCGCCCTTCCGCAATGTCCGATCCCGGATCCACAGGCCGGCGCCGGTCGCGAGCGCCGCGAGTGCGCCCGCGAGTGCGGCAGCCGTGCCGAGGTCGACCCGCAGGAACAGGATCGGATTCGCGATGCCTCCCGACTGTGCGATGGCCATCAGGAGGAGGCCCAGGCCGGCGGGCAGCGCGACCCATGCGGCGTGCTTCACCGGTCCACCTCGACCCGTGCGATGAAGCGATACCCCTGGCCGATCAGCGTTTCGATGTAGGTGGGATCGTCGGCGTTGTCGCCGAGCGCGCGGCGCAGCTCCGCGATCCGGGTGTCCACGGCGCGGGTCGCCGCGGGATAATCCCAGCCCCAGACGGCATCCAGCAGCCGCTCACGGGTGAGCACTTCGTCGGGGTGGAGCATCAGGTACTCGAGCACCGCCGCGGCCTTGGTCGTGAGCATCACCTCCTGGCGGTGCAGGGTGGCGCAGTGCGTCTGGCGGTCCAGCTCCAGCTCGCAGGCCCGCAGACGCCGTGCGCCCGCGAGCGGCAGCGTGCCGGCCTGGCTCCGGCGCAGCACCGCGCGGATGCGCGCGAGCAATTCGTAGGGCTCGAACGGCTTGCCGAGGTAATCATCGGCCCCTTCGTCCAGTGCCACCGCGCGTTCGACCGCGGATCCGATCTGGGTGAGCAGGATGACGGGCGTCCAGTTGCCCGACTTGCGGAGCTGGCGCAGCACCGCGCGGCCGTCGAGCCGCGGCAGGAGGACATCGAGCACGATCAGGTCGGGCGTCGAGTCGGCAACCCGCAGGAGCGCCGCCTCTCCGTCCTCGGCCAACGTGACTGCAAATCCGCTGCGCTCCAGGAAGGGCGCGAGGTTCGTTGTGATGGCGGGTTCATCGTCCACCAGCAGAATGCGGGCGGACCTGGGCTCATCCATGTGCACCCTCCGCTGCGATGCAATTTCTGAGCTGCTGATCAGCATACTACGAGCTTCGACCGGGGTAAGCCCTTAACTTCTTATACGAGGATGGCTGCGTTTGGTAGCGGCGCAGCGGTCTTGCGCTGCGCCATCGCCTGGTGCTATGATCGCGCGCGCCGGGAAATTCACGCGCACCGGACTCCTCTCGAACACCGGCGGTGACGAAATGCCTCAGGACCCTTACGCTGATCATGAATCCGTGGGACCGGGAGATCGTGGCTGGCGGCGAATTCGTGTTCCACCCGGAGTATGTGGATGCGCTGGCCCAGCAGGGCCTGGCAGCCGGGCCGCAGCTGCTCGTGCCGGCCACGGAGATCGCGCTGGCCAAAGCGCCGCCTGCCCGTCATGCAGGTTGAGAGGTCATTCGTGTAACGGCGATCATCTCGGTGCCCCGCCACCGCCCTGCCGCTCGGCCAGCGACCGCCACAGCGCAAAGACGACCGTGAGCACCAGGAGGAGCGCGCAGAGCCGGTAGATGGTGGCGACCGGGGCCGCGGCCGGGGGCATCCGCTGGATCAGCCCGAGGGCCAGCGGCGGGCCGAGCGCACTGCCCAGGTCGCCCAGGGTGTAGACCACGCTGAGCACGCGGCCGCGCTCCCTGGCGCGGATGCGGTCCCCCGCGATGGCCGGGACCAGGGCCTGCACGCCGCCTGCCGCGATCGCAGCCACCAGTCCCCCGATCAGGGCGGCCGGGGGGTTGCGACCGGCCGCCAGCGCGACGCCTGCTGCGCCGGCCAGCATGACCCCGGCCGCCACCAGCCAACGACGGCCGGCCAGGTCCGACAGGTGACCTGCCGCCCTGGCCCCCAGGACGCCGAACAGCGCACGCAGCGCCACGAATGCGCCGGTCAGCGTGGCAATGGGCACCATCCGCGCGCCCAGCGACAGCCCATCGCCCACCAGCCCGGTCAGCCACAGGATGGCGGTGGCCGTGATGACGCCGGCGAAGACGAACCGGGTCACGAACATGGGGACGGCAGTGAAGATGGCGGCCGGCCAGGGAAACGGTCCATCCGGCGGATCGTCTCTCGCGGGATGGAGGGCGCCTGCGCTGCCCCCTGGTGTCCGCGCCGGGTTCAGGTCGGGCAGGACCAGCAGCCAGAGCAGCGCGGCAAGCAGCGTCAGGCCGCCGCCGATCAGGAGCCCCCGGTGAAAGCCGAGGAGGTCGGTCATGACGCCGCCGAACAGCGCCGCGCCGCCCGCGCCGAGGAAGAACCACATCTGGTACAGCCCGCTCAGCCGGCCGCGATTGTGGGCCGATGAGACGTCGAGCACCGCGGCGTTCCCACCCACCCAGATGCCCGACCAGGCCGTGCCCCACAGCAGCCGGGAGAACAGCAGCGGACCGGGGCCGCGGCCAATGGCAAAGATGAGGGTGGAGATCGCGCCCAGGAAGAGGGAGGCTGCCAGCACGCGGCGCCGCGGCAGGCGGTCGTAGAGCATGCCGGCCAGGCCGTTGGTGAGCAGGCGCACGACCCGGTTTGCGCCCAGCAGCACCCCGACCATGGCCAGGCTGACCCCGGCCTGCGCCGCGATCTCCGGCCGCGGCAGCACGGTGTAGAGGGTGCTGTCGCCCAACAGAGAGACCGCGGTGCCCACTCCGAGCAGGAGCACCACTCGGGAAGGGGACGCAGGCTGCGCAGCAGATGGGAGGCCATGGCCCACGCGCACGGGATTCATCCTCGCTGGTTGAATCGCTCGACACTACCACCGGTTGGCCGCGTTGTCCAGCGCGCGATGGGCGGTGGTGGGGCAGCGGCGGTTTCCAACCGGCGACGACGATGCTATGATAGATCCAAGGAGGCGATACGATGACCCGATTGAGAGCCGTTCAGGCAGACATCACCACCCTTGCGGTCGATGCGATCGTCAATGCGGCCAACACCTCGCTGCTCGGCGGGGGCGGCGTCGACGGCGCGATCCACCGCGCGGCGGGGCCGGAGCTGCTGGAGGAGTGCCGGACGCTGGGCGGGTGCAGGACCGGGGAGGCGAAGCTCACGCGCGGCTACCGGTTGCCCGCGCGGTTCGTCATCCACGCGGTGGGGCCGGTGTGGCATGGCGGTGCGCGCGGCGAGCCGGAGCTGCTCGCGTCCTGCTACCGCAACAGCCTGGCCATCGCCGCGGAGCACGGGCTGCGCTCGATTGCATTCCCGAGCATCAGCACCGGGGTGTACGGATACCCCATCGAACTGGCCGCGCGGGTCGCCGTGGATGCCGTCCGCGACGCGCTCGCGGGGCCGTCGACGCTCGAGGCGGTGATCTTCTGCTGTTTCTCGCGGCGCGACCTCGAGCTCTACGAGCCGCTGCTGGCGAAAGACGCCGCATAAGGCCTGCTGCCGCATCAAAAAGCGGGAGGCTGCACGCCTCCCGCTCTCTGTCATATGCTGCCGATCGCAGTCTAATTCAGGGGGCACAGCTCCGCGGCCGTGAGGCTCGGGTTGGCGTAGCCCCAGTCGGCCAGGAAGTCCCAGGTCGACGTGTTGAACTCGGCCAGCTTGGTCGTGTCCCGGCAAGCCTGGATGACGCTGCCGGACGCGCTGTAGGAGGTCAGGAACGCATTGGCCGCCGCGCGTAACCCGACGTGCCGTATGTCTCCTACCAGCGTCGTCGCGTCTCCGGCCTCGCCCGAGGCCACAGCGGCCACGATCAGGCGCAAGCGCGCGAAGTCCTGCAACGTCGCCACCTCATCCTCGATCGTCCAGCATGCCTTGAGATCATCGGCTTCCAGCGCAGCCTCGTACAACTCGATTGCCGGGCCGAAACCGTCCGACGCCCAGGCGTCGAAGGCCGCATTGGCATCCAGGATCTCGTGGTAGAGGCAGGTCGATGGATCGTACTCCCGCGACAGCAGCTGGTACTCGCCGCCCTCCGGCGAGATGTAGGTCTCGGTCCACGCGCGCTGCGGCCCCGCGCCCAGCGATCCGATCACGCCGCCGTGCACGAGGATCTCCTCCCCCTGGCCCTCGGCCGTCACGTCCTTGAAGGTGTAATCGGGCCCTGCCAGGGTCGGCTCATCCGCAATCCAGTCCTCGTACTCGTCGCCGTCCCAGGAGATCACGGCCAGCGTCGCGAAGCAGGTGTGCGCGCCGCAGCTCGTGTCGCTGTAGGCCAGGTCGAACTTCTTGTCCGCGTTGATGTCTGAGGCCTCGAGGAGCGCGATGCGGCCCACGCCCTCCACCTGGTATGCCAGGTCGTATTCTCTCTTGCCCTGGTGGTAGACCAGCAGCTGGCCCTTCTCGGAGAGCGGCCTGGCGGCCGGATCCGCGAGGGTGACCACCACATCTTCGCTCGCCCCGGCGGTGACCGGCGCAATGACGACGCCCTGCTCGCCGGCCGCGACCACGCGGCAGGCCTGCAGCCATTCCTGCAGGGTTCCGGGCGTGCTGTCATCATCGTTCAGGTAGTCCAGCACCGCCTCGGCGTAGTCCTCGAGGTCCTTGGGACAGTCATCCGGGATGGGCGCCGGCGTTTCATCCGTGGTGACAGGCGTGGCCGGTACGACGGCTGTCGGCTCGGCCGCCGTCGGCTCGACGGCCGTCGGCTCGGCCGCCGGGACCCGGGTTGGCGTGGGCAGCGGGCTGATCACCTGGGTGGGGGTTGCCTCCGGCAGCTCGGTGGCGGTGGGCGCGGGCGTTGCCGCCACAGGGGGCGGCGTGGCCGTGGCCGTCTCAGCTTCGGCTTCGACTGCCGCCGCCGTAGTCGTGGCTGCGACCGCCGTTGCTGTTGCGTCGATGGTTGGCGCCGGCGTCGCAGTGGCCTGAGCCGGGATCCACAGGCGCTGGCCGACGTACAGCCATTGCCGCTCGTTCACGGCGCTGGGGTTAGCGGCCCACAGCTCGGCTACGGTCGTGTCGTGCGCGCGTGCAACGGAGTTCCACGTATCGCCCCGCCTGATCTGGTACCAGTACCCGCTCGGCCGCGCGGTGGGCGTTGCACTGATCTCCGGGGTCGGCGGCTGGGCGGGGATGCACAGCTTTTCGCCGATGAGCACCCAATCGTTGCGGCGCACTGCCTGGGGATTCGCCAGCTTGAGGTTTGCGACGGTCACCCCGGTGCGGCGAGAGATGATAATCCATGTATCGCCGCTTTTTACGGTATAATAGTAACCGTCACACTCGCCGGCCTGCATGTTGCTCTCTGCGTGTGCGGTGGCGGCGGGAAGGAACAGCAGAACCAGCAGGGCCAGGCCCACCAGGGCCGCACCGGTCATGAGTTTCATCTTCTGGGTTGTTGAAGCTCTCATACGTTCGCTCCTTGGAGATCTCCCGGTCCTTCGCGATTTGCAGCACCTCGAAGGACCTGCGATCAAGGCAACCTGTTGGTCATTCGGTTGACAGTATACACCAGTTGACAAAATAATCAAGCTTACTTTTTGGTCATCGACCCTCGGAGGAGCAATGACAAGGCAAGTCGTCGTCTACATGTCGCCGTGGTGCAGCAGCAGCTCGGACACCCAACGCGCCCTCAAAGAATGGGATGTGCCCGCGACCTTCATCAACATCAGGGAGGATCGCGAGGCTGCGGCCCGGGTGCGCAGCTGGGTTGGCTTCGAGAGCGTGCCAACCATCATTATAGCAGAAGAAGGGAGCGTTGAGCCCTTCGAGCCGCCGGAGGAACTCGCCGCAGGCAAGAGCCCGCGCGGCGTCGATCGCGGCAGCATGATCACCGAGGCCACGCGCGTGCAGCTTCGCAGCTGGCTTGCCAAACACGGGATCCTGTCAGAGTCCTAAGCCGTCCTGTACGCGAATGCGGATCGCCCGTTCTGGGCGGTCCGCTCCGCGCCTATCGCGGACCGGCAGGCGCTCTCCCGTTGCCAGGTCATAGATTCCCACCACCACATGTAATTCTCCGTCCGGCATCCCCGCCGGCAGGGGGATCACGCGGGTGTCCTCGATCGTACTGCCGGGCGTCCAGCCGGTCATGGGGCAGGCGCCCTCGCAGGCCGGGCCGTCGGCCTGTCCCACGATCATCTCCGTCTCGTTCACTGCTTGTGCAAAGATTGAATAGTCCATGTCGAGCCGGGCATCCGTCCGCCACCAGAGCGTCAGCCGGACGCGGTTCCCGGCTTCGGCCCACGCATCGTACCCCGCCAGCGTGATGTGCTCGCCCAGGCGATGGGCATCCCCGCTGTTGGGCCGGGAGGCGAAGCGCCTGAACCCCTCTCTTACGGCGACCTGGCCGATGGTCACGGTGTCGCCGCCGCCGGCCAGGGGCACGCGGCGGCCGGCCTCATCGAGCAAGCCGGCCACGATCTCCGCAGCCACCGGCGGTGTATCGCCGGGCACGCTGAGCCGGAAGTCGTCGATCACGTAGAACCCGGTGGGCCAGCTTCTCGACGGCAGCTCGCCCGCCTGGTCCCTGGTCAGGTTGGCCCAGGTCACCGCACCGGCCGGCGAGACGAGATGGACGAAGGAGCTCAGGTTTTCGTCCAGGTCCTCGTGCGCCTGCCAGTAGAGCCGCACCGGCAGCTGACCGCCCTGCCGGACCGCGTCCTGGGGCAGGTCGTAGCCGAGCAGCTCGACGCCGTTGGCGAACCGGATGTGCAGCGGGTGGGTCATGCTGCGCGGCGCGCCCTCGGGCGACTGCAGGCGGAACCACCCCGTGTGCGGCTCCACCCACACGATCTTGGCCGCAGCCACGACCACGATGACCGCGGCCGCCAGCCAGACCGCGGCCGGTGATCCCTTCGCACCTTCGCGCCCTCGCGTGAGCCTCGTCTCGATGCCTTTCGCGGCTTCGCGCCCTCGCGTGCGCTCCGTCTTAGTGTTCCTCGCGGCTTCGCGCCTTCGCGTGAGCCTCGTCCCCGCGCCGCCCGCGGCCAACCATCCCGCGCCTGCCAACCCTGCCGCAAAGAGCGCCCAGCCCGCGGTGCGCGGCCCCGTCGTTCCCCAGGCCACGCGCAGCTCGTGCACGCCCGCAGGCGCCGCGACCGTGATGAGCCCGTAGGGCGAGCCGGGCGAGATGGCCGTTTCCTGGCCGTCGATCCATGCGCGCCAGCCCGGATAGTAGAAAGAACGTATGACCACCTGGCCGGGTTGCGCCAGGTCCAGGCGGTAAACCGCCTCCAGGGAGGATGACAGGAGCGTCTCTCCCTTGCTGCCCGGCGGCAGCGAAGAAAGGTCGAGCCGCTGGGGCGTGCGGCCCGCCTCGTAATCCGCGAGCATGACGCGCGGCGGGTCCGGGTCGGCCACCCAGCGCGGCAGGTACTCGTTCGCGCTGGCTGTGCCCCGCGATCCGCCGGGCGATGCCTCGTACCGCCCGATATCGGCCAGGGTGAGGCCGCCCGGCGGATCGGGCTGCCAGAGGGACGCGGGCGGGAAGAGATAGGCTGCGACGCCGAGCGGCGCGAGCAGCAGGATCAGCACCAGCGCGGCCCGCGCGCCGCGTTCGGGCAGGAGGAGCAGGGGCGTCGCGGCCATGAGTGCCGCGAGCAGCCCGGCAGGCCCCAGGAGCCGCCACGGGAATGCGATGAGCCTGGCCAGCGGGAGCCGCGTCCAGAGCGGCGCGGCCAGGGGCAGCATGAGGGCGAGGGAGATGGCCAGGAGCGCCGCGATGACGAGGAGGACGGCCGCGCGGCGGGACGCGAAGGAAGAAGGAAGAAGGAAAAAGGAAGATGGTGGCGGCTCGGTTTCGGGCGGGCGCGTGCCAGGACGGCCCACGAATTTCGAATGTAGCTGGGACTGGGCATCCTGAGCATCCTGAGCGGAGCGCCCGAAGGGAGCCGAGCGCCCAGCGGGCGCTTCGTCGAACGATGCGGCCTGTTGACCCGCTCCGGGCGTCCGGGCCGCCCTTCGACTCCACTTCGTTCCGCTCAGGGTGCCTGCGGTCAGGATGAGCGCGGCCCCGACGCCAAGCGCGGCGAGGATGGCGTGCAGCAGCCCAAGGGTGTGCGGCTGCGGCGGGTTGATGCTGGCCGCATCCAGGACGGGGACAGCCGCAAAGAGCTGGTCGAAGGGCACCAGGTTCAGGCTGGCGTTGAACGGACCTGCCTCCATGCGGCCCAGGCTGCCATAGGACGACTCCAGCACCCAGGGAACGACGAACGGCGCGCTGAGCAGGAGGCCCAGCACGAACGCCCCAGCCACCCTTCCCACCGCGCGCCACCGGTGTTCCTCGCCTTCCAGGAGCGCGACGGCCAGCGCCAGCAGGCCGAGCAGGGGATAGGCGAGAAAAGCGGTGGGGTGATGCGCGTAGAGTAGCGCGGCGAGCAGGGCGCCGGAGCCGGCAACTGCGGCCGCGGCCGGGGCCGGACTGCCCCTGCCCGCGCGGCTTGCGCTGTCCCTGCTGCTTGTGTCGCCCCTGCCGCTGGCACTGTCCCTACCGCTTGCGTTGCCAGCGCCGCGCGCGGCGGCAAGGAGGGCCCACAGGCACCAGGGCAGGATGCTGAGCGCCAGCAGCTGGGAGAGGTTGCCCTGGCTGAACAGCTCGCGCATGCGGAGCGGGGTGAAGTCATAGAGAGCCGCCGCGGCCAGGGCAGCCATCGAGACGATGAGGGGGCGGGCCAGCCCCCGAAAGAGGCTCCGCGCGGCCAGGTAGGCGCCGGTGCTCCCCAGCACGAGGCTGGCCACCTGGACCGCGACCAGGCTGCGGACCACGCCCAGGCCGAGCAGTGCGAAGAAGGCGGCCAGCATGTGCGCGCCGGGCGCGTAGAACAGGAAGAAGGGGTAGCCGTAGCCAAAGTAGAAGTCCGGGGCCCACTGGGGATAAAGGACGCCCGCGTTCACCAGCTCGGCGACCTGGAGCGTGCGCAGCAGGTGCACCAGGCCGTCCGAGGTGGCGGCGATGCCGGGCCGGAGCAGGGCCACGACCGGTATGAGGGGCAGCAGCGCGGCCGGGATGAGCCAGGGATCGAACTCCAACCGGCGTGCGGACGGTGTCTTCACGCGCGCCTCAGCCGGTCAAACGCCTGTACGCGACCGCGCGGCCCTGCTTGCCCGTGGCTTCTATGGCGCCCAGCGCGCGCAGGCAGTAGATCATCTTGTGCGCCAGCCAGGTGGGCTGGCCGAGCGCAGACGCAGCCTGGTGCACGGTGAAGGGGTCGGGCAGGCCGGCCGGCAGCAGGCTGGCCAGCGCCGCGGGCGTCTCGAACACCCGGCGGTCCACGACTTCGAGCAGGCGGCGCTCCTGGATCACCCAACCTTTGCGGCGCCAGGCCCTGGCCCGGGCCTCATCGAAGCGCCGCACCTCCTCTTCGCGGGTCAGCAGCACCTCCAGGGAGAAGTTTTCGTTGGCCACCAGGCCGGGAATGAAGACCAGCTCCTTGAACAGGTGCTCCACGCGGCCGCGGCGGGGCGATTTGCGCCGGACCGGTTGGCCCTGGGGGTCGTCGTCCTCCTTCGGCAGGCGCACGATCCACTTCTCCTCCGTGATCGGGAGGACCAGGCGCACCGGGTGATGCCGGGTCAGGCTGGCCAGTTTCCGCTTGAGCGGGCTGATGCCGCCCGTCTGCACCTCGATCAACAGGTCCCCGCGCACCAGGTCGATGATGTAACCATCGATGCGCACCTCGAAGCGGTCGCCCGGCTGTGCATACCAGCGTTTGAGCGCCGCGTGCAGCGATTTTTCGTTGAGGGTGTTGATGCCATTGGTTTCCGCTTCGGCTGGATGATCTATGGCGGCCTCCGATGATCGCACGACCTATTCGTCGTTCATCGAGTCAAAGCCGGTGGCAATGATGGTGATCCGGATGCGATCCTCCATGCCTGGATCGACCACCGCGCCGAACATGATTTCGGCCTCCGGGTCCACGGTGCGGCTGATGATCTGGGCTGCTTCGTGCACCTCGTACAGGGTCATGTCCGGACCGCCGGTGATGTTGAAGAGGAGGCCGCGCGCACCTTCGATGCTGACGTCCAGGAGCGCGCTGCGCAGGGCCTGCTCGGCCGCGACCGCGGCCCGGTCGTCGCCATCGGCCTGGCCGATGGCCATCAGGCCCGGGCCCCCGCCCGCCATCACCGCGCGCACATCCGCAAAGTCAAGGTTGATCAGTCCCGGGATGGTGATCAGCTCGGAGATGCCCTGGATGCCCTGGCGCAGCGTGTCGTCGGCCAATGCGAAGGCCTGCTGGACGCTGGTCCTGTTGTCGGTCAATTGGAGGAGCCGGTCATTGGGGATGACGATCAGGGTGTCCACGCACTCCCTCAGCCTCGCGAGGCCTTCCTCGGCCACGCGCCGCCGCCGGGTGCCCTCGAAGGTGAACGGCCTGGTGACGACGCCCACCGTCAGGATGCCCATTTCCCTGGCCAGCCTGGCGATCACCGGCGCCGCGCCCGTGCCAGTGCCGCCGCCCATGCCGCCCGTCACGAACAGGAGGTCGGTGTCAGTGAGCAGGGCCCTGATATCATCGCTGGCTTCCCGGGCTGCCATCTCACCGACCTTCGGGTCGCCGCCCGAGCTGAGCCCCCCGGTCAGCTTCTCGCCGATGTGGAGCCGGCGCGGAGCGTTGGACTGCATCAGCGCCTGGGCATCGGTGTTGATGGCGATGAGCTTGACCCCCCGGATGCCCAGCTCGATCATCCGGTCGATGACGTTTGACCCCCCGCCGCCGACCCCGACCACGGCGATGCTCGCAAACTCATCCGCATAATCGCGGTTCACCTTGCGTTGTGTGCCGCGGGAGCGTGCGGCGCCGGCCGGGCTGCCCGATTCGTCCGGCAGGGGCGGTGCTTTGGCCGATCCCTGCACGCCGCGCCTCGCCTTGGGTCCATCAATGCCTGGTTCAGCAGGTTGTCCCATATCGATTCCTCCTTTGCGTGCAGATCGTATCATACAGCACCAGACACTATTATGCATCCATTTCCGCGATTTTGTCTCATCCTGTTTTGGCGTCTTTCATCCGCAGAGCCGATTACTCGCAATTGGCGGCCCTATGATATCCTTGGCGTGCCACGCATGTGGCTGGCCCCGCAATTGATGTGAGTTGCATCGCGATGGAGGGTGCAGATGAAACACCTCGACCTGTGGCCCCTGATGTGGAAGGCGTGGGGGGCGCTCACCGCCCACTACGGTCCGGCAATCGACCACGCGGCAGAAGAACTGGGCATCCCGCTCGGCGAGTGGTACGGGTGGCTCATGGCCGCGTATCTCTTCGAGCCCGATCCTGTTTCGGCGCGGCGGCTGCATGTGCGCTCCGCATACACGGCCCCGGCCCGGCTGGAGGCCTACCTGGCCAAGGGCGTGCACCTGGGCCTGCTGGAGCCGGTCGGCGCGGGCGAGTACCGGCTGACCGAAGCCGGCCGCACCGGGGTCGAGCGCCTCATCGAGACAGCCTACGCCGCGATGGCTTCCCTGCGTCCCCTTCCCCAAGGCGACCTGAGGCGGCTGGCCGGCCTGCTGGGGCGGCTGGTCGAGGCCAACCTGGCCACGCCGGAATCGCCGGGCAAGTGGTGCCTGCGGATCGCGCGCAAGTACGATCCGGGGGTCGAGGCGCCGGTGATGGAGCTCCTGGACCAGTATCTCAGCGACCTGAGCGCGTATCGCGACGACGCGCACCTGGCATCGTGGCGCCACCACGGCGTCAGCGGCCAGGTGTGGGAGACGCTCACTATGGTGTGGCGGCACGAGGTGAAGACCCTCGACGAGCTGTGCGCAAGGCTGCAGCGCCGCGGTTTTGCGCGGGAGGACTACGCCCTCGCGCTGCAGGAGCTGGTCGAGCGGGGCTGGCTTGCGCAGGATGGAGAGAACTACTCGGTGACCGCCAGGGGCGACGCGCTCCGGCTGGAGGCCGAGGAGGCCACCAATCGCTACTTCTATGCTGCCTGGGACTGCCTCACCGAGGCCGAGATCGCGGATCTTCGGGACCTGCTCACGCGGTTCGGCGCCGCGTTGAAGAATACTAACGAATAAACCGGGCAATGAGCAGGTCGGTCCGTCCAGCCAGACCGCCCGGCATCCTCCGCGGGGAGTGTGACTATGACAGATCGATCGTTGTCGTTGCACGATGCACCGCCCATTCCGGGCTTGACGTTTCGCGCCTATCGTGGGCCGGAGGACTTCCCCGGCATGGTCGCGGTGTATGACGCATGCCGGCCGGTGGATGGCTACGATTGGCCCACGTCGGTGGAGGACCTGGCCCGCACGTTCAGCCACCTGGATCACTGCGACCCCTATCAGGACATGGTGTTCGCGGAGGTGAGCGGTGAGACGATCGCCTATGGCCGCGGCGCCTGGTATCTCGAGACGGATGGCACGTGTTTACACCAGTTGTACGGCCACGTCGCTCCGGCCTGGCGCCGCCGCAACATCGGCCGCGCCCTGCTCCGCTGGACCGAGGAGCGGCAGCGCCAGGTGGCGAGCGAGCAGGCGGAGCCCGGGCCGCATCTGTTTCAGCTGGAGACCAAAGACAGCGAGCAGGGCATGGCGGAGCTGCTGCTGAGCGAAGGGTATACGGTCGTGCGCCGCTGGTACCAGATGACGCGTCCCTTGGACGGTGAGATCCCCGATACGCCCCTGCCCGACGGGCTGGAGGTCCGGCCTGTCACGCCCGATCAGTACCCCCGGATCTGGGCGGCCGATGTCGAGGCCTTCCGCGACCACTGGGGCTCCGCGGACCCGCCCGCCGAAGCCTATGTGGAGTGGCTCGAGGACCCGGTCGCGATGATGTCCGCACTATGGCAGATTGCCTGGGATGGCGACGAGGTTGCCGGGCAGGTGCGCAGCTTCATCAACCACCGGGAGAATGCCGACATGGGGCGGCTGCGCGGCTACACGGAGTGTATCAGCGTCCGCCGGCCATGGCGGCGCCGCGGGCTGGCGCATGCGCTCATCATGCGCAGCCTTCGCATCCTCCAGGAGCAGGGCATGGTCGAGGCCGCGTTGGGTGTGGACACCGAGAACGTCTCCGGCGCGCTGCGGCTGTACGAACGCTGCGGCTTCCGCCCTGCAGCCAGCGGCTCTGTCTATCGCAAGCCGTTTGGGTCGGGAGGGCCCGAAGTTTGAGAGAGGAACAGGACGGCGGCGCCTTGTGCCATACACATAGACCTGGTAAAATGTACACATTCCAGGCTGAGAGGTGAGCACATGAGAACCAACGTCGTCCTGGACGAAACCCTGGTGGAGCGGGCCAAATCGCTGACCGGCATCGAGACGACGCGCGGGGTCATTGACGAGGCGCTGCGTATGTTGATCCGCTTGCGCGAGCAGGGGCAGGTGGCTGAGCTGCGCGGCCGGCTGCACTGGGAGGGCGACCTGGCCACGTTGCGAGAGGGGCGGCCTGACGCGTACAACGTGGCGCCGGAAGGGCCGGCGGACCATGCTGCTGGTTGATTCGTCGGTCTGGATCGATTACTTCAATGGCGCCGTAACGTGGCAGACGGACACCCTGCATGCGGCCCTTTCGGAGCGCGAGATTCTGGTCGGTGACATCATCCTGGCCGAGGTGCTGCAAGGGTTTCGGAGCGACGCCCATTTCGAGGCCGCGCGGCAGGCTCTGGGCCGGTTCCGCCAGGTGGCCATGCTCGATCCCGACCTGGCCGTGCAGAGCGCCCGCCACTACCGCGTGTTGCGCCAGCGCGGCGTCACTGTGCGCAAGACGATCGATTGCTTCATCGCCACCTTCGCCATCGCCGAGGGTCACGAGCTCCTCCATGCGGATGGCGATTTCGATCCCTTCGAGGTGCACTTGGGACTGAGGGTCGTTCACCCTTAGGCCCACCGTCCTCGGCCACAGGCCCTGCGCTATCAATCTATCAGAAGCTCCCTCAGCGAGCGAACCGGCGCCCGGTAGCCGTGCCGAGTCATCTCAGCCAACAGGCCATCCGCTTCGGGCAGCGTAAGGACACCGGTTGTGATGCCCTTCAGCAAGATGCCGATCGTACCTGAGACGATCACCCCTTTGGCTTCTGCCAGACGACGGGCGGCGAAGTCGTCGGAGAGGAAGCGATAGCCGCGCTGCAGCGCCACAGCCAGGCATTCGGCTTCGCCAGGATCAAGCTGTCGCTCCAGGTCCGCAGCCGCAGCTGATTCGGCCGCCGTCGGGGCCAGCACGGTCAGCCAGCCCTAATCGCAGGATGGCACGAGGCTAGCCAGCTCGCCGGCATGGAGTTCTGCCAGGACGCCGGGTGTGACAGCGAGGTGCGGCCCCAACACCGTGCGCGGGAGATCAGGACGCCGGACATGGGCGAAATTGCTCAACACCGTGGTGTCCAGCAGGTAGCTGGGGCGTCTATCCGTCATGCATCCAGTCTCGCCAGTTCTTGCCGGGCCTCCGTCGGAGTGGCGCTGCCCAGGCGCAGGGGCAGCTCCAGGCGGCCCAGGCGTGCGGTCAGTTCGAAGCGGTCGACGTCGAGCAATTGCGCCGCCCGACCGAGGCTGATGTCGCCGTCGAGATACGCCGCCAGAATGCGATTCCATGCCGCCTGCGGGTCGCCTTCATCGGCGGCAACTGCGGCTTGCACCTCGGACTGATCCAGCCCGCGCGGCGCCAGGGCCGGATCGTTGGCGGGCGCTGGGTGCGGGGGTAGGGCATAGTAGGCTGCGATCGCGCGCAGGCAGCGATAATCGGCCGCGTCGAGCACGGCCACCTGCTCTTCGCCGTAGCTTTCGATGATGACCGGCCGGCCGCGCCGTGCCTGGTCGACGACCTGGCGAGATCGCCGCGCCAGGTCGGTCTTGCTGATGACGGTTGCTATGGTCATTGAGCCTCCAGTACAGCTTACATAGTTTATGCATTCTACACAAACTATGTCAGGAGGTCAAGCGCGAGTGAGGTGGGAAGTTGTTCAGACGGCCTTAGCGACCCCCCAGTGCAGTATTCGCGCTCTTCGAAATGACCGCCTGAACGTCAGGCTGACCCAGGAACGTCGCGCGTAAGTCCTCCCGATCGATGTGACCGGCGATGAAGCCGATCACCTGCAGGGCCTCCCGGTGCAGCTGTTCTGCCCGCGCTGCACCGCCCTCCAGTTGGCTGAGGGCCTCCAGCACGCGCCAGAGGATCCGCCGCGACCCGGTGGCTTCGGCCTCGGCGCGTGCCTCAAGGAGGCGATCGCGCGCGTCGTCGTTTTGGCCCAGGCCCATGAGCGCCTTTGCCTGCCAATAGAGAGCCTCGGGCAGCCCTGAACGCATGCCGTACTCGCGCAGGCGGCGCAGCAAGCCTTCTGCTGCGGCAAGCGCGCGCTGATGTTCGCCCCTGGCCAATGCAAGCTGCACGCCGGCAGCGAGAACCGGCAGGTGGAAGACCGCCCAGGACTCGCGATACGGATCGTTCTGCGCTTCTTCGATGCTCCTCTGCGCCTCTGCAAGGTTGCCACACGCGATCTCCATGCTGGCCAGGATGCCCAGCCCGTGGCTGACGTGACTGGACAGGTGCGCCCGCGCCAGGGCCAGGGCAGCTCTTGCCAGCGCCAGGGCGTGATCCAGGGCTCCAAGATCCGCATAGATGCGCGCCAGTCGCATCCTCGTATAGGTCTGGGCCGCGAGGAAACCGGCTTGTTCCGCCAGCTGGATGCACGTCTCCGAGACCGCGATGGCCCGGCTGTATTCTCCCTGTTCCCGATAGACATCTCCCAGGGTCCACTGGCTGTAGGATTGGCCCCAGAGATTGCCGATCTCCTGGCTGACCCTCCAGGCCTGCTCTGACAGGGCAATCGCCTGCCCAAAGTCGCCCGCGTAGGTGTGGGCGATGCTCGATCCGCTCAGGCTGTCGGCCAACATGGGCTTGTTCCCCTGCATCTCCCACAGCTTGCCTGCCTCTTCGAGCGCCGTTTTGGCCTGGTCGAGGCGCCCGCTGTACAGATAGATGAAGCCTCCCAGGTCATTGAGCGTCTGTGCCGTCTGCTCGCGCAGATCGAGCTCGCGGGCCAGGCTGAGAGAACGCTCTCCGGCGTCGATGGCTTGGCCGAGCTGGTTCGAGAAGTAATGGGCCAGCGACAGGTTCCACAGGATCCTGGCCTCAGCAGCCCGGTCAGACAGTTCTCCTGCCAGGGTGAGGGCGCGGTTTCCCAGCGCCTGTGCCTGGTGGGGATCATGGACCGCAGTCGGCACGGAGTGGATCGTGGCGCGGGCGATCAACGATGCCAGCTCCATGCGCCTGTCCCCGCGCTGCCGGGCCAATACCTCCATGCTTTCGTATGTCGCCACAGCCTGCTCGAACTGCGAGTCCAGTTCGAGCGACCGTCCCAGGCGGAGGTAGAGCGGCGTGAGATCGCCGGTTTCGCCTTGAATCCGCTGTGCCAGGTCCACGGCCTCGCCGTAATGGGCGATCGCCTCCGCGTTGGCGTAGACACGAGCCGCGCCATCGCCGGCCTGCTTCAGGTACGCCGCGACCTTGCGGAGATGGCCAGCTTCCCGAAAATGCCTGGCCAGGCGGACCGCGATCTCCTCCGTCCGTCTCTCATACAGCTCTTCCAGCATATTCCCGACGGCCTCGTGCAGGTAGGCTCGCTCCGCGGGGTCGAGGGTGTCGTAGAGGTACTTCTGAAACAGGTTGTGACCGAAACGATAGCCGGAGATGCGTCTTTCGCCTGCCCAGCGGACCGCGCTGGCCTCGACCAGGCGATGCTTTCGGGCCAGCTCGCTGCTCAGCATGCCGATCATGGTCGAGTCCTCCACGCCGCACACCCGGGCCACGACTTCGGCAGTGAAGTCCTCCCCCTCCACGCTGGCTGCAAGCAGCGCGCGCCTGAGCGCGGGCGCCAGGCGGCTGATTCGCTTTTCGATGACGCCTTCCACGCGCCTGGGGAGCGCTTCCCAGGACAAAGTTGGGCTTTCGACCCAACGGCCGCGACGGTCACGATAGACGTGCCCCTGCTCTCGCAGATTCTGAAGCGTCTCGACCGTGAAGAGGGGATGCCCGCGCGTGTTTTCGGCCAGCCTGCGCCGGAACTTCTCGTCAAAGGCGTTGGATTCGGTGTCTAGCAAGGCATCGACGAAGCTGCGGCCGGTCATCTCATCCTGGCTCAGCTCCACCTCCGAATTGCCGAAAAGCCGCTTGAACTCGGCCAGGACCCCGGCCAGGGGATGATCTTTTTCCTCCTGGCCCAGCGCGATCTCTTCCGGTCGATAGGCGCCCAGGATCAGGATAGAAGAGCCGGACAACCGCCGGGCCAGGTGGAAGAGCAGGCTGATTGACGAGGCATCGGCCCAGTGCACATCGTCCAGGATCAGGAGCAGCGGCCGGTCCTGAGACAAGGCATGCAGCACATGGGCGACTTCTTCAAAGATGCGCCCCTGGTTGGTGCCGGATTGCTGGCTTTCGGCCTGGCCGCGCTCTGCCAGTTCCTGGAGCCGCTGGCGTTGCTGCGGTGCGATCGCTTCGTGAACGGCTGCCCGGCTCAGGAGCAACTCTCCGGGGATAAGCACGTCGACGAGATGGCGGCCGTGCACGAGCAGGGCCTCGACCACGTCCGGCAGGAAGCGCCACAGGCGGAGCGCGTGCTCGCGCGTGATGCTGCCAGCAGCCCAGCCCTGCTCGATGTCGCCGGAGAGCGTGCGCAGGATCTCGCGGAAGGGCAGGTAGGGGTCGCCCATGTCCGCATATCCGGTGCAGACGCCGGCCGCGACGATCAGGCCGGGGTGCTGCTGCTGGGCGCGGCCGGCGAATTCCGCCAGGAGGCGCGTCTTTCCCCAGCCGGCTTCTCCGCTCACGAATGCAACCTGGCCTCGCCCACCAACCGCGGCGTCCATGAATCCTTCCAGCTGCTTCAATTGAGACTCGCGGCCGACGAAGGGCTCCTGCGGTCGCTCCGCGGTCTCTGCGGGTTCGTCCAGAAATGCAGGGCGCCGGGGACCCGCATGGGGCACAGGCGGCACATGCGTAGCCGGGGGCGTGTGAATGGCCGGCGGCTTCAAGTCGCCCCTGCGGATGCGTTGGCAGAGGCTGTTGGTTTCCTCATCGGGCTCGACGGCAAGATCCGCGGCCAGCTCCCGGCGGCAGATCTCATACTGGGCCAGGGCCGCGCTCCGCTGTCCGCTGATGGCCAGCCACGCCATCAAGCGCCGGTGCGCGTCCTCGCGTGAGGGCTCGATCTCGAGGAGGCGGCGGGCGAAGGCGATCGCTCCCTCGAAGTCACCCTTCCCGGCGCGATGGTCCGCCAGCGCACACAGGCTTCCCAACATCTGTTCGCGCAGCCGCGCCCGTTCCACGAGCCACCAGTCCTCGAAATCAGGCGCATCCCGGACATAGAACCCTTCCAGAAAGTCGCCCCGATAGAGCGCTGCGGCACGCTGCAGGCGGCCCGGGATGCCGGGAGGCGTTGCCGCCTGCACCAACTCCTCGAACTCAACCGCATCCACCCAGCATCCTGCGTCCTCCGCAAGGCCCACCGCATCCCGCTCGATGCGCAAAGAGGATCCGAGGTGCTCCCGCAGCTGCTGCAAGGCTTTGCGCAGGTTGCCCCTGGCCGCGTCTTCGGGCATGTCTCCCCAGAGAAGCGCAGCCAGCGCGGGGCGAGCATGCATCTGTCCCGTGACCGCCAGGTAAAACAGCAGGGCCTGGGCCTTGGCAGAAGTGAGCCCGGCCAGAGGCGCGCCATTGAGGATGACCCGGGGTGCGCCCAGGAGGCATATCTGCAAGGTCCATGGCTTTCCAGTGGCTACCGTTTCGTGCCCCATGTCACTTCTCCAAATCCATCCACACGCACGCCGGATTCCCGACGCAGGCACGAAGTACGCACGCCAT
>Ga0123333_10001775_pt1 | contig 22646 bp, 14 predicted proteins | sample BioC12SIPDNA_3_FD_89957 | JGI IMG/M metagenome (GOLD analysis project Ga0123333, IMG submission 89957) | Anaerobic biogas reactor microbial communites from Washington, USA - Biogas_R2_B C12 SIP DNA | ecosystem: Engineered > Bioreactor > Anaerobic > Unclassified | place: Washington, USA... | reverse complement strand
CCATTCCTGCTCACGTGCGTCGGTGACGCTGGTGTCTGCTGTTGGCGCTACCATGCGGTATCCTCTCATTCTGCGTTACTCGATACCGCATTCTACTCATTTCCTAAAACCTGTGCTCCTGGCAGCCGGCCTCAATCCGCCCACAGAGGTACGAAGTCGAACGCTGCGACGTCGACGAGACCCAGGTCGGTCAACTTCAGCGCCGGGATCACCTCAAGCGCGAGAAACCCAAGCTGCATAAAGGGGTCGTGAAGCGGTGAACCAAGGGCATGGGAGGCAGCAACCAGATCGTCCATCTGGCGGCGGACATCCTCGATGGGGTGGTTCGACATCAGACCGCCGATAGGCAGTGGGACAGCGGCCATACAGACGCCGTCGCGGACGGCAACCAGACCTCCACCTAGATCCTTGAGAGTGCGCACCGCGGTCTGCATGTCTTCATCCGTGACACCGGCAACAATGATGTTGTGACAGTCGTGGGCGACGGTTCCAGCAATTGCCCCCGAGCGGATTCCCAGTCCCTGAGCAAAGCCAATGCCCACGTTCCCGGTCCCACGGTGTCGCTCGATAACGGCGAGCTTGATGAGGTCGCGCGACGGGTCCGACACAGCTTGCCCTCTGACAACCTTGGGCTCCATCACACGGAGCTCGGTCACGATCTGGTCAGGGATGACGCCGATTACCCGCATACGGTTGCCTTCTGCCGCTACATCAAAGGACAGGGCCCCCACATCGACGTGGATGCTGTGCCACACACTGGAGTCCGCGGTTGGGGCAAGCTCTGTCCTGCTCAGTAGCTGACCGTCCCGCGCGACCAGTTGTCCGCCATAGTAGACCTGCGCAGCACGGAAATCGCTCAGCGTCGGGGTTACTACCAAGTCTGCGCGGCGACCAGGGCTGATCGCACCGCGATCCCGCAGGCCAAAAGCCTCGGCGCCATTGAGCGTAGCCATACGGATCGCGGTCAGTGGGTCCAGGCCTGCGTCGATGGCCAATCGGACGTGGTGGTCAATGCTGCCTTCGTCCAGAAGGTCGGCGGGATGGCGGTCGTCACTTGAAAATGCAAAACGACGTTCGCTGGCCGGTGATACCGCTGCGAGGAGCGGGCGTAGGTTCTTGGCCGAGGTCGCCTCGCGCAGCAATACCCTCATGCCCCAGCGGACCTTTTCCAGTGCCTCCTCGGCTGTTGTGCTCTCGTGGTCGGTTGCAGGACCGGCTGCGATGTAGGCTTGAAGTTGTTTGCCGGTCGTGCCGGGAGCGTGTCCGTCGATGTGGCTGTCCTGAAAGGCCAGCAGCTTCTCGATCGCGTCTGGCAAACCTAGCACGGCACCAGGTACGTTCATGAACTCGGCGAGCCCGATGACACGGGGATGATCCCTCAGCGCCAGAAGATCCTCGGCTGCCAAGGTCGCCCCTGCGGTTCCCATCGACGTAGCGGGAACGCACGAAGGCAGATTCAGGTAGATGGTTAGCGGTAGGTTCTCGCTAGCATCCAGCATGTAGCGGATGCCCTCAACGCCGGCGACGTTGGCAATTTCGTGGGGATCAGAGATCACAGTTGTCACGCCGTGAGGCACGACGGCCCGCGCGAACTCCGCCGGGCCACACATGGATGACTCAACGTGGACGTGGGTGTCGATCAGTCCGGGGGTCACGACTTGACCCTGCAGGTCGACGACGTGTTGGCTGCTGAAGCCACTCCCAACTGCGGCGATCCACGCGCCGGCGATCGCGATCTGGGCGTGGAGGAGCTCACCGGTGAAGACGTTGGCGATAAGACAGTGGTCGAGAACCAAGTCGGCCGGCCGATCCCCTCGCGCCACCGCCAACAAGTGGGTGTAGTGCTCTCTATCCATACCGCCTCCTTTCGCATTGCCGGGCCGGGTCACCCATCGATTATACGCGGTCTCCGTGCGCTGGGCAAAGCCGCCTATCCACCCTATCCTGAGATGGGAGGAGGCCAGGCCGGCTTACCGCTGGACCAGCCCGTGTTGTCGTGGCAGGGCCTCGTCACCCAGAACGGCATGCGTCGCGCCGTCAGCGACGGCGCGACCGCGGTCCATTATCAGCCTGCGATCTCACAGGCGGCACACGATATCGAGATCGTGCGTTGCGATCAACGAGGGTGGTGGAAAGGCGGCGTAGCGGGTCAATGAGTTCACGTCGAGCCCGAGGATCGAGGCCGGCGGAGGGCTGGTCGAGAACCAGAATCTCGGGGGTTCAAGGTCAGCTCCGTAGCAGTAATGTGTGAATTATATGGTTCCCTTGCCGCCTTACAAGCAGTAAATGATGCATACCTCCATTGGTATGGACCGACCGTGGAAATCGGCCGCTGTCGAGGCCTTGTGGGGTCGGTGGATAGGGTCGTACAGGACACCCTATGGCCATCGGATTCGGCCAACCGGACGGCAGTGATCGGGCTTCTGACACGGTGCGGATCTGTTTGCGGAGCCGACACCTCTGCTGTGCAGATATGCTTGCGCAACCGCTAGTCGGTCAACGAAGGTATATCAACTGCGTTGTCGCGCCGTTGGTGCATGTTGTGCTCGAATGAAGCCGGATACCGGGGTGTGAGGCGCGATATCTGGCCCAGCTTGGCGAGCAGATCAGGCGGCAGATGCCAACCCGTCGCCCCAATGTTATCATGGAGTTGCGCGACAGTGCGCACACCCGCGATCGCCGACGACACGCCCGGTTGCTCCAGAACCCAGCGTAGCGCCACCTGTGCGGGCGTCTTGCCTAGCTGCGCAGACACGTCGAGCAACGCCGCCAGGCTTTCGTCGGCATTTGGCGCAAAGAACCGCCCGTGCCAAGCCCACCCGTCCTCGGCGCGCGATCCGGCGGTGGTCTGTTCACCGGGCCGAAACCTGCCGGTCAAGTAGCCACTTGCTAGCGGTGCCCAGGGCACGATGCCGAGTCCCTTCTGCAGACACAGGGGCACGAGCTCCTGCTCGATATCGCGAACAACCAAGCTGTACTGGGGTTGATAGGCTACGAACTGTGCCAGGCCGTGGACCTGGCTCAGCCACAGCGCTTCGCTCAAGCGCCAGGCTTCATAGTTGCTACACGCAATGTAGCGAACCTTGCCCTGGTGGACCAGGTCATCGAGGGCACGCAGCATCTCTTCCAGGGGAGCCTGAATGTCGACGTGATGAACGTAGTAGATGTCCACATAGTCGGTATTCAGTCGCTCCAAGCTATCCTCAATCGCGTTCATGATGTGGACACGAGACATCCCGGAGTCGTTAGGCCCCGGCCCCATGGGGTTGAAGAACTTGGTCGCCACTACGGCCTGGCGCCGGCGCCCCTTGAGTGCTCGCCCCAGAATCCTCTCCGACCTTCCCTGTCCGTAACCATCTGCGGTGTCGAAGAAGGTAATCCCACCTTCGAATGCCAGGTTCACGATCCGCAGCGCCTCATCCTCATCGGTTCGGCTCCCAAACGTCATCGTGCCCAGGCATAGCTCTGACACCTTAAGGCCACAACCTCCCAGTCTGCGATACTCCATCGATGCCTCCTTCGTGTCCCTGCGAACTGAGCGGATCTGCGTCCGCGCCCGCTGAACTGGTTTGCCTGCTCAGTATAGCATGGCCGGTCGTCGTCGCCGATCGCGCTCCTCCACTCTACCGATTGACAAGGGCAGCGGGCTGAATAGGATGATTTCGAGGACGGGTAAGGCGCAAGGTCCCTGGTAGCCATGTCTTGTGGCGTGCGTGAGGTGCGATCGATGAAGATACAGTCGCTGGAGATCTATCTGATCGAGCTTGGGCAGCGGAACATACCCTTGGTGCGCGTGCTAACCGATGAAGGCATCCATGGCGTCGGCGAGGCCTACAGCGTTGGGCCAGACCGCGGTACGGCGGCCGTTATCGAGGACTTCGCCGAGTGGTTGATCGGTCGGGATCCGTTCGACATCGAGGGGCTGTGGCAGCTCATGTATGCCGGCACGCGGTTCCCAGGTGGTTCGGTGGTCAACGCGGCGATCAGTGGCGTGGAGCACGCGCTCTGGGATATCAAAGGTAAGGCGCTTGGCGTACCTGTCTACCAACTGGTAGGAGGTAGGTGCCGGGAGCGGGTGCGCGTCTACCAGAGCGTAGGCGGTCGCACGCCAGAGGAGCTGGCGGTGAACGCACAGCGGCTCGTCGACAGCTACGCATACACGGCGCTGAAGATGTTCCCGTTTGATCGAGGGGATGAGCCAACCTGGCACGACCAAGGCATCGCTGGCGCGATGCGAGGCGCCGAGGCGCGAATCCGCGCAGTTCGCGAGGCAGTAGGCGATGGCGTCGACATCGGCCTCGACGCACACGCGCAGATCTTCTCGCCGGCCCTTGCACTTGATCTGTGCCACGTTCTACAGCCGTTCCATCCTCTGTTTCTCGAGGAACCGCTGCGGCCCGAGAACCGGGCCGCCCTGGGACAGCTTCGGGCCCGGGCACCCATTCCAATCGCCACCGGTGAGATGCTCTACACGAAGTATGAGTTTCGCGACCTGCTGGCTCACGCTGCTGCGGACATCGTGCAACCTGACGTGTGTCTGATGGGCGGACTATGGGAGATGAAGAAGGTGGCTGCGATGGCGGAGGCCGAGTACGTCATGGTTGCTCCGCATAACCCCTGCGGGCCTGTGGCGAGCGCCGTCAACCTCCACTTCGCACTGTCCACGCACAACTTCCTGATCCTTGAGTATCATCCCGACGACGATCCCCGAAGAGCCGCGATCGTCGATGCGCCGATTCTGCTGCGTGACGGCTACCTCGTGCCACCGGAGCGCCCCGGATTGGGAATCGACCTCGATCTCGATGCACTTACGGGACAACCCTACAAGTCCTGGCACCGCCGGTTCATCTGGCGCGCGGATGGCAGTCTGGGGTATCAGTGACCCCGGCGGTAACCGTGCCTCTCCTGCGTCACCTGCTGCCTGCAGTTCTGATCGGCTTTTCCATCGCTGCGCCGGTCGGCCCGATTGGCGTGCTGTGCATTCGCCGGACATTGCTGCAGGGCCGCGCCCACGGTCTGTTCTCGGGGCTGGGCGCCGCCACGGCTGACGCGGTCTATGGGGCGGCAGCGGCCTTCGGGCTTTCTTTCATTGCCCAATTGCTGGTAGATAACCAGGTGTGGCTACGCCTAGTCGGCGGTGCGGTTCTCTGCTACCTCGGAACACGGACTTTCCTCACGCACCCGCACGACTTGGCGACAGCGGCGGACACTCCGAGCCTGGCAAGCGCCTTCTTTACGACGTTCCTGCTGACGCTTACCAATCCCCTTACGATCCTCTCCTTCGGGGCAGTTTTCGCAGGCCTCGGACTTAGCGAGCGATCCGGGCTTCAGGGTGCGTCGCTCGTGACCGTGGTGGGCGTGTTTGTCGGATCCGTCATGTGGTGGTTCCTCTTGAGCCTGGGTGTCGGCCTCGCTCGTGGGTGGGTGACCCCTTCTGTACTGAGATGGGTGAACCGGGTGTCGGGCGCTGTGGTCGCGGGGTTTGGGCTTGTGGCTGTCGTTGGTGCGATCGTCGGTGGGGGCTGATGCAACCGCGGGATGGTGGTTTGCTGTTCCGCGAGGACGCGCATAATAGAGAGTTAGTAGGGACCGAATGCGACCCCACGTGGGGCGGTAGGGTCCAAGAGCACGACAGGGAGGTGCGGATGGAGATTCGCAAGACGAGTTTCGGTACTATGGGAGACCGGGTCGATGTGCCCCTGTACACCCTGGTCAATGACAATGGGATGTCGGCCAGAATCACGACTTTCGGGGGCATCGTTGTGTCGTTGACAGCTCCTGGGGTTGGCGGTGCGTGGGACGACGTTGTATTGGGGTTCGACACCCTGGAGGAGTACGTAGATCACAATCCCTTTTTCGGGTGCCTCGTTGGGCGGTATGGTAACCGGATCGCGCTTGGCGAGTTCACGTTGGAGGGCGTGAGGCACGTGCTGGCGCGCAACAACGGGCCCAACCACCTGCACGGCGGTCTGCGCGGGTTCGACAAGCAGGTGTGGACGTCTCTGGCGCGTGAAACCGAAGATGGCCCGGCTCTGGAGCTGGGTTACGTGAGCCCTGACGGGGAGGAGAGCTACCCGGGCACCCTGACGGTGCAAGTGCTCTACACGGTCACGCGCGACAATAGCATCCGGATCGACTACACAGCGACCACCGACAAGACCACGATCGTCAACCTGACGAATCACTCTTATTTCAATCTGTCGGGGGGGCGGGTCGCCACAATCCTCGATCACGTCGTCACCCTCAGCGCTGATGCCTATACGCCGGTTGACGAAAGCCTGATCCCCACCGGTGAGATCCGGCCTGTGGATGGTACCCCGATGGACTTCAGACAGCCCCGGCGGATCGGCGAGCGCATCGACGCAGACGATGTGCAGCTCCGCTTTGGCGGCGGCTACGACCACAACTGGGTCGTCAATGGTACGCCGGGCACTCTACGCCTCGCTGCACGGGTGCGCGAGCCCCTCTCAAGACGTGTGATGGAGGTGCTCACAACCGAACCCGGGGTCCAGTTCTACACCGGCAACATGATGCCCCCGGCGCTCTCCGGTAAGCGTGGGCAGCGCTACAACCGGCGTGGGGGGTTCTGTATGGAAACGCAGCATTTCCCCGATTCACCCAACCAGCCGGCGTTTCCCAGTACCGTCTTGTCCCCGGGAGAGGTGTATAGGTCGACCACGGTCTACCGCTTCTCCACCGAGTGAGCCTATCAGGCTCTGAGTATGTCATGCAGTGAGGGCCGTTGGTAGCCCGGGAGGCTCTGGATTCGAGGTGGACCCAAGGATCGAGACGGCGCACTTGCGGCTGGTCGGTGTTCAGGGGATTATCCGCGTGGATCGTGACTTCGGGACCGAGCTGGGCGGGCTCTACCGGCGCCTGTTCGGCAAGTTGAAGCAGATCCCCGATATCTCGCGTCCTCACCGCACGGTGGGTTACTGGCACTTCGTGGAGAAGAACGTCCGCTTGTACTTCGCCGGCATTGAGGTCGACAGCCTGAAACGGTTCAAGTGGGACTACGAAGGCGGCCTGGTCGCCTGGAACCCCGGACTGACAACATGGGCGATCTGGAAAGAGCGCAACGGCCAGGAGGGGACTCTCACTCGCTCGGGTACCTGCTCGGACTGGCTGGTCGCATCCGCCTACCGGTATGACGGGCGGTTCATTGGCGATTTCGAGGTCTACTACTGGAAGACGGTCGGGCGGGAGCCTCAATCGGACTACCATGAAGTCTGGGTCCCCATCGTCGCCAAGCACGTGTCTACCACAGATACCTAGTCGCCCGCGAGTTGGCCTGCCCTCAACGAGGCTGATTATGCTGGTTCGGACAGGAATCCTTGCTTGGCGTTGTCTGTGCCTGAGGCTGGCCTTTGTTCGCTGAAGCCATCACAGTCCCTCGCTGTTAGCCACTGAGCGGCCAGGTATTGCGACACGGCAACCCGCGTGAGGGCGCGTGTTGGATCGCACTAGGTGTATGCATAAAGTGATGTATGTATTCAGTCTTACGCTATAAATGAATATCACACCTTACTCCGTCTGCTGAGTCCATGGAGGAGTGGAGATGATCAGTCGTATCTGGCATGGGTGGACCACACTTGAGAATGCAGACACCTATGAGCAACTGCTAAAGGATGAGATCTTTGTCGGCATCGCCGACAGGCATATCGCTGGGTATCGCGGCATTCACCTTCTGCGCCGCGCTGTGGGCGCGGAGGTGGAGTTCGTTACCATTATGTGGTTCGAATCGATCGATGCCGTTCGTGAGTTCGCCGGCGAGGACTATGAGGTAGCAGTGGTGCCACCGAAGGCGCGGGCAGTCCTCTCTCACTTCGACTCGCGGTCTCAGCACTACAGCGTCGAGGTGGAGCGAATGCGGTTCTAGGGGGCCGTCCGGAGCAACACGGGAAGAAGACACTTATGGTCAGATGCTCTGGAGAGCGCTGACCAGGTGTCTGGCTGTTGCAGGCCAGGCCTGGTGTGGCAAGCTCCTACCACTTGTGACCGACGGCAGTGTCACAGAGGCTATCCTGGGGGAACTGAGCCTTGCCCGAGGCGATCGGCTTGGTAGAATGAGCGCGCGTTGGTTTGCGCATGACAGGACAAGAAGGGGGGACCGCCCGTGTCTGTTGTCGGGCGGTCCCTCTGCAATCTGGTCGCGCCGTGTGGGCGGTCGTTTTGGGGGAGCGTGTAACGTGGTTAGGGCAGAAGCGGGCTGGCTTGTGGACGAGTACGGTCGCAAATTGTTGCTCAGGGGTGTCAATCTCGGCGGTAGCACGAAGGTCCCCGCCGGGCCTGAAGGGGGCACGTGGAATCCCGAGGGCTTTTTTGACCATCGAAATGTGTCGTTTGTGGGCCGCCCGTTCCCTCTAGACGAAGCAGACGAGCATTTCGCGCGCCTGCGCGAATGGGGCCTGACCCTGGTACGCTTCTTGGTGACGTGGGAGGCGATTGAGCACGCCGGACCCGGCATCTATGATGAAACGTACCTCGACTACGTACGTGCGGTACTTGAGCGGGCCGCGCACCACGGGATCAGCGTGTTTGTTGACCCCCATCAGGATGTCTGGAGCCGTTTCTCGGGAGGCAGTGGGGCTCCGGGATGGACCTTTGATGTCGTGGGTATGGACATCACCAAGTTTGGGCCTACTGACGCGGCACTGGTCCACGCAACGTATGGCGATCCGTTCCCGTGCATGATCTGGCCTACCAATGAAGGCAAACTGGCGAACCTCACAATGTGGTCGCTGTTCTTCGGCGGTGACGACTTTGCGCCTGAAAGCAAGGTCGACGGCGTTCCAATTCAGGTGTTCTTGCAGGATCACTATATCCGTGCGGTGCAGCAGGTAGCGCTGCGAGTGCGAGATCTCCCGAACGTAGTCGGCTATGACACGTTGAATGAGCCCTCCTCAGGAATGATCGGTATGACCGATCTGGAAGCCCGCGCGAGTGCTCTGCCGCAAGGGCCATGCCCGACGGCCTTCCAGGCCATGCGCCTCGGCGCAGGGCATCCCGAAGAGGTGACGATCTGGGATGTCGGTCTCACAGGCGAACGCCGTGTTGGGCGCAAGCTGGTCAACCCCGAAGGCGTCAGCGTCTGGAAGGATGGCCACGAGCCAATCTGGCGTCGCAATGGCGTCTGGGACCTGGATAGCCTCGGCAAACCGCGATTGCTCAGGCCGCACCACTTCGCCCGGGTTAGGGGGAGGAAGGTCGATTTCCATCGTGACTATTTGCGGCCGTTTGCCAATCGCTACGCGCGGGCCATACGCGCGGTTCACCCAGGGGCCTTGATCTTTGTCGAGGGGGTGCCTCACCGCGGGCCAGTCCCATGGTCGCCGGAGGATGCGCCCAACATCGCCTTCGCTCCTCACTGGTATGACGCATTGACTCTGTTCACCAAGCGCTTCAGGCGCTGGTTCACGGTCGATCTGGTCCGGCGGCGCCCGGTGTTTGGCGCCCGTCGGGTGCTACGGGTATTCACTGAGCAGATCGCATCGCTGAAGCGCGCGGCCAGCGTCCATATGAACAACGCGCCGATGCTCATCGGCGAGGTCGGGGTCCCCTTTGATATGCACGAAGGGCGCGCCTACGAGACAGGTGACTTCTCGCGACAGGTGGCCGCACTCGATACCACGATGCGAGCGCTCGAGCGCAACCTGGTGCCATTCACCCTGTGGAACTACACCGCAGATAACTCTAACGCCCGCGGCGATCATTGGAACGATGAAGACCTTTCGTTGTTCTGCTGCGAACAGCAGACGGGGTGCGGCGATCGCTTTGATGGCGGCAGAGCGCTAGAGGCAGCTGTACGTCCATATGCTGAGAAGGTCGCCGGTACGCCGTTGCACCAGAGCTTTGATCGGGAGCGGCGTAGGTATACGTTCCGTTTCCGGCACGACCCGGAGGTCGCTGCGCCGACGGAGTTGTTTGTCCCCCGATTTCAGTATCCAGACGGAGCGCGTGTGAGCGTCTCAGCGGGCAGCTACAAGTTGGATATGGCTGCCCAGCGGCTGGTTCACCATGCAGACCCGTTGCACGGGATCCACACCCTCACGATAACGGCAGCGGCTGACTAGACCGCGGCGCAGGGGATGCCCCTGCTGATCTTCGTGCGCAGCCTGCACGGTGATCCGCGCGCGCCACACGCTCGTCGTACGGGCCCGCACGCGGGTGATGGGAAGCTGTGCATGCCCTGAGAGCGCCAGTCCGCAGGCTGCTGAGGGTCGTTCCCCGATGCTGCCCTCTGGGATCAGCGCCTGATCACACGCCCGTGCCTGATGATAGCCGAACAGGGATTGAAGCCCAGGTAATAGGCCAGCTCCACGGGCTTCTCGATGTTCCAGAGCACAATGTCGGCCTGCTTGCCGGGTTCGAGCGAACCGACAAGGGTCTCTCGGCCCAAGGCGCGGGCAGCGTGAATCGTGACGCCGGCGAGCGCCTCCTCGGGCGTGAGCCCCAGGAGCATGCAGCCCATGTTGATCGCCGCAAGGACTGAGAAGCAGGGAGATGTCCCGGGGTTGGCGTCCGTTGCCACGGCCATTGGGATCCGATACCGGCGGAGAAGGTCCACTGGGGGACGGCGCTCTTCGCGTAGGTAATAGAGCGCCCCCGGCAGGAGGACCGCCACCGTGCCGCTCTCCGCCATCAGGCGCGCGTCGCTGCTATCCAGGTATTCAAGGTGGGCGGCGGAGAGCGCCCCCATCTCAGCCGCTAGGCCTGCGCCACCTAGACTGCTCAACTGGTCGGCGTGAACCTTGATAGGGAGCGCGAAGCGGCGGGCTGTCTGCAGAATGCGCCGGGTCTGATCCAGGTCGAACGCGATGGACTCGCAGAAGACATCGACGCTATTGACGCGATGAGCAACGGCCGGCAACATCTCGTCGCAGACAAGGTCCACATACGCATCGGCGCGGCCCCGGTACTCAGGGGGGATCGCGTGCGCGCCCAAGAACGTCCTAAAGATGTCTACTGGGAGATCCTCCTCAAGCAGTGCCATCGCGTCGACCATCTTGACCTCATTCTCGACGTCGAGGCCGTAACCCGTCTTGATCTCAATCGTCGTCACGCCTTCATCCAGAAGGCTGCGAATGCGAGGGCGTGCCGCAGCGGCAAGGGCTTCGGCTGAGCTGCGGCGCGTGGCGCGCACGGTAGCGAGGATTCCGCCGCCCGCTTTGGCGATTTCCTCGTAGCTAACGCCCTTGAGCCGCTGCTCGAACTCGTCAGCGCGGTTCCCGGCATAGATCAGATGTGTATGGCAATCGATGAGCCCTGGCGTCGCGAGTCTGCCGCGGCCATCGATTGTCCGACGCGCCTGGTAGCCCGGAAGCAAGGCCTCCTCGCCAACCCACTGGATCACACCGCGGTGTGCGATGATCGCGCCTCTGGGTATGAGACCATAGCGGCCCCCCGCCATCGTAACGACGGCGATGTTATGGAGGATCAGGTCTGGTTTCATGGCCACGTCTCCATTTCACGGGTATGGTAACTGGCGTATACTTGATTATAGACTGTACCACGCATATCGGGCAATGGAGGTGCGTATGTCGATCCGATTTGATCCCAGTCGTAGGATCAAGGCACCCACCGGGACGGTGCGATCGTGTCGATCCTGGCTCACGGAGGCAGCGCTGCGGATGCTGATGAACAACCTCGACCCCGATGTAGCTGAGAAGCCGGCCGAACTGGTTGTCTACGGAGGCATCGGGCGTGCTGCGCGAGACTGGGGCGCCTTTGACAAGATTGTTGCGTCGCTGAAGCGACTGGGAGACGATGAGACACTGCTCGTTCAGTCGGGGAAGCCGGTAGGGATCTTCAAGACCCACCCAGACGCTCCACGGGTGCTGATCGCGAACTCGAACCTGGTGCCACGTTGGGCTACGTGGGAGCACTTCAACGAACTGGACCGGGCCGGGTTGATGATGTACGGACAGATGACTGCCGGGTCGTGGATCTACATTGGCACGCAAGGCATCATCCAGGGCACCTACGAGACGTTCGCGGCCTGCGGCCAGAAACACTACGGTGGCGATCTGCGAGGAAGGTGGTTCCTCACCGGTGGCCTGGGGGGGATGGGGGGTGCCCAGCCGCTTGCGTGTACGATGGCCGGTGCTTCGATGCTGGCGGTGGAGTGCGATCCTGCCCGCATCGAGCGCCGGCTGCACACCGGCTATCTGGATGAGATGACGACCGATCTCGACGATGCGCTGCAGAGGATCGATGCTGCGTGTCGGGCGGGCACGCCGCGGTCTGTGGGGCTGCTAGGTAATGCAGGTGAGGTGTTCCCCGAGTTGGTGCGGCGTGGCGTTCGGCCAGATGCCGTGACAGACCAAACGTCAGCTCACGACCCGCTCAACGGCTACCTGCCTATCGGCTGGACGTTGGATCAGGCTGCGCGTCTGCGGCAGACCGATCCCGACCGCGTGGTACGAGAGGCGCGGGCCTCTATCGCCATCCAGGTCAGAGCGATGCTCGGCTTCCACGACCAGGGGATTCCGGTCTTCGACTATGGCAACAACATCCGGCAGATGGCCTTTGAGACCGGGGTAGAGAATGCCTTCGACTTCCCGGGTTTCGTGCCTGCGTATATCCGCCCGCTGTTCTGCCGTGGCATTGGGCCTTTCCGGTGGGCCGCACTTTCCGGCGACCCGGAGGATATTTACAAGACCGATGCGACTGTGAAAAAGCTGCTGCCTGATGACCGGCATCTGCATCACTGGCTCGATATGGCTCGCGAGCGTGTCCAGTTCCAGGGACTCCCGGCGCGTATCTGTTGGGTAGGACTGGGCGATCGCGCCAGGCTGGGCCTCGCGTTCAACGACATGGTCGCCAGTGGCGAGCTGAGCGCGCCGGTCGTCATCGGCCGGGATCATCTCGACAGCGGATCGGTGGCGAGCCCGAATCGGGAGACAGAGGGGATGCGGGATGGTTCCGATGCCGTGTCCGATTGGCCGGTTCTGAACGCGTTGCTCAACACCGCGAGCGGCGCTACCTGGGTCAGCTTTCATCATGGCGGTGGCGTCGGAATGGGGTTTTCTCAGCACGCAGGGCTTGTCATAGTCGCTGATGGGACTGAGGCTGCAGCACGTCGCCTGGAGCGCGTGCTCACGAACGACCCAGCGTCCGGTGTGATGCGTCACGCCGACGCTGGCTACGACGAGGCTATCGCCTTTGCCAAAGAGAAGGGGCTGGACCTCCCGTTATTGGAGCTCTAAGCCGTGTGCAGGCACGCTCGCCGGGGTCCTGTAGCGCAGACTGTGGCCCGGGGGGCGGCTGCAAGGAGACACGTGTATGCAAGAGTTGACGCTTGTTCCGGGCACCCTGAACCTTCGGCAGATGCGCGAGGTCTTTCTTCGACCGGTGCGCCTCAGTCTTCATCCGTCCTGCTGTGATGCAATCGAGACCGCTCACCAGGTGGTCCTCGACGTGATAGCAGCCCACAAGACCGTGTATGGGGTAAATACTGGGTTTGGACAGCTTGCGGATACGCGGATCAGCGACGCCGACCTAGAGACTCTCCAGGAGAACCTCGTGATGTCCCACGTTGCCGGTGTAGGTCCGCTGCTAGACGAGGGTGTTGTGAGGTTGCTGATGGTCCTGAAAGTCAACAGCCTTGCCCGTGGTTACTCGGGCGTGCGGCGTGAGACGATCGATCGCCTCATTGATCTGGTCAATATGGGTATATCGCCGTGCATCCCGGCGAAGGGCTCGGTTGGGGCTTCGGGCGACCTGGCGCCGCTTGCGCACCTGAGCGCCTCCCTATTGGGACTAGGAGAGGTGCGCTGGGGTGGGCGGACGCTGCCGGCCATGGAGGCGCTGCGGCAGCTGGGGCTAGCTCCTCACAAGCTCGGGCCCAAGGAGGGGCTCGCCCTGCTCAACGGCACGCAAGTCTCCACTGCGTTGGGCCTTGCAGGTCTCTTCCGTGCTGAGGAGCTGTTCGCTGCGGCGCTGGTGATCGGAGCGCTCGCTGTCGACGCGGCCATGGGAACCGACGTGCCGTTCGATGATCGGATCCATAGGGCGCGGGGCCATAGCGGACAGATGGCGTGCGCCGCTGTGTATCGAGATCTTCTGGCGGGCAGTGATATCCGTGCGTCGCACCGTAGTTGCGGGCGCGTTCAGGATCCATACTCGCTCCGCTGTCAGCCACAGGTCATGGGGGCGTGTCTGGACGTTATGCGGTTTGTGGGCAAGACGTTGACGATCGAGGGCGATGCAGTGTCCGACAATCCCCTGGTCTTCGCCGAAAGTGGCGAGATCCTATCGGGTGGCAACTTTCATGCGGAGCCCGTGGCTCTAGCGGCGGACGCCCTAGCTCTGGCAATCGCTGAAATGGGTGCTCTTTCCGAACGACGCGTTGCGCTGCTCATCGACAAACACTTGAGTGGCCTCCCGCCCTTCCTGGTGACGAACAGCGGCCTGAACTCAGGCTATATGCTGCCCCAGGTGACTGCCGCCGCTCTGGCGAGCGAGAACAAGTCGCTAGCGCACCCGGCATCGGTTGACAGCCTGCCTACGTCGGCCAATCAGGAAGACCACGTGAGCATGGCGACGTTTGCCGCGCGCCGGCTGGGCGAAATGGCTGAGAACACGGCAGGCATCCTGGCAATCGAGTATCTGTGCGCCGCCCAGGGTGTGGACTTCCGTGCCCCGCTCCGAACATCGGAAAAGCTGCAGGAGGCGATGGGCCTGCTTCGGGAAAAGGTGGCATTCTACGATCGCGACCGCCTGCATGCGCCTGACATCGAAGCGGCGAAGGCCATCGTACAGGGTGGATTACTGCGTCCTCTTGTCGGCCGTGGGTTGCTTCCAAGCGACCTCAGCTGAGGCTGGGCCGCGGGTTGGGTTGTCCGTTCCCCACATACTGTCCAGGAGATCCCTATGACACAACTGATCGAATGCGTGCCCAACTTCAGTGAGGGACGCGACCGTGATGTCATTGAGCAGATCACGCGCTCAATCGAGGCCGTGGATGGCGTCACTCTGCTGGATGTGGCCCCGGGCGCCACAACGAACCGGACCGTCGTCACGTTTGTGGGCGAACCGGAGCCTGTTATCGATGCTGCGTTCGCGGCAATCAAGACGGCCGCTCAGGTGATCGACATGCGCAAGCACCGCGGCGAGCATCCCCGAATCGGCGCGACAGATGTCTGCCCGCTTGTACCGATCTCTGGCATCAGCCTTGAGGAGACGGCTTGCTACGCCCGCAGGCTGGGGGAGAGGGTCGGTGCAGAACTGGGGATCCCCGTCTACCTCTACGAGGCGGCCGCCACACGTCCTGAGCGCACAAACCTGGCCAACATCCGCGCAGGTGAGTATGAGGGTCTGCCAGAGAAGCTACGAGATCCGGATTGGCAGCCGGACTTTGGCCCCGCCGCATTCAACCCGCGGGCCGGCGCGACGGTCATCGGTGCGCGCGACTTCCTGGTCGCCTACAACGTGAACCTCAACACGACGTCCACCCGCAGAGCCAACGCAGTGGCCTTCGACGTGCGGGAACGCGGGCGAGTCCTTCGAGAGGGCAATCGCATAACGGGCGATGTGGTTCGGGACGAGCACGGGGCACCGGTCATGGTACCCGGCACCCTGAAAGGGGTGAAGGCGATGGGCTGGTACATCGAGGAGTATGGAATCTGCCAGGTATCGATGAACTTGACCGACCTGAGCGTTACGCCCGTGCATGAAGCTTTTGAGGAGGTCTGCGAGCGTGCGGGAGCGCGCGGGCTCCGTGTTACAGGGTCGGAAATCATCGGCATGGTTCCGTTGAGGGTGTTGCGCGAGGCAGGTGAGTACTACTTGCGCCAGCAGCAACGCTCCCTGGGTATTCCGGAACGGGAGATCGTTCGGATCGCTATACGGTCGCTAGGACTCGAGGATCTGGCACCGTTCAACCCCGACGAGCGCATCATCGAATATGCGCTTGCAGCTCGCGCGCGGACCCAACGCCTGGTCGACAAGCCGGTGACGGCCTTTCTGGATGCTGTGGCCTCGGAGCAGCCGACGCCAGGAGGTGGTTCGGTAGCAGCCACGGTGGGTGCGCTGGCGGCGGCCCTGGGAACGATGGTCGCCAATGGCTCGGCGCACAAACGGGGCTGGGATGAGCGCTGGGCGGTCTTTTCGGACTGGGCGGTCAAGGGCTGTGCCCTCCAGGGGGCACTGGTTGCGCTGGTCGACGAGGACAGCCGGGCCTTCGAGGGACTGATGGCGGCTCTGCGGTACCCAAAACAGACGGAGGCTGAACGAGAGGCCCGCAGCAGGGCCATCGAGGCGGCGACGCGTGTGGCGATCGAGGTGCCGTTGGCCGTTATGAACCAGGTGTTGGCAACGATGGGTGTGGTTAGGGCGATGGCCGAGATCGGAAATCCCAATTCGGTGGCCGATGCGGGGGTCGGCGCGCTGTGTGCGCGGGCTGCACTGATGGGCGCGTACCTCAACGTGAAGACGAACGCCTCCGGGCTGGTCGATCGCGCGTTCGCCGAGCGGGCCGTTGCTGAGGGAGCCGAGCTACAGTCTCGCGCGTTGGCCCTGGAGTCGGAGATCCTCGCGATCGTTGAGCGACGGATGATAGGAGGATAGACGGTGTCACAATCACCGGATGGTCAGAAACCCACCGGGCTTCCGCAGTTCCCTTTCGGCGCGGTGTACTTTCGCAAGTCGAATCCGCCCGCCGAGGACTGGGCCCGCGACTACCGGACCGCAGCGGCGGACGGCTTGAACACCTTCCGTCACTGGTTTCTCTGGGGCGCAATAGAGGTTTCGCCGGGCGTTTATGATTGGTCGGATTACGACCGGCATCTGGACTTGGCGGCCGAGCATGGGATCAAGACCATTATCGCGGAGATGGTTAACGTCGCCCCCGAATGGGCATATCGTCGGTATGCGCATGCCCGCTTTGAAACGCGCGACGGTAGACGTGTGGATAGTGTGATGCACGGAAGCTGCGTTGTCGGAGGTGCACCGGGGCTGTGCCTCGACAACCAAGACTATCGACAGGCTGCTGAGCAGTTCCTCCGGACGCTGGCTGAGCGCTACCGAGACCACCCGGGACTCGGCGGGTATGACATTTGGAATGAGATCAACTACCCAGCGGATGTCTGTTACTGCCCTGCCACTGTGGCCGAGTTTCGGGATTGGTTGGCCGTGAGGTACGGCGACCTGCGAGCTCTCGGAGAGGCCTGGCATCGTTACAGCTTTGAGACTTGGGAAGATGTGATGCCGCCGCGGACCCTTGGCCCCTATCCGGACGTGCTCGACTGGTTGCGGTTCCGCATCGAGAACGCCGAGGAGCAGTTGGCCTGGAGAGCACGCCTGTTCCGCGAGCTCGACCCGATGCATCCGGTTACCGCGCACGGCGTTGCCGGGAGCCTGGTGGCCATGGCCTCGAACACCCGTGATGACTGGCGAGCTGCGACCCACGTCGATAGTTATGGGTTGACGTGGGTTGCGTGTCGCAAGGGCGATGAACCGTGGAAGCTGTGGCATGCGGTAGACTTGACCCGCGCAGCCGCACGAGGTAAGCCGTTCTGGCACGCTGAGGCGCAGGGCGGTCCGTTATGGTTGCAGCCCCAGGTTGTGGGACGACCGCGCGAAGACGGGCGCATACCGACGCCGGACGACCTACGGTTGTGGCACATGACTTCGTTTGCCGGTGGCGCTCTAGGACTGCTATACCCGCGCTGGCGGCCGCTGCTCGATGGGCCGCTCTTCGGGGCATTTGGCCCGTATGCTATGGACGGCACTCGAACCGAGCGCTCTGAGACAAGCAGCCGCCTAGCCCGGTGGGCCAATGCACCGGAGCAGGCTTGGCTCTGGGAAATGCGCCCGGTCCGCGGCGATGTGGGCATCGTGGTGCTGCCCGAGACACAGCTGTTCGCCTACGCTCTGTTAGGTGACAGTAGCGCCTACGCACAGGCCTTGGAGGGCGTTTACCGGGGGTTCTTCGACAACAACATCCAGGCAGACTGGGTACGGATTAGCGATATCGACGCCTACGATGTGCTCTACTTGCCCGTTCCCATTGTCGTCTCGCAGGCGAGCGTCGACCGGTTGCGGCAGTGGGTGGCAGCGGGTGGCGTGTTGATCGCCGAAGGCTGTCCGGGTTACTTTGACGAGGCGGGCCGTGTGGAGACTGTGCAGCCTGGTGCTGGGCTCGGTACGTTGTTCGGAGTGCGCGAGAGCCGGGTCGAGTTCGCCCCCGACCTGGTTGCGGACCTTGAGATCAGATTCGGTGAGCATGGGGTTCCCGGCGGGCTGTTTCTACAGGGTTACGATGTCGCCGGGGGCACCGCGGTCGCCTGGCACGACGATGGCCAGGCTGCAATCGTGGATTGCGCACACGGCAACGGGCGTGTGAGGCTGGTGGGCACAATGCCCGGCTTTGGCTATGCCGCGAATCCCGTTGCCGCGGCACGGGTCTGGTTCGCTGAGGCCCTGCGGTTCGCTGGAAGAGCGCAACACGTTTCGACCGGCAGGAGTGCGGTGACGGCGCGTCTTCACGAAGGTCCGGCCGGGCTGTGTCTTTGGGTCATCAACCCTGAGCGGCGACCGGTCTTCGCTGACCTGGCCTTCGGGGAGAAGTGGGGGCCGTTTGGCGGCGGTGAGGTGCTGTGGGGAGGGCTGCCTCAGGAGGGCGTGCAGGTTCGCGGCCGGCGGGTCGCTCTGACTGTAGATGCGCGTGACGCTGTCGTCGTTCGGCTGTCATAATGGTCCTGGCAGAGGGCTGGGCTAGCCGAGGGGCCTGTCTGACAGGGGCCGCATGGCCCCCGTGCCCAACAGACGGCGGGCGTGTCGCTGCCCGGCGCGCCCCTTGCTGGCAGCCATAGGTTGTGGTGGTAGTGGCGCAGTGCTATACTCTGTGCTTCAGATGTGTCTGTTGTGTCCGTAGCGGAGATCTATGCGCGTTGAGCCTGCTGATCTTGAAGCCCTGATTGCGACATCCGGTTCAGGTTGTCGGCCGGGTGACCTCGATACCCTGATCCATAGGCTGGCAAGGATTGTGCTGGAGCGCACCGCCCCGGTCCGAGCCTATGCTCTGGGCGGACGATATGTCTTGGGCGAACGGGTCTGGTTCGCGGGCGAGAAAGCGGAAGTGGTCGGCCTCAGGCGACGCGGCAATCCCCGGCAGGGGAGATTTACCGTGCTCGACCTCAAGCTCCACGAAGGAACAATCCGGCGTGTCGTTGCGCAGGTGGCCGGTGCACCGCAGGTTGCGCTCTCTCCATCGATCGATGAAGACGCGGTGCGACGCGTGGCGACCGAGCAGAGGGAGGCGCTTCTCCAGGCTCTATTGACCGATCCGCGACTCGTTCAGGTTCTCGATGGAACCGTGGCGCCGGCGTCACAGGCGAGTCAGCGGGATTCGTGGCTACGCATCCCGCCGGCCTGTGTGCTCTTCGCCAGCCCGGTGTTGCGCGCACATCTGGGGGAATCCGCGGTGGGGGCTACCGAATGGAGTCGGCGGCTTGAGGCGCTCTCGCGGATCTGGTGTGGTGCGCGGGAACACACTGTGGAGTGGAACGTTGGGCAGACGTGGCAGAACTTTGTGCTTCCGGTTTTGCGTTTGCTGGGCTGGTCGGCGAGTGGGCTGGCGGAGAGCGGTGCCTACACATTGTTCCCTGACCCATCGGGCCTAACGGCGGGCGAGTTGAGATTGGTGCAAGGTGTGGCTCTGGAGGGATCGCCCCCGGTTGTGGTTGTCCCGGTTCGGTGGGGCGGACCGCTGGGACAGGAGGCTTCTGAGCAGGTGGAGCTGAGTCCGCTGGCGCGGATGGTTGGCGCGCTCGTCAACCGCGGTATCGAGTGGGGCATTCTCACCAATGGTCTGCGCTGGCGGATTTGCCACGCCAGTTACGCCGATTCCGATGTTGGGAGCGCCGCCGCCGAGACCTGTGAGTTTGACCTGGGCCAGATCATAGGGCATGCAGCCGCGGCGCACTCTGCCCCAGATGTGGCGCTTAGGACGGCGCAACGCCAACAGCTTCAGGTTTGGTGGCAGTTGTCCGCCGCTCCGGCCTATGTGTCGAGCTCCGGCGAGCAGGCTCTGGTGACACGTTTGAAAGCTGCGTCGGCGGAGTACGCCCGGCACGTCACGCGGACGTTGCGAAGCAGGCTCCTATCGACGATCTTGCCGGAGATCTGCGGCGGGTTCTTCAGCTACCGGCAGGTGCAGCGCGGCGAAGGCCACGACGATCGTCAGGAGATGGCTGGGGCTGCACTCGGGCTTGTACAGCGTGTGCTGTTCGTGCTCTATGCCGAAGCCCGGAACTACCTACCAATGGACAATCCCACTTATCGGGGCAGGAGCCTGACAACGCAGGTGCGATGGGCGGTCGAGTGTGTTGAGCAGGATTTGCCGCTGAGTGCGGCTCCCAATGCGACCCCGCGCTACGATCACTTGCTGGCGCTCTTTCGCGACCTGGAGCATGGGCAGGCCCAGTTGGGTCTGCCGGCCTACGGTGGCGATCTCTTCAGTCCCGTGATGCCCGTGCAGGGTTTTCTCGAGCGGCATCGGCTTAGCGATCGGGTGATGGCACGGACTCTGGCTGCCCTTGGGCAACTGGATGGTGAGCCCATCGACTACGGGGCCCTTACGCTCCGGCACCTCAGCACGGTGGCGGATGGCTTGCTTGAGAATCTGATCGGGCTTGTGGATGTCTCGACCGGACCAGTGGCGATGGCCCCCCATCCGAACCGGTTGGAGACGCCTGCCGGCCCGGCAACACCCGACTACGTGGGAGTCACCGTTATCGAGCGTGCGCTCCGATCGGTGATCGACCACCGCGCGCGGCTGTTCGCCGCTGCCATGGACGAGATTACAGCGCTAAGGCGCCAGGGGGCGTTGCGTGCGAGACCCATCGATGATGTGGGTTGGCGAGCAGCATTGCTGGCGGCTGAACGCAAAGCTTACGAAGCCTTACTGGGCATACGGGTGCTCGATCCCGCAATGGGAACGGGTTTCTTCCTGGTCTGCGCTGTGGACATCCTAATCGACGGCATCATGGCGGCGCTCGCCGATTACCACGCCCGTTATCCCAGAGTCCCTGTGCTATGGAACCCGATCTATAGAGACATCACAGCGACTCGACAGGTACTCCTGGAGGCAGCGCGCACGCAGGAGCTGGTCGTTGCGCCCCGGTTGGCCAGCGATGACGCTATCCTGGCGCGCTTGGTTGTCGAACGAGCGATCTATGGTGTAGACACTAACCCCACTGCAGTTTCCGTGAGCCGGGCCAACGTTGCGATGCGAGGCTTTCTCCTGGGCGCTCCTCTGCCACTGCTGGACCGGCACATGCGCTGTGGGAATAGTCTGTTGGGTGCCCGTCTTTGCACTCTGGCGTCCGACGACTCCGGGAAGTGCCAAACGGGGCCTGCAGTGCTTGATGTCGGTGCTGTCCGCGCAGCTGCTTCAGCGCACACAGATCCTGAAGCATTCTCGGCTGCGGTGAGGCCCTATGAGCTTCTCTTGGATCTGTGGACCTACAGCCAGGCGGGCGACGCAGACGCCACTGCGCTTCTGCACAGCAAGGGCACGGAGCTGATACGGGCAATCCGAGGCGAGCAGGCTCTCGAACCTGGTGAGGCTGAGGTGGTGGATCGCGCCCGAAGATGCGCCGCTGAGCAGGGCTATCTACACTGGGATGTGGCCTTCCCCGAGGTCTTCCTTGGATCGGCTGATTGCGGTGATGGTGAGCCAGGCTTCGATGCCATCATTGGCAGCCCGCCCGCGCTTCGTCTGGGCACAGCAGATCGTGACAAGACAGCCAGCGAGCCAGATGTGTCGGCCTTTGTTGTCCGGGCGCGACAGCTCGTGCGCAAGCCCCATGGGCGTGTCGCGTTTCTCCTGACGCCTTACGGTGGTGAGGTGGACGTGTGACCGCCGGAGATGCTTTGATCAACCGCGCTGCTACCGCTGGTCTACGCTGCGCTCGGTGCAACGATCAGAGGGCGCGATGACCGATAGCTATCTCGACCTGGACGACTGGATGGAATTCCGGGTCTGCCGACGTGATCTCGACCGTGTGGCTCGCCGCATGGGGCGCAAACAGGAAGCATACACTCTGACCACCATAGTTCGACAGATTGTCCGTGGTCGGCTGCGATACGCTCCAGAACGCAACATGACGCTCGATCTTGGTGATGCTCCTGCGCCCATGCCCATCTGGGACCCGGGCGGGCCCTGGCAAGTTGGCGATTGGGCGATCTTTGCGACGCCGGTGAACCGGCATGGAACGGGCATGCTTGCTCTAAGTGCCGGTGAGGTTGTCAAGCACTCGGGCAGAGGGGTCGTTGTCCGGATCGATGGTGTGCGGGGCACCCGAGTCTACGGAATGGCGGCGCGTGCGCGGGGCGACGAGTATCTGGACCAGTGGAGAAGGTCGGTTGAGGACCTGGTAACCATGCTGCGCGACCGCGAGAACGACCGTTCACGAGTTGACTACGTGCTCTGGAAGTACGGCACGGGGATCTTCGGTGCGGTACGCGACGCGCTGCGCAACGATACCCGCTTCGTGGTCCTGGACGGCGGCTGGTTCCTCAAATCGAAAGCTGTAAGGCCCGACAGCTCGCTGCTTGAGGCATTGGCTCGCGCGATTCTTGCGGTGGACCACCCACTGACCGTTGCCGAGCTGCTCCGTTATCTGCCATCATCGAACGCT
>Ga0123333_10001772_pt1 | contig 22667 bp, 17 predicted proteins | sample BioC12SIPDNA_3_FD_89957 | JGI IMG/M metagenome (GOLD analysis project Ga0123333, IMG submission 89957) | Anaerobic biogas reactor microbial communites from Washington, USA - Biogas_R2_B C12 SIP DNA | ecosystem: Engineered > Bioreactor > Anaerobic > Unclassified | place: Washington, USA... | reverse complement strand
GTCGTCGAAATAGCCGGTCAGTGTCTTGCACGGGTAGCGACCGTTGAGCCCCGGCACCAGAGCGTTAAGGGCCCGCAGTTCGCACACCGTGCCAGGCGGGAGAAACAGCCGGGCCGCCCGGGCTAGTTCCGTCTTGTCGGCGAACGGTTGCTTGGTCACTGGTCAGCCTTCCGTGTGTCTCGGAAAAACGTACTCGGAACACTACTTCGAAACTGTGAAACCAAGTCCCCGTAGTTCGTCGCGGTGTAACTTGGAAAACGCCAATGCGTCGGCGGGTGTTTGCAGTTTCCCCCAGTTGGTCAACGCCGCAAGCGACACTGCCAGGTTGAGTGCTTCGGCGAGAGAGAGTGTGTCACTCGGGACGCGGTAGCCGGTCGGCAAGTGCGATATCGCCCACTCGCCCGGCTCGTCAGTCTCGGGGTCCTCGTGCACGACCAGGCCGAGGAACATTTTGCTGCCAACGCCAATGGTCGAGATTGACTTGCCTACCGTGGTCGGCATCTGGAACACCAATTCCGTAAACGTCTCGCTCATTTCTCGGACTCCTCGGATTCCACCAGGTCCAACAGCCAGTCGGCCAGCCAACACAGCAGTTCGTCCGATGGCGTGTCGCCGCCGACCACGGTGAACTCGACAGGTTCAGGGGGACGCGTCATTTCTGGTCCCCCTGTTTTGTCAGCGTGATGTTCGCCGGCTTCTGCTGGTCGCGGTTCGCACGCCGGATGACCTCACGTCGAATGATGGCGGCTTCGACAGACTTGACGCCGGCCGTTTTTTCGGTCGCACGCAAGATGTCCAGCAGTTCGTCGGTCTGAATCTCGCTGAGTTTCATGGCGGTCAGCGTAGAAATGAAAACAGCCGGCGTGTTGCCGGCCGTTGTTCGTTCGTCGCTAAACTGTCAGAAAACCTCGGGAATTATGGCGTCAGAAAATTCCCGTTCGTCGCTCGTTCGTCGCCGTCCGTCGCGGATTTCAAGGAAAGAATCACATCTCTGACAGCGTCGACCCGATAGAGAAATCTCGGTTCGTTGACCTTTGGCTGGTCGTGTTCAATCCATCCGTTCCCAGCCGCATTCTTGCTTCGCCATCGCCGTAGTCGAGATTCGAGAGATTGCCGTGGAACCGAGAACCTGTCCGCCAGTTGTGAGGTACTCAAAAACGCGTCCGGCAACTCGGCTTCCGCGTCGTCCGTGGTCGCCGGCGTCGTCGCCGCCAGGGCTACAACCTCGATTCCGTGCAGCTCGACGGCTGCCACGTTCCAGTCCCACCGCTCTAGTGGTTCATCCACACGGGACAGTTCCCGCAGGTTTCGACCCTCGGCGGGTAGGTGTCGGTAGACCAGCGTCAGCAGTTCACGCAGATGACCAGCGTACTCGTCAACAAGTGCACGGTACGCGGTGTACGCGTGCAGTGCGTGTGCCGTCAGCCGGTCGGTTGTGTATTCCGGTTCGTTGCGGCACTGCTGTAGCGTTTCCCCCGCGTTCCTGAAATTTGCGACGTCGCCGGGACACGCGGCACGCAGGGTTCTCGCCAAGTCGGCGATTCTGACCAGGGTTGATTCGTCTGCCATGTTGCCACCCTCGGTTGGTGACGTCGGAAATTGAAAAGCAGCACGGCAACCGTTCCGAGTGTCGGCTTTCGGGTGCCCCCTAGCCGTGCTGTTGAGATTCTAGCGAATTACGCGGCTTTCCGCACCTCGAACGGGATTGTCAGCAATTGCATAACTTGTGGGGTTCTACTGCGAGAAGCCGCTCTCGCTGTGCGTCCGGGACGGACAGGCAATGGTGGCGGCGGTGCGCAGACACCAGCGCATCCTGCAGACCGGCAGCATGCAGCGCAGCAATCCGCTCAATCAGTTCGTGTCCGAGACGGTGCTGGCGGGCCGCATCGGCACGGTGCAACAGGTCACGGCCTACATCGCGCCGAACAACTTCTTCGGCCCCGGACCGGGCTGGCAACCGATGCCGGTCCCTGCAGGTTTCGACTATCCCCGCTGGCTGGGACCGGCCCCCGACGCCCCCTACCACCACGACCGCTGCCTGTACCGGTTCCGTTTCATCTGCGATTACTCGGGAGGACAGATCACCAATTTCGGTGCCCACTCGAATGATCTCGCGCAGTGGGGTCTGGGAGCGGACGCGACCGGCCCGGTGGAAATCGAACCGGTGCGCGCCGAGTGGCCGGCAACGGGCAGCCTGTTCAATACGGCGCTGGTGTCTGAATTCCGCTGCCGCTACGCCAGCGGAGCGGTACTCACCTGCAAGACCACCGATCGGGAGCAGGGAGTGGGAGTGCGGTTCGCAGGCAGCGACGGCATGATCGAAGCCGTCGGATATCCCTGGACGGCGCGCAGCGAACCGGCGTCGCTGGTGACCGACAAGTTCCCTACCGGCCGGTTTGCGATCGATGAGACGACTGCCCACGTGCGGAACTTTCTCGATTGCGTCAAGTCGCGGCAGGAACCGGCCGCACCGGTCGAGATCGGCCACCGCTCCGCCACCGTCTGCCATCTGGGCAACATCGCCCTGCGTCTGGGGCGCACGATCAAGTGGGATCCAGAGCACGAAGACATCGTGGGAGACGACGAGGCGCGGGGGATGCTGGAGAGGCCGCAGTCCGATTTCCGGTTCTGAACGTTCGCCATGATTGACATGCGCATGCAAGTTGACCTGGGCTCCCCAGACGTGGCAGATTGCCGGCGACGAGGAGGCGAACAACTGGCAGCGGCCAGGCGGTTGCCCAGAAACTGGAATTCCAGCCCCGGCGCGGCGGAACTGTAGCCGATACCGGATGGGTTAGTCTATAATGGCGCCCCGGACACAGGGAGGCAGAGCTCACGGGGGGGCAGACAGGTCGCGTGTTCTGGGTTCGAACGGAGCAACCGAGAGACACACATCGGCTGATGATAGGAGCTGATGATGGGTCGCGAACGGCGCTCGGTTGGTAATGAGGGCACGACCGGTACTGCGCCGCAGGACGTGCCGAGAGTCAGAGGTCAAAGATGGGTCTGTTATCACGAGTGTTGGGTATGTTTTCGACACGGGGCAAGGCAACCGCGTTGTTCAAGCGGGGAGTGGACAAGGCCGAGCACCGGGATCTCGAGGGGGCGATTGCAGACTACACCTCGGTCATCGACCTGAAGGGGGCTCCGGAAGACGTGATCGCCATGGCGCTGTTCAACCGGGCGCTGGCGTACTCGCGCGAGCGCGATGACACGAAGGCCACCGCCGACCTGGATCGCGTGTTGTCCATGTCCGGTGCGACGCAGCAGGTGATCGATGCCGCCCACGAGAAGCTGCACCGCATGAAGAGACGCGCGACGAAGTCGGTCTGAATCGCACCGCGTGTCACTCGGAACGACACCCAGCCGACGATACAGGCCACTTAACCTGCCACTTGACTTCGTCATTCGTCATTCGTCATTCGTCATTCGTCATTCCCACGTCCCTCCCGCACCGCCTCATAGTACATCAGTCCCACAATGGTCTTGGCATCCTCGATCTTCCGCTGCCTGACCCACTGCAGGGCCTGGGCCCAGGGGACGACCAGGTTTTCGATCTCTTCCGACGCTTCACGTTGGGGTGTGCCGGGTGTGAGTTGGCTGGCCAGGAACAGGTGGATTCGTTCGTCGAGGATGCCGGGGGAGAGGAAGAAGGTGTGGAGTTGTTCGAGGCGGGTGGCGCGGTAGCCGGTTTCTTCGGCCAGTTCGCGGCGGGCGGTGTCGCGGGGGTCTTCGCCGGTTTCGAGCGTGCCGGTGGGCAGTTCGATCAGCGTTCGATCGACGGCCGCCCGGTAGTTGCGGATCAAGCAGACATGGTCGTCGTCGACCAGCGGCAGGACGGTGACAGCGCCGGGATGGCGCACAATTTCGCGCTGCACCGTGTTTCCCGCGGCCGTTGTCCACTCGATGGTTTCGACGCGGAAGCGCTGGGTCGCGAGCAGTATCCTGGGGTGGCGTGCCACTCGCTTCATGGAACCAGCTCCTCGGACGTCGACGTGGTGGCAGCTGTTGCTCACTCGATGTCCGGCAACTTCGCGATCGCCGCGCTGATCTTGTCCTGCGGGTATTCGTAGTCCTCCAGGTCGCCGCTCAGGTAGCGGTCGTAGGCACTCATGTCACAGAGTCCGTGTCCGCTGAAGCTGAACACGATGCACTCTTCCTTGTTCTGTTCCTTGCAGCGCTGCGCTTCCACGATCGCCGCGCGGATGGCGTGTGACGTCTCCGGCGCGGGGATGATCCCTTCCGTTTCCGCGAACAGCCGAGCCGCTTCGAAGCACTCCAGCTGATGGCAGGCGGCCGCTTCGACGAGCCCCAGTTTCAGGCTGAAGCTGACCATGGGAGACAAGCCATGGTAGCGCAGTCCACCGGCGTGAATACCGGGCGGCACGAAGCTGTGGCCGAGTGTGAACATCTTGATCAGCGGCGTCAGCTTGGTGGTATCGCCCCAGTCGTACCGGAACTCCCCGCGGCTCATCGTGGGACAGGAACACGGCTCGACAGCCACGAACCGCAGATCTTTGCCGGCGATCTTGTGGCGGATGAAGGGGAAGGCCAGCCCGGCAAAGTTACTGCCGCCGCCGCAGCAGCCGACCAGAACGTTCGGGTAATCACCGAACTCCTGTATCTGCCGCTCCACCTCCAGGCCGATCACCGTCTGATGCAGCATGACGTGGTTCAACACGCTGCCCAAAGAATAGTGCACACCTTCGTCATGGACCGCGGCCTCCACCGCCTCGCTGATCGCGGTGCCCAGGCTGCCCGGCGTGAGCGGATCCTCAGCCAGGATCGAGCGTCCCGACTCGGTCTCTGTCGACGGACTGGCGGTCACTTCGCCTCCCCACAGCTGCATCATCGAGCGGCGGTAGGGCTTCTGCTGATAGCTGACCTTGACCATGTACACTTTGCATTGGAGGTCGAACTGTTTGCAGGCGAAGGCCAGCGCGCAGCCCCACTGGCCGGCACCCGTTTCGGTGGTCAGCCGGTGGATGCCTTCGATCTTGTTATAGTAAGCCTGCGGGACGGCCGTATTCGGCTTGTGGCTGCCGGGGGGGCTGTGGCTTTCGTCCTTGTAGTAGATGCGGGCAGGGGTCCCCAGCGCGCGTTCCAGGTTCCTGGCACGCACCAGGGGGGTGGGACGCCACATCGACAACACGTTGCGCACGTCGTCTGGAATCTCAATCCAGCGTTCCTGCGACATCTCCTGCTTGAGCAGCTCCATCGCAAAGAGCGGCGCCAGATCCGCCGGGCCGACCGGCTTCATCGTGGTCGGGTGCAGGACGGGGGGCAGCGGTTCGGGCAGGTCCGCCTGCAGGTTGTACCACTTAGCGGGCAGTTCACTTTCAGACAACACAACGCGTCGATGGTTCATGAAACGCTCCTCGTCACCTACTGTTTACCGGGGGCTGGCAGACCGATCTCTGGAATATTCATGGTCGTGTCTCGCCCACAGCCCACACGCGGCATCCAACTATAGTATCGTCTGGCCCAGCGGCACGCAAACCGGTCCTCTCGCTTGGCCCACCCCGGTGGCGTACCATGGGGGTGGTGGGGCAACTCCGGACGACTCGCAGGAACAGTACCATGGAACTGAGCCCTTCTGAGCTGAGGTGGCGTTGCGCGGCCGACCAGCTGGACTTCGAAACGACGAACGACCTGGAAGAGCTGCAGCAGATCCTGGGGCAGGCCCGGGCTCTGGATGCGGTGCAGTTTGGCATCAGCATCCGGCGTCACGGGTACAACATGTTCGTGCTCGGTCCACCCGGTCTGGGCAAACGGACGACGGTCAACTACTTCCTGAGCGACAAGGCGGCAACCGAGGCGACTCCGGACGACTGGTGCTACGTCAACAACTTCGAGCAGGCGTACAAGCCGCGGGCGCTGCGTCTGCCGCCGGGGCGCGGGGCCCAGCTTCAGCGGGACATGACGCAGCTGGTGGATCAGCTCAAGACCACCATCCCGTCGACGCTGGAACTGGAGGAACACCAGAGCCGCATCCAGGAAGTCGAACAGGAGGCGAAGGAGCGTCATAACCGGGCGTTCAAGGAGCTGGCGGATCGGGCTCTGGAACGCGGGATCCAGCTGGTGCGCACGCCGGGCGGCTATGCGATGGCCCCGGTGCGGAACGGGGAGGTGATCGGGCCGGAAGATTACGAAAAGCTGGCGCGGGGGGAACAGCAGCAGATCGAGGAAGCCGTCAAGGAGCTGCAGGAGGAGCTGAAGGAGATCATCGAGCGGATTCCGCGCTGGCGGATGGAGACGCGCGACAAGATCAAGGAACTCAACCGCCAGGCGACCCAGCACGCGATTGCCCATCTGCTGTCCCAGCTGCGCGCGGACTACGCCACGCTGCCGCACGTACTGGACTACTTCAACGCGCTGGAGAAGGACGTCATTGAGCACGCGGAGGACTTTCTGCCGCAGGAGGAGACATCCCCCAACATCCTGGGGATACCGATGCCCGGCCAGCCGAACTTCCACCGCTACCGCGTCAATCTGCTGGTCGACAACAGCAAGAGCCAGGGAGCGCCGGTGGTATCGGAGAACCATCCCAGCTTCCAGAACCTGATGGGGCGCGCGGAACACGAGGCGCGGATGGGCACGCTCGTCACGCAGTTCACGCTGATCAAGCCAGGGGCATTGCATCGGGCCAACGGCGGCTATCTCGTGCTCGACGCACTCAAAGTCCTCCAGCAACCCTTTGCCTGGGACGCCCTGAAACGCGCGCTCAACGCCAAACAACTGTGCATCGAGTCGCTGGGGGAGTCGCTGAGTCTGGTCAACACCGTGACCCTGGAGCCGGAGCCGATTCCGCTGGACGTGAAGGTCATCCTGGTCGGCGACCGTATGCTCTACTATATGCTCTACCAGTATGACCGGGACTTCGCTGACCTGTTCAAGGTGGCGGCCGATTTCGACGAGCAGATGGACCGCAGCCCCGAAAACTGCGCACTCTACGCGCGGTACATCGCCACCATGGCCCGCCAGGAACACTACCGGCCGTTCGACCGGCAGGCGGTGGCCCGCGTGATCGAGCAGAGCGCCCGGCTCGCTGGCAACGCGGAGAAGCTGTCGGTCAGCATGCAGTCGATCGCGAACCTGCTGCGCGAGGCCGATTACTGGGCCTCGACCGACAACGCTCCGACCGTCACGGCCCGGCACGTCGAGCATGCGGTGGCCCAGCAGATCTACCGGGCCGACCGGGTACGCACACTGGTCTACGAACAGATCCGGCGCGGCACGGTGATGATCGACACGCAGGGAGCGCGGACCGGACAGGTCAACGGGCTGTCGGTGATCGACATGGGCAACTTCTCCTTCGGCCAGCCCTCGCGCATCACCGCCACCGTGCGGATCGGCAAGGGGGAGGTCATCGACATCGAACGCGAGGTGGATCTGGGCGGGGCGATCCACAGCAAGGGGGTGTTGATCCTGTCGTCGTACCTCGCGACCCGCTTTGCCCAGAACCGCCCGCTGTCCCTCTCCGCCAGCCTGGTCTTCGAGCAATCGTATGGCCGCGTCGACGGGGATAGCGCTTCGGTCGCCGAGCTCTGTGCGCTGCTCTCCGCCCTGGCCGACGTGCCGATCCGGCAGACGCTGGCCGTCACCGGGTCGGTTAATCAACACGGGCAGGTGCAGCCAATTGGCGGCGTGAACGACAAGATCGAGGGGTTCTTCGACATCTGCCAGGCGTGCGGCCTGACCGGCGACCAAGGGGTGTTGATCCCCCGCACGAATGTGAAGCACCTGATGCTGCGGCAGGACGTTGTCGACGCGGTGGCGGCCGGCCGCTTCCACGTGTATGCCATCGAGACGGTGGACGATGCAATCGCGCTGCTCACCGGCCGGGAGGCCGGCGCGCCCGATACCGCTGGGCATTATCCGCCCGAGACGGTGAACTGCCGCGTGGCGGCGCGCATCAACGAGCTATTCGAGATCCGTCAGCAGCTTTCCCAGCAAGGCATGGACAAGGCGAAATCATGAAACACACGCCCCCCCTCCCGGCCGTCCGCTGCATCCTGGTGGCCTTGGACGACGCGTGCTCCGATCATGAGACGATGGAAACGGCGGCCCGGCTGGCGGCCGACCTCCAGGCGGAACTGCAGGGCCTCTACGTCGAAGATGTCAATGCACTGCGGCTGGCAGCGCTCCCCTTCACCCAGGAAATCACGACGGCGTCCGGTGTGGCGCGGCGCATTGACCCGGAGTCGATGGAGCGCGCGATGCAGAACAAGGCGGCCCACGTGCGCCAGCTCCTGGAGCGGTCGGCCGCCCGCGCGCATATTCGCTGCTCCTTCTCCGTCACTCGCGGCCACGTCACCCAGCGGGCTCTGCTGGCCACCGGCGAGACCGACCTGGTGCTGTTCGGCTCGCGGAGCCATGCGCCGGCCACGCGGCTGCCGGCCGCGGCGCCGGCCCGCTCCGCCGTCCGACCCGTCGTGGCGGTCCTGGACGCGGCAGCGCCGCGCATCCAGACGCTCGATACCGCGGTCGCGATCAGCCAGCGCCAGCAGCGCGGGCTCGTCGTCCTGGTCCGCGGCGCACCGCCCGGGGCGGTCGAGCTGTGTGCCGACCGCGTGCGCGATCGGCTGGCAGACCGCGACGTGAACGCGCGCGTCTCGCGCATTCCCATCGACACCCTTGCCGACCTGATCCGGGCCGCACATACCCACGGCGCCGCCCTGCTGCTGCTGAGCCGCACCTGCCGGCTGCTCGATCAGACCGCAGTGCACACGCTGCTGGAGAACCTGGACTGCCCGATCGTCCTCGGGTAACCGGGGAACGGGAGACTGGGAAACGGGGAGTGGTACCGTTGTGCCCGCCAACGAGGCAAAACAGGCCCGTTCGCGCCCGTCACACTCGATAAAAAATATTGCCCCGGCGTGTGGGCCGCGTTAGACTTGGTGTGTCCGTACCGACCGAGCATGTCGCGATGTCTATCGTGTGTTCGCGCCGCGGGGGGTCAACACTCATGATGCGGTCAGCGCCCAAGTTCGTGTTCGGGGTGGCGTGGATTGTCGGGGTGGCCTGGGGCCTGGGCAGTACACGGGGCGCCGTGCCAGCCGCGCCAGCGGAATCGCAGGTACTCTACCTGCAGACGGAGTTCCTCCCCTACACGACGGACACCGACCAGGTGCTGCCCTATCGACTGGGCCGCGAGCTGGTCCGGCAGGCCATCCTCATGGCGGCCCGAGACGAGATGGGGCTGGCCACGCGCGATGAGACACTGCAGGAGGCGGTGCCACAACAGGCGCAGGTCACGTGGGTAATGCCCGTCGAGCGGGCGCTGCTGACCGGCAAGTGGCAGGTGAAGTTGCTGCCGGCGGAGCAGCAAGGGGATGTGATTTGGGAGAAGACCTACGACTTCGTCGTGCACGGCGGGAAGATCTACGGTGACATGGTTCCGAAGCTGGAGTCGGACACGCGCGGCGCGCTGTTGGAGGGCTTGCGGGCCGCTGGCCTGACGGGGGACAAACCACCGGTTCAGGATCCTGCGCCACCTGGGCCGGAAATCGAGCAGTGGCTGGGCCAGGTCGATATGGTGCTCCAGTTCGCTGCGGTGCGGGCGGCGCATGAGGCGATCGCGGCACATGGCGAAACACCCGAGTGGCTCGGTGTGTTGGCACGCGGCTACGCTCACCTGGCGCTGTTGACCAACCATTACTGGAACTCGACCCCCGAAGTCTACACCGCGCGCGCCTGGCTCTACGCACAGCGACTGGTGACGGTGAGTCCATCGAGCGACCTGGCGCTGTGGCATCGCGCGTATGCCTGGGCCCTGGGGGGCACACTCCAGCACGCGCTGGAAGATCTGGCCGAACTGGAGGCACGGCAGGCTGCCACAGCGGAGGCAGCGGCAAGTGACACGCCGGCCGCTCCGCCCGCCTGGTCGAAGCTGATCAAGCCGTACTGTATGTGCGACCGCGCCGCGCTCCGCCAGCTGGCGACGGACGATGCTGCCTGCCGGCCCTGGGCTACTTTGCTGCGGTTTGCGCTGGCCAGCTTCGAGCGAGAACCGCAGTGGATGTGGGACGCCATGCAGGAACTCCAACCAACCTGCCCGGCCGCCTATTGTGCATACAGCGACCTGGTGTATTACGGCCGCTACCTGGCCTTGTCCCGTTCGGGGGCCGCCTGGGCGCCCATGCTGTTCTCGCGCTGTGTCCCCACCAGTGTCGCCCAACTCGCCGGCTTGCCCGCTCCCGTCCAACAGCTTGTCGCCGACCAGAAGCCCACACGCGGCTGGTTGAGCAACTGGTTTTCCGGTCGCGACGGAGAGGAGTTCGGCGAGCCGTTTTCACAGGTGCCGATGGAGATCGCGCGGCTGCTCAGGGCCGACTCGGAACAGACTGCACACGGCGAACCGTCCTGGTCCGCATTGGCCAGTTTGCTGGAGGAAGAGCAATTCGTGCAGATTGCGCACTATTTCGGTGATGCGGTGAACGCGACAGAGTACCCACTGGCGGACGAGGTCGATCGGTTGTTGCCGCTGATCAAGAACCATCGTTACGCCCTCTTCATCGATGGTTTACGCTATTACTATGATCGAGATGTCGTGCAGCAGGCCAAACTGTACGGCGGCATCCGCGTCGTGGACCCGCGTATGAACTTATGGCCGATGTTCACTACGATGGCGAACATCCCCGATGCGCAGGGGCAGGGCCTCGGTACCGTCGCCATTGACAACGCTCATCGCAATTTCACCCTGCAGGGCATGCGCGAGTACCTCGCCGGCTACACAATGAGGTCGAAACCAGAGGACGAAGCCTACATGAGCATGCTGGCCAACGAAATGCACGAGGTTGCTCCGCACGCGGACGTGGCTATCTACTACGCGATCACTTTCACGAAGGAGCCGACCATCGAGCAGTTGAAGACGTGGGAAGACCAGCTCAAGGAACATCCAGTCTCGTTTTCCGCACTGGCATTCCACTACTGGAAACTGAAGGACTGGGACGCCGCCGTCCGGTGCTGCAAGCGTTCTCTGGCCTCCGTCCCCACCTCCGACGCCACGACGCTGCTGGCCGAACTGTACAAGCAACGGAAAGACTATGATAACTGGGAACGGACGCTGCTCGATTATCTGCAGACCGACGATCTGGGGCTCAAGCATCAAGGGGTACAGTCGGTGCTGGCCCGCGGTTACGCGACGCGCGGGCAATGGGCTAAAGCAAAACCGATCGCCCAAAAGTGCGCTGCGACCTGGTCTTTCACGGGCCTGTATCTGGCCAGCGAAATCTGCGAAGGACTGGCCGAGTGGGAGGCGTCGGAGCAGTACATGCGTGATCTATGTGAAGGCTACCCCACTTCCGCGGCGTACCTGTGGTACTTCTGGTGCCGGCGCACCGGGCGAGGTGACGTGGCAGCAGCGCGCAAGATGGCCGACACCTACTTTGCAGCGCCTCATCACGAGACGCGCGAGCGTGCGATCTATGAGGGTGTCTTTCACCTGCTCAACGACGATGCCGCCCAGGGCTTGGTGGCTTACCGCAAAGCGTTGTCTCCCCGGCCGTCGTTCTCCTGCACGTACATGGTCGCGCAGCTGGCACGCGCAGCAGGTGACGAGAAGCTGCGGGCAGACGTGCTCAGCACGATGCGGAAGGCCAGTGTCGAATACGCAGAGGGAGAAGACATGATCGAGCCGGAGGTGCTCGCCCTCGGCATGGCCATCATCCAGCTCTTGGAGTCGGGGGACGCTTCGGACGAGCGGCTGAGCCGACTGGACGAACTGCTGGGCGCCGTCGGCGCGTTGGAGCGCAGTGCGTACGCCTACTATGTGGGCAAGGAACTCGAGGCACTGGGCAAACAGGCCGAAGCAGAGCAGTACTGGCGGCGCTGCCTCCAGACGCCTGGACACGATTTGCCGGCCGCAACCTTGGCGGGATATGCACTGGCCAAGCTGCACGGCACCTCGCGCCCAGACGCTGACGCGCTCGATGCCGACGACCTGTGGCCGCCATTGTCGGCCGCCCAGCCCGAGCCGTGACGTAGCGCCAGGGGAACTCGGCCGCCCGGAGTTGTGTTGGGCATCCCACACGGCCGGCAGCCTCTCCCGGTGGGCTCCGGCTTCCCTCACCATCTGCCGTGCGATATCCTTGATCCGCAAGACGACAGGGGCCGGACGAGGCGCGCGTGCCGTGTGGGCCGGCCGTTTTTCGCCGGGGGGATCCCGCGGATGTCGAAGCCGACGTCGATGTACATCAATCGCGAGCTGAGTTGGCTGGAGTTCAACCAGCGCGTCCTGGACGAAGCGCTGGACCGGGAGATTCCGCCGCTGGAACGGCTGAAGTTCCTGGCCATCACCGGGTCCAACCTCGAGGAATTCTTCATGGTGCGCGTGGGCGGCCTGCAGATGCTGGCCGACCGGAACCCGGGGAAGCGTGATGCGGCGGGGATGACGGCCCACGAGCAGCTCAGCGCGATCAGTCACCGGGTCCACCAGATGATGACGGACCAGTACCGGTGTTTGCAGGAGGATATCGAGCCCGCCCTGGCCGCGGCGGGCATCCGGCGGCTGACGCCGGCGGCGCTCGACGCGCAACAACTGCAGGCAATCAATGCGTTCTTTGAGCGCGAGATCTTCGCGGTGATGACGCCGATGCTGGTCTGCCCGGGCGAGCCGTTTCCGCTGTTGGTGAACCAGCCGCTGGTGGCCTGTGTCGAACTGGCACCGGTCGAGCCGGGGGCGGCATCGCGTTTCGCCATTATTCCGTTGGGACGCACGCTCGACCGGATCATCACCCTGCCGTGCGACGGGCAGTACCACTATCTGCTGCTGGAAGACGCGTTGCAGATGCACGTGCAGCGTTTCTTTCCGGGGCTGGAAGTGCGCGACTGCACGTGTTTCCGCGTGACGCGCAACGCTGACATGCGGGTCCAGGAAGACTCGGCGTCCGATCTTCTGGCGGGCATGCAGCAGGTGCTGATCGCCCGCAAGCAGAGCGCCTGCGTGCGGCTGGAGATCGCCGCCGGCGCCGGCCCGACGATCCGCGAGTTCCTGCAGGCAGCACTGCGGGTGCGGGACCGCGACGTCTACCTGGTGCCCGGACCGCTCAATCTGTCGGCCTTCATGCCGTTGACCGGACTGCCCGGATACGATCACCTGCGGTACGAGCCGTGGCCGCCCCAGCCGTCGCCGGCCGTCGACCCGCAGGTGAGCATATTCGAGACGATCGCCGATCACGATGTGGTGCTCTGCCAGCCGTACGAAAGTTACGAGCCGGTGGTCCGGCTCGTGGAGGAAGCGGCGGATGACCCGCAGGTGCTGGCCATCAAGCAGATCCTCTACCGCACGAGCCGCAACAGCCGGATCGTGGCAGCGCTGAAGCGGGCAGCCGAGAATGGCAAGCACGTGACCGCCCTGGTGGAACTCAAGGCGCGCTTCGACGAAGCCCGCAACATCGACTGGGTGAAGCGTCTGGAGCCGGCCTCCGTCCGCGTCCTCTACGGCGTCAAGGGGCTCAAGACCCACGCCAAGATCTGCATCGTGCTGCGTCAGGAACCGACCGGCCTGCGCCGCTACGTGCACTACAGCACCGGCAACTACAATGAGATCACCGCGCGGCTCTACAGCGACGTCAGCCTGATGACGTGCGACGAGGACCTGACCAGCGATGGGATCAGCTTCTTCAACGCCATCACGGGCGATTCGCAACCCCAGTCGTATCGCAAACTCGAATCGGCGCCGCTGGGACTGCGGGAGCGGATTCTCGATCTGATCGAAGGGGAGACCCGCCGTGCGCGGAGCGGGCAGCCGGCCCGGATCATGGCGCAGTTCAACTCGCTGGTCGATGCCAAGGTCGTCAATGCACTCTATCGCGCGTCCCGCGCGGGGGTGAAGATCCAGTTGAACGTGCGGGGCATCTGCTGCTTGCGCCCCGGCGTGCCGGGGATCAGCGAGAACGTGCGCGTGGTGAGCATCCTGGACCGGTACCTCGAACACTCCCGCATCATCTACTTCCTGGCCGGTGGCAAGGAGTTGATGTTCATCTCCAGCGCCGACTGGATGCCCCGCAACCTGGTGCGGCGGGTAGAGCTGTTCGTGCCGGTCGAAGATCCCGCGGCCCGGCAGCGACTCAAGGAGGTACTCGAGTCGTACGCGCGGGACAACGTCAAGGGACGCTGCCTGCGGCCCGACGGACGCTATGACCGGGTGCGGCCCCGACCGGGACAGGCCCGGCACCGGCATCAGCAGCACCTGTTCGAACTGGCTGTGGCCGCTAGCCAGATCGCCACACAATGTTGAGCCCGCTGGCAATTAAGCCTATGATAGAGTGTGGTTTCCGGCTGGCGGGGCACTCGGCTTCCGAGCCTGTCGCGGAACAGTCTGTTTGAGGCGGCAGATACGTGAGTGCGGCTTTCAACCCCTACCATGAATGGCTGGGCCTGGACGACGGTATCGAGGCGCCCAACTACTACCAGTTGCTGGGCACCCCCCTGTTCACCGACGACCACGCCCAGCTGATGGCCGCGGTCGACAGGGCCCTGGTCCGGGTGCGCAGTTTTCGGCCCGGCCCCCAGGCCGCTGCGTGGGCCAGTCTGCTGGACGAACTGGCACAGGTCAAAGCCTGCTTCCAGGACCCGACGCGGAAAGCACAGTACGACGAGCGGCTGCGGCAAGGGCTGGCGCGCGGCCCGGCGAATCGCCCCGCGCGCGACAGCCTGCCACCTCTGGCCTCGGTCAATCAGAACCCGGACCTCTATCCTCCGGGCATGGCGCCGGTCATGTCACCGGCCGACTCAGACACCCACACCGCCCTGCCACCGGATCGCCGTCTACCGGATGGTGATCTACCGGATAGTGACCGACAGGGCAGGCCGATTGTGCACACGCCTGTCGCGCCGGGGCCGGTCAACGCACACGTCGGACCGCCACGTGACAATCCCGCGTCACTGCTTCCGATGGCGGCCGCGGTAGCCGCCGTGCTGGTCGTCGTGACGCTGATCGTGCTGATGATCGCCCTGCGCGACAACGCTGCGGGGGCATCGCCGGCCGCGCCGCCTCCCCTGCCCTCGAGCGCCACAGCGGCCCCCGCGCACCATCGCCAGGTGGCTGCTCCGCCGGTCGCACCGGAGTCCGCCCCCTTGCCGGCGGCGGCCCGACCGTTGGAGATCGTGCCATCCGGGCCCGAACCTCCGGTGCCCGCAGACGACCTGCAGCAGGCCGTGGCGTCCACGCCAGTTCCGGACGCGCCCGCGCCACCCGGCAATGGGCCGCCGGTGCCGCCGGAGAACGGTTCAGTGCCGGAAGCAGCGGCGTTACCAGCGGAGCTGCCAGCGGCGTTACCAGCAGAGCTGGACAAGGCGCTGCGGCAGGCGCGCGATGCCCTGGCCGATCACGACTTTCGTGTGGCGGGCCGGATCCTGGAAAAAGCGGCCACGCTGGCGGGAGACCCGGATCAGCGGGCGATGGTCGAGCGGGTGCGCGAGCTCGGACAGCGTGCCGAGCAGTTCTGGGCGGTCGTGTCTGACGCTGCAGCGCAGCTGCACGCGGCGGAAGAGCTGAGCATCGGCACGGCGGGAGAGTTGGTCGTGGTCGTGGTGGAAGCCGGGCCGGATGCGGTCACGATCCGCCGCGACGGCCGCAACGTGAAATATGCGCTGGCCGAGATGCCCGCGGGCCTGGCCCTGGCCATCGCCCGCCGGGTCGTCGACACGCGGGAAGCCGAAACGCTGGTGCTGTTCGGGGCTTGCCTGCTCACCGCCCGCGATGCGACTCCGGCGTACGTCGAGCAGGCACGACGATACTGGGAACAGGCCCAGCAGCTTGGCGCCGACGTGGATGGCCTGCTGCACCTGCTGAACGGTGTTTAATCGCAGCGGTTACGGGCAGCGGTTACGGGCAGCACCGAGCGGGAGCAAGCGGAGGGCGAGGCACGGGATCCGGCGCCCTCCGGCCCTGCACCGCCTCAGGCCGGCGCACAGCTACCGGTGGTCGCGGTCGCGGTTTCTATCTCTAATCTAAGATCCTCGGGCCGACGTTCTGGCGTTCTCCGTCCCGGTTCCTCACTTGACACCCATACGGTACAAATGTACAGTAGCAGTGAGGTACTGGCGTGAACTCACCAATTCCCATCCTGAACCCGCCCACCGCGTTGCTCGTGGATTCCCTGCGTGCCCGGCTGGCACGTTGGGAAGCCGGGCGACCGGAGCGGGATCCGGCCCGGATTTCGAGTGGTTGTCCGGCCTTGGACCGTCTTTTGCCGTGGGGTGGCTTGCCGCGGGGTGTGCTGATTGAGTGTCTGGAAGAGGAGGAGGAGGCGGGTGCCGGGGGAGCCGGCATGGTGGCGCTGCTTCTGGCTCGGCAGGCAGCCTTGGAGGGGGGCGCGATTGTGGTTCTGGACCCGCAGCATGTTTTTTATCCGCCGGCTGCAGTGCTGCTGGGAATCGACCTGGACGCGTTGCTGGTGGTACGTGTTTCGCAGGTTCGCGATCAGTTGTGGGCGCTGGACCAATGCCTGCGGTGTCCGGCCGTGGCAGCGGTCTGGGCTCCGTTGGCGCAGCTTTCCGCGCGCGATTTTCGGCGTCTGCAACTGGCGGCTGAAAGTGGCAGCGGGCTGGGGATCCTGGTACGGGGCAGTGCCGCGCGGCGGCAACCTTCGTGGTCTGCCCTGCAGTTGTCGATTCATCCGTGCGTCTGTGGCCGGGAGGAGGTGCGTACGGGTCGGCGACTGCGTGTGGAGCTTGCGCGGTGTCGGCAGGTCTGGAGTGGTGGAACGGTGGAGCTGGAAATTGATGAAGTTACTGGCGTGATGCAGGCTGTGAGTGGTCCTCATGAAGCGTATTCTGTGCCTCCGGCTGCCGAGTTGGCCTATTCAGCGTCTGGTCGTCGCTCAGCCCGCGCTTAAAGGTCGCGTGATCATCCTGCACGATCACGAGCCGCGTCGCGGGCAGTGTGTGTTGGCTTGTTCTCAGGCCGCCTATCGACTTGGCGTGCGGCGCGGCATGCCGCTCAGCGAAGCCACGACCTTCGACCCGGCGGCGTACATCGCGCCACACGATGCGGCTGCAGACGCCGCAGCGCTGGCCGCACTGGCTCAGTGGTGCGAGCGGTTCAGTCCGCTGGTGGGGCTGGACCAGCACGCGTCGTTTGCACCGGGGATTCAGCCTTCCTCCGGCGTGCCCGATTACCTGCTGCTCGACGTTACCGGCCTGGCTTCGCACTTCGGCGGCGAACCGGCGCTGGCGCGTCAGGTGGCGGAAGCGTTGGAGCAACGGGGCTACTGTGTTCGAGTGGCGCTGGCCGGCACGCTGAGTGCCGCATGGGCATTGGCGCATTATGCCACGCAGTCAGCGCAGCGGCTGGTTCCTGCGGACGCCGATCCTCCAGGTGGTGGTTCCACCTACCTGGTGGTATCAGCTACCGACAGCTGGACCGTCTTGCAATCGTTACCGATTCGCGCGTTACGCCTGCCGGCCGACACGATCGCGCTGCTCGAACAACTCGGTCTGCTGCAGATCGGCCAGCTGGCGGCTTTACCGCGAGGAAGTCTGGCTTCGCGGTTTGGCGATCTCCTCCTGCAGCGGTGGGACCAACTACGGGGGCAGGCGGCCGAGGTGCTGGTGGCACATCGGGCGCCGCCCGTGTTCCAGGCCGACAGGTTCCTGGAACATCCCACCGATCGTCATCCGGTGCTGGTTTCGCTGCTGGCACAAATGCTCGTTCAGGTGGTTCGCCACGTGGCAGCGCGCGGCGCGGGCGTTCTTGCGCTGGAGTGCCACTTGCGCTGTGCCATGTCGGCGCGGCGGCAGCAGGCGCGGCCGGATCCATCCTCTGTGACGGCAGAGGCGGAAACCGTGACCCTGCGGATCAATCTGTTTCAGCCGACGGTGTCGGTGGAGCACCTGACGCAGCTGGTGCAGCTGCAATTGGAGCAGCTGGTGCTGCCGGGACTGGTAGAGCAGCTGGTGTTGGAAGCTGTGCACACGGCGCCTCTGGTGCGCCGCCAGCGAGAGTTGTTTCCGGACCGTGGCCGGTCTGCACCACTGCAGCTGGCGCAGCTGGTGGATCGTCTGAGCAGCCGGCTGGGATCGGCCGCGGTGGTGCGTCCCCAGCTGGAAGCTGACAGGCAACCGGAACGGGCCTTCCGTTATGTCTCGCTCACTGCACGGCGACGTACACGCAGCCGCGCGCCGCAGCCGGCGTTTCAAGGGCTGCACGGAGCGTGTCTGGCACGCCCTCTTCATCTGCGTTCGCCACCCCTTGCGCTGCCGGTAATCGCTGTTGTCCCCGACGGCCCTCCCGTCCGTTTTCACTTCCAGCGGCGTACGCACCACATCGCCCGCTACTGGGGTCCCGAACGGATTGAAACCGGCTGGTGGCGCGGGCGATCGGTACGGCGCGATTACTATCGGGTGGAAACCGACCAGGGGCACTGGTTCTGGATCTTTCGGCAACTCGATGACAACCAGTGGTTCCTGCACGGCTTGTTCGGTTGAGGGGCTATTCCGGAGTTCGTAGGGACATTTTCGCCGGGGCAGACGGGTCAGGCGGTCTGGAGGACGTGGGGAGCCTGGCGCGCCGTTCGCCTGTGCAGAAGGACCGCTGTGATGCATTCGTATCAAGATCTGTTGCTGTGGCAGCGCGCTATGGAGCTGGCTGAAGTGATCTATCACAACACGGCCACACTGCCGCTGGCCGAACGCCTGGGGCTGGGGTTCCAGCTGCGCCGTCTGGCGCTCGCGGTTCCCCTGCATGTAGCCGCACATGACAGCCAGCGTGCTTCCACGTTCCTGCGGGGGCTGCAGCGTGCGCAGCGCACGTTGCGGCACCTGGAACATCAGCTTGTAATGGCCGGGCGACTGCAGTACTGGTCCGGCGAGCAGGAGGAGGAAATTACACGCCATCTGGCGGAGGTCCAGCGCCTGCTGCAGGCATTCCTGCATTCGCTCTGCCCTCCCTCGGAGTCGTAGCGCATGGAACCTGCCAAAGCATCCACGCACAACAGCCGCCGGGCAGGCCACATGCCTGGCCCGCGTTCTGGCCCGCGCACCCGACGGGCGGGCAACTCGTCTGTGCTGCCGGGCTATGCCGAGTTGCACTGCAAGACCAACTTTTCGTTTCTGGAAGGGGCATCCCATGCGCAGGAGCTGGTGGAGCGGGCAGCGGAGTTAGGCTATGCCGCGCTGGCGGTGACGGACCGCAACACGCTGGCTGGCGTGGTTCGCGCGCATGCGGCCGCTCGCACACACGGGCTGCCTTTGATCATCGGGGCCGAGATCACGCTGCAGGACGCCCCTCCCGTCGTGCTGTGGGCTCCCGACCGGGCCGCGTACGGCCGGCTGGCGCGTCTCATCACGCTGGGCCGGCGGCGGGCAGGCAAGGGAGCCTGCGTGCTGTGTTTTGACGATCTGGCGCAGCACGCGCAAGGATTGCTGGCCGGCCTGGTGGCGACAGCACAGTGGGAGCCGGGTCCGGCACCGGACCGCGGTGCGGCCCCCACGGCGGCCCCTGCAACCACGTGGCGCGATGCGTTGAGTCAGTTCCGGGACCTGTTCGGGGATCGCGGCTATCTGCTGGCCGCGTTCCATCGCGGTCCAGATGATCAGCGGCAGCTCGACGAGTTGCTGTCCCAGTCACGACGCAGTCGTCTGCCATTAGTGGCGTCCGGCAACGTGCTCTATCACGTGCGTGAGCGTCTTCCGCTGCAGGACGTGTTGACCGCCATCCGTCACGGGCTGACGGTGGCCGAGGCCGGGGACCGGCTGCAGCCGAACGCCGAGCGGCACCTGCAGACGCGGGAGGCCATGCGTGCGACGTTTTCCCGCGTGCCGGCAGCGTTGCAGCGCACGCTGGAAATCGCTTCCCGCTGCCAGTTCTCGCTCGATGAACTGCGGTACGAATATCCGGCCGAGCTGGCCCCGGCCGGGCAGACGCCGTTCGAGTACCTGCAGCAACTGACCTGGCAGGGCGCGCGCCAGCGCTATCCCGTGGAGGTACCGGACAAGGTCCGTCGTCTGCTTGAGCACGAGCTGGCGCTGATCCGGGAACTGCATTACGAACCCTACTTCCTCACGGTCTGGGACCTGGTTCGCCTGGCCCGCCACCGCCACATCCTGTGCCAGGGCCGCGGCTCGGCCGCCAATTCGGCCGTCTGTTACTGCCTGGGGATCACCTCGGTCGATCCCGAGCAGATGGACGTCCTGTTCGAACGGTTTGTCAGCCGGGAACGCCAGGAAGCGCCGGATATTGACGTCGACTTCGAGCACGAGCGGCGGGAGGAGGTGCTGCAGTATTTGTACAGCAAATACGGGCGCGAACGGGCGGGCATGACCGGCGTCGTGATCACGTATCGGACCCGTTCCGCAATCCGCGACGTCGGCAAGGCACTTGGCCTGTCGCTCGACTGCGTCGATGCCTTGGCCCGGCAGGTGGACGGCCATGCAGACGAGGCGCACCTGGCGGAACGGTGTCGCCAGGTGGGGCTGGATCCCGCCTCCGAAACGGGGCGCAGGCTCGTCTATCTCGTCACGGAACTGACCGGCTTTCCGCGGCATTTGTCGCAGCATGTGGGGGGCATGGTGATCACGCAAGGCCCGCTGTGCGAGCTGGTCCCGATTGAGAATGCGGCCATGGCCGGGCGGACGGTGATCCAGTGGGACAAGGATGACCTCGACACGCTGGGACTGTTGAAGGTCGATTGCCTGGCACTGGGTATGCTCACCGCCATTCACCGCTGTTTTGATCTGATCCACCAGCACACAGGGCGTTCCTTGACGCTGGCGCGGATTCCCGCCGGGGATGCACGGGTGTACGACATGATCTGCCGCGCCGACACGATGGGCGTGTTTCAAATCGAGAGCCGGGCGCAGATGAGCATGTTGCCGCGGTTGAAACCCCGTTGTTTCTACGACCTGGTCATCGAGGTTGCGATTGTGCGGCCCGGCCCGATCCAGGGCAACATGGTGCATCCGTACCTGCGCCGCCGCGCCGGCGAGGAGGCCGTGCAGTATCCGACGGAAGCCATTCGCCAGGTACTCCACAAGACGCTCGGCGTGCCCATCTTCCAGGAACAAGCCATGCGGTTGGCCGTGGTGGCGGCCGGTTTCACCCCCGGCGAGGCAGACCAGCTGCGCCGGGCCATGGGCGCGTGGCGTCGCCCCGGTGTGATCGATCGATTTCGCACCCAACTGTTCGATGGCATGCGTGCCCGGGGACTCACCGAGGAGTTCGCCGAGCAGGTGTTCCGGCAGATTCGCGGCTTTGGCGAGTACGGGTTTCCCGAATCTCATGCCGCCAGTTTCGCGTTGCTGGTGTACGTTTCAGCCTGGCTGAAACACTACTATCCGGCCGCGTTCGCCGCCGCTCTGATCAACAGCCAGCCCATGGGGTTCTACGCGCCGTCTCAGTTGATTCGCGATGCCCAGCAGCATGGAGTCTCGGTCCTCCCCGTGGATGTGAATGCCAGCCAATGGGAGTGTACGCTCGAGCAGCAGCCGGCCGGCGCGCACGCGCACAGCTTCGCTCCCCGACCGGCTGCGGCGCTGGCGCTGCGACTCGGATTCCGGCTGCTCAAGGGACTGCCCGGCGCGGCCGCCACGGCGATCGTCGCGGCGCGGCAACAGCAGGGCCCCTTCGTGTCCCTGACGGATTTCGCCCGGCGCACCGGTCTCGGACGCGCGCTGATCGTCCGGCTGTCGGAAGCCGATGTGTTCGCATCGCTGCAGCGCGACCGGCGCCGTGCATTGTGGGAAGCGCTGTCCCAAACCCGCACAGCGGAACACCTGCCGCTGTTCGCCGCCCTGCCGCCGGACGACGAACCGCCTGCCGCCCTGCCGGCGTTGAGTCCGCAGGAGGAAGTATTGGCCGACTACCGGACAGCCGGCCTGTCGCTCAAGGCACACCCGCTTGCCTTTCATCGCCCACGGCTCGATCAGATGCAGGTCGTGCCCGCCGCCAAGCTGCGCGTGTTCCAGAACCGGCGCCGTGTCAGCATCGCCGGACTCGTGCTGCTGCGGCAACGTCCCGGCACCGCCAAGGGGATCACCTTCGTCACCCTGGAAGATGAAACCGGTACGGCCAATCTGCTCATCCATCAAGCCACCTGGGAACGCTATTACCAGGTCGCCCGCCGATCGGCAGCATGGCTGGCTCACGGACGGATCGAGACCAAAGATGCCGTACTGCACGTGATCGTGGAAAAACTGGAGGATCTGTCCAGTACACTGGGAAATCTCCACGTCCCGGCCCGTGATTTCCGATAGCGGTGGAAGGCGACAGCCGGCGGGCGATCGCGTAGAATCAGGACTGGGGTCTGATTCTGTCGTGGGCCACGGAGCGCGCGATCGCCCGCCGACCGATCAATGCCCGCGGCGAAACGGTGGCCGAGAAACCGGCGTTTCACAGTGCCTTTCGGATCTGGTGGTGCCAGCGCCGCTGGTCAGCGCCAATTGGTTTTTTCCTGACGGCCCTTTGGCCGCCGTCGTCAGCCACAGAGGAGCTGCTCGTCATGCCACCCTTGGAACGACTCGGCCCGTACCTGATCCAACGTCCGCTCGGCAGCGGCGGGATGGGGACCGTCTTTCTCGGTGTGGACGAAACGACGGGGAAACGCGCGGCCATCAAGGTCCTCTCACCGGCGTTGGGCGGTGACGCGAGTTTCCGTGAGCGGTTCGCCACCGAGATCGAGACGCTCAAGAAACTGGAGCATCCGAACATTGTCCAGCTGCTT
>Ga0123333_10001771_pt1 | contig 22668 bp, 14 predicted proteins | sample BioC12SIPDNA_3_FD_89957 | JGI IMG/M metagenome (GOLD analysis project Ga0123333, IMG submission 89957) | Anaerobic biogas reactor microbial communites from Washington, USA - Biogas_R2_B C12 SIP DNA | ecosystem: Engineered > Bioreactor > Anaerobic > Unclassified | place: Washington, USA... | reverse complement strand
TCGCATCGGCGCGCACCCGGGCTACTATGACCTCGCCGAGCTTGTCGGTTAGCGCACACCGGTGGTGACTCCGCCTGGTGGCGCGCCAGTTTCTAAGTCCCTTCCCGTCCTTTGAACAGACACATCTAGACTCTGAGGAAACGGGACAATCAAGGTAGGCTAGCTGTGCGAAAACTCTCAAGGAATGACCTGTGCTGGTGCGGCAGCGGCAAGAAGTACAAGCACTGTCACATGCGCGAGGATCTGGCGACGCTGCACGCCCGCCGGGGCGCCGCTCTGCGGGAACGCCGGGAGATCATCATCAAATCTGAGGCTCAAATCGAAGGGATCCGTCGGGCATGCCACCTGACACGGGATATCCTTGATGCGCTGACCGACCGGATCAAGCCGGGCATCACGACCGAGCAGATCGACGCGTGGGTGCACGAGATGACTGTCGCGGCAGGCGCTACGCCGGCGCCCCTGAACTATCGGGGATACCCGAAGAGTGTCTGCACGTCGATCAACGAAGTGATCTGCCACGGCATTCCATCGTCCGATCGAGTCCTCCAGGAGGGCGACATTCTCAACGTTGATGTCACCTCGATCCTGGATGGTTACTATGGCGACTCCAGCCGGATGTTTCTGATCGGCGAGGTATCCGAGGATGCGCGCAAGTTGGTGGAAGTGACGCGGGAGGCTATGTTCCTCGGCATCGCGCAGGTCAGGCCCGGGAACACCATCGGCGACATCGGCCACGCGATACAGGAGTACACTGAGGCTCGTGGATACTCGGTCGTGCGGTCGTTCGTGGGCCACGGGACCGGGGTGCGTTTCCACGAACCACCCGACGTGCCTCACTACGGGGTGTCAGGAACCGGGGTCACTCTGGTGCCCAACATGGTCTTTACCATCGAGCCGATGATCAACATCGGAACCTGGGAAGCTCGGGTGCTCGAGGACGGTTGGACCACCGTGACCCTGGATGGCTCGCTTTCCGCGCAGTGGGAGCATACTGTGCGGGTAACCGAGGATGGGGTCGAAATCCTAACCGAGTGAGCCCGCGGCGGTAGGATTGGGGCGATAAACTTCACGCATATTGTGTGAATCTCTGGCTATGGTATACTGTAGTACACTATGAATGATCAGGAGGCTCTTCATGCAGGGTGATGAGAACGAGATCCGCACCGGGCTGCGCGATGTTATCGATTTCGAGATTGGCCTGGACGTTGTGTCTTTGGGTATGATCCGGGACATCAGCCTCGAAGGCGATAGAGTTACGATTACGATGATTCTCACCTCTCCGATGTGCCCGATGGCCTCCTTCATCATGAGCCAGGTCAAAGACCGGGCATCTGAACTGACCGACAAGCCGGTGGAGGTCATTTTGGGGCGTGAGCTGTGGAAGCCGGACATGATGGAGGCTGAAGCCCGCGAAGCGTTGGGCATATAAGCTTGACAAAACGCGCGGCTTAGCGATAATGTAGCTAAGATAGATCTTTGCACAGGCTGTGACAGGGAGAAGTAACCGGGTGGAACCTGACAGGGAGGTGGGGCCACCGACTGAGAGCCCCGCTGAGCGAAAGCCCGGTGAAGTTCGCCCTCGAGCCGACCGTTGAACGTCCTGGGATCCAGGACCAAGTAGACGGCTCCGCACGCCCAGCGTTATCGGGGCAGCCCATCGTCGGAAGACTGTGGGATGAGTGGCTTGTGCATTCGTGCGCGTGTGCACTAGCAAGCAGGGTGGTACCACGGGAGCTACGCTCTCGTCCCGGCAGGGATGAGGGCGTTTTTTGTTGCTTGTCCGAGCTGCGAGAATCGAGACCGGCCCCTTGGGTCGCTGGCTCGGGCTACGTCTGAACGGAGGTTTGCGATGAGTTCACTTGAGGCATTGGAGCAGGTCCGCGAGCAAGCGCTCGCCGAGTTATCGCGCGCGGCCACGACAGAGGCGCTGGCGGCGTGGGAGAAGCAGGTGCTCGGCAGGCAGGGGAGCATGACACAGCAGGCGCGTCAGGTGGGACAGTTGTCGCCGGAAGATCGTCCGGTCTTCGGGCGGCGCGTCAATGAGATCAAGGTGCTGCTTCAGGAAGCCTATGACGCGCGCCTGGCGCAGATCCGTCAGATCGAGCTGAGCGCGCAGTTGGAGACGGAAAAGATCGACGTCACCCTGCCCGGTCGCCCGGTCGTTCCCGGTCACCTGCACCTGACCACACAAGCGCTGCGGCAGCTCTACCGGATCTTCGCCTATATGGGATTCGAGGTGTACGAGGCACCCGATGTCGAACTGGAGGCCTACAACTTCGACCTGCTCAATATCCCCGAATACCATCCTGCGCGCGACATGTGGGACACGTTTTGGGTGAGGGGTTCGGAGGGAGACTCCCGGGACCGGCGCTTGCTGCGCACGCACACCTCGCCGGGTCAGATTCGCGTGATGCGGGAGCGCTACCCGGAGCCGATTCGGGTCGTGCTGCCGGGCAAGTGCTATCGTTACGAGCAGATCACGGTGCGGGCCGAGCACCAGTTCTACCAATTGGAGGGACTGGCGGTCGGCAAGGGCATCACGATAACCGACCTGATCGGTACTATCACCCAGTTCTCACATCTCTACTACGGCGCAGACCGTGGCGTGCGGGTGCGCAGCTCCTACTTCCCGTTCACGGAGCCGAGCGTCGAGGTCGACACAGAGTGCATCCTGTGCCAGGGGAAGGGCTGCGCCGTGTGCAAGTATACCGGCTGGCTCGAGATCGCGGGCGCCGGGATGGTGCATCCGGTGGTATTGCAGAACGGCGGCTACGACCCTGATGTGTGGAGCGGCTTTGCCTTTGGCTTCGGCGTCGAGCGCCCCGCAATGCAGAAGTATGGAGTTGAGGATATCCGATTGTTCTACGGCAACGACCTGCGGTTCTTGCGTCAGTTCTAGTGAGGTGAGCGATGAAGATCCCTCTATCGTGGTTGAATGAGTATGTGGATTTGCACGACATTCCGGTGGACCAACTGCGGCAGCGGCTGGATCTGGCCGGTCTGGAGGTGGACGCCCTGGAGCTGATTGGGCATCCAGGTGCGGCGTTGCCCTGGGATCCGGACAGGGTCATCACGGCTGAGGTGTTGGCTGTGCGCCAGCACCCGAACGCGGACCGCCTGGTTCTGGCTGAGGTGAACTACGTGGGCGAGGCACCCGAGGTTGTCGTCACGGGTGCGCCCAGCCTATACGATCTTAGAGGGCGCGAAGATCTGCACCTCAAGGTCGCCTTCGCTTGGGAGGGCGCCGAGCTCTATGATGGACATGCCGAAGGCTGGGTCAAGGCGCGACTCAAGAAAACCCAGATCCGTGGCGAACCCTCGCGTGCGATGGTCTGCTCTGAGAAAGAGCTGGGGTTGTCGGAGGCGGCAGAGGACATTCTCTACCTGTCCGACGACACGCCGGTCGGCGTGCCGCTGGTCGATGTGTTGGGAGACACTGTACTGAGCTTCGACATCAAGGGGCCGTTCGGGCACCTCCAATCGGTCTACGGCATCGCGCGCGAGCTTTCGGCGCTCTATCACCGCCCCCTGAAACGCAATCCACTGGATGCCGCAGAGCGTCTGGGCCTGACGGCATCGACCGAGGCAGGGTTCGTCCATCTCGAAATCGCGGACCCGGAACTCTGCCCGCGCTATACGGCCACGCTGATACGGAACATCGAGGTCAAGCCGTCTCCGCTGTGGCTGCAGATGCGCCTCCGCCGCGCCGGCATGCGCCCGATCAACAATATCGTCGATATCACGAATTACGTGATGCTGGAGTTGGGTCAGCCCCTGCACGCCTTTGACTACGCGGAGGTCCGCTCTCCTGCCGGGGGGACACAGCCCACGATTATCGTCCGGCGGGCCCATGCGGGTGAGCAGATGAAAACCCTCGACGGTGAGTTGCGTACGTTCGACGATCAGATGCTGCTCATCACCGACGGGCAGGGACCTGTCGGCATCGCTGGGGTGATGGGCGGCGAGGAGAGCGAAGTAGGCGCTGATACCCGTGACGTGCTGCTTGAGGCGGCCAACTTCCACTTCCTGAACATTCGTCGCACCAGCCAGCAGCTGAAGCTCCAGACCGAGGCTTCCAGCCGCTTCGGCAAGCGGGTCGATCCCGAGCTGGCGCTGCCCGCGGCGGCTCGGGCTGCAGAGCTGATGGTCGAGCTCGCCGGTGGGGAGGTGGACCGGACGGTGGGCGACCTGTATCCCGGCCGACCCGAGCCGCAGGCGATCGTCTTCGATCCTGCGTTGGCGGATCGGCTACTGGGGATTGAGATCCCGCGCGAGGAGCAGGGCCGGATTCTGCGAGCCCTGGAGTTCGGTGTCGAGGACCAGGGCGCGGCGTTCCGCGTCACGGTGCCCTCCTACCGGCGCGACGTCACGTTGCCGGTCGATCTGGTCGAAGAGGTGGGGCGAATCCATGGCTATGACAGATTCCCCAGCACCCTCATCGACGAGGCGTTGCCGCCGCTGCGTCGCAACCGCGCGCTGGAAGATGAGGAACACCTGCGCGACGTGCTTGTCGGCTTGGGTCTGGATGAGATCATCACGTATTCGCTGATCGATCCGGGAGATGAGGCCCGCATCCATCCCGACCCGGCGCAGACCCTGGCGTTGCCGGGCGACCCGGTCGTGCTGCGGAATCCGCTGGCGCCGGAGCGCTCGCTCATGCGCCGCACGCTGTTGCCCGGGGCGCTGCGCACTGCTTGGGCCAACCTGCGCTATCTCGACCGTGTTGCCGTGTTCGAGGTGGGGCGCGTGCACTATAGGACCGGACCGGCGGACGCGATGACGGGTGACACCGGTGTCGCCGAACCTCGCCACCTGAGCATGCTGCTCACAGGGGTGCGCACGCCGGTTTGGTGGCAGGAAGCGAGTGACAGGCCCGCCCTGCTCGACTACTTCGATCTGAAAGGCGTTGTCGACGCGCTGCTGCTGCGACTATCGCTCGACGACAAGGTGCAATGGGCGCGGGGCGCCCACCCGTCGTTCCACCCCGGGCGCTGTGCGGTGGTGTCGGTCTACGATCGCGAACTGGGGGTCCTCGGCGAGCTGCATCCCCTTGTTCGAGAGGCCTTCGACCTGCCGGCGCAACCCGTCGCGGTGTTGCTGTGGGACCTGGACGTGTTGCTGGATGCGGCGACCGAGGCGGATGCCGCCAAGAAAGTGGGTATGATCTCGCCCTATGCGCCGGTCCACGAGGATCTGGCCCTGGTCGTTGACGAGGCCACGCCTGCCGTGGAGGTCCAGCGCGCGATTCTGGAGGCGGGCAGGCCCCTGGTTACCGAAGCGACGCTGTTCGACGTCTACCGTGGCGCCCAAGTGGGCCCGGGAAAGAAGAGCCTGGCGTTCGCCCTGAGCTACCAGGCACCCAACCGATCGCTTTCGGATCGCGATGTGACGAAGCTGCGTCAGCGGATCGTCAAGGCGGTGGAGAAAGGGCTTGGTGCCCGGCTACGGGGCGCGTAGTCCTCTGAGATGCCGGCCTTCCGGGGTGTGGCGCGTCTCCGCGTCCAGCTTCCCGGAAGGCCGTTTGTATCTCACACAATCATCCGTTTGAAAATGTCTTCCAGCGTGGCCTTGGGGGCACGAGTCTGCACCTCCTCAAAGCGTTGACTGTAGAGCGGGCGGCTGGTGTCTCGGTAGAAGACCCCCAGGTATTGCGTGGCAGTTTCCATCGCCAATGCCATTGCCGCCAGCCGGTCGCCGGGATCGTGAGCGTCGGGCAGCGGTTGAGTGATCTCACGGTAATGCTCGTAGGTGTTGTAGAAGGTCACGCAGGGGCTGAGCACCTGTATGAGCGAGAACCCGGGATGCTGGAGCGCCTCCACGAGGACATTGACCATCTCTTTGAGCTTGCCGGAGAAGCAACGAGCTACAAAGGATGTATCGTAGGCCAGCGCCAAAAGCACCGGGTTGAGGGGACGCTCCTGAGAGCCATAGGGAGCAGCCTTGCTCACGATTCCCTCGGGGCTGGTGGGGGAAGGCTGTCCCTTGGTCATGCCGTAGATGCTGTTGTCCATTACGATGTAGGTAATGTCGACGTTGCGACGCGCGGCGTGTGGAATGTGTCCGCCCCCAATGCTGAACCCGTCTCCATCACCGCCGACGGCGACTACCGTGAGCTCGGGCCGGCCCAGCTTGGTGCCGGTTGCCAGGGGCAGCGCGCGCCCGTGGATGCCGTGGATGCCGTACGTGTTCAGAAAGGCCGGGAAGCGGCTGGAACAGCCGATGCCCGAGGCGATGGCGATCATCTCACGCGGCGTCCCCAGTTGTGCGAAGGCACGCATCAAAGCCGTGAGGACGGCGTAGTCACCGCATCCCGGGCACCAGATCGGTTTGACGTCGCTCTTATAGTCGTTGGGCTTGGACTCAGTCACGTCGCCCTCCTGTGTTGTGGGCCAGCCCAGCTACGACCTCGAAGATCCGCGCCATCTCACCGTGCTTGGCCTCCCACTGCTGGCGTTCGTTGTTGATCATGGACACGGCGGCATCGACGATCTCGCGAACCTTCAAGGGAACCCCCTGCTCCTTCTTTAGTTGGTAGATATGCACGTTCAATTCGTCCAGTTGGTGGTAGTAACGGTGCTCGATCATGCGGCCAAACTGACCCGAGAAGTTGAGTTCCGGTACCAGGATGGCGCGCTTGGACGAGATGAAATCGGCAATGGCTGAATCGGGCATCGGGAGCAGTGTGTGGGGGTAGATCGCCTCGACCGGAATGCCGTACGATTGCAGACGCTGCGTCGCTTCGCGGACGGCACCGCGCGTGCTTCCCCAGCCCATGATCCCGAACGGGGCGTCCCGGTCTCCCCAGCGACGCGAGGTCATACGCCAATCGGCTAACATCTGCCGGGCTGCCTCGACCTTGTTCGCGCGCTTCTGCATCATACGCTGGTGGGTTTGCGGAGTCTGGTCGGGGTAGCCGTGCTCGTCGTGCTCCAGGCTCTCCGCCAGGTACATGCCGCCGGGAACGCCCGGGTGGCTCATCGGAGATACACCGTTCTCCGTGTAGGCGTAGCGGCGATAGTCGCCCTTCAATTCCTCGACTGTAGGGGTGATTCGCTCCAACGGGCCATTCCACGGGGTACCGGGAAGGGGCGTTGTCTCCATACGGGCCGCCATCGCCTGGTCTGACAATACAATGACCGGCATCTGGAAGCGTTCCGCGAGGCTGAAGGCGTAGATCGTCTGGAAGTAACAGTCTTTGACCGAATCGGGCGCCAGCACGAAACGAGGCGCGTCGCCGTGTCCCCCGTAGAGTGCGAGAAAGAGATCTCCCTGCGAGGTCTTCGTTGGTAACCCGGTCGAAGGACCCGCGCGCTGGACATTGACGACGACCAGTGGGATTTCGGCCATGCTCGCCAGGCCCAAACCCTCGACCATCAGCGAGAGTCCCGGGCCAGACGTCGCCGTCATCGCGCGCCGCCCGGCAAACGAGGCTCCGATGGCCATATTGATCGCTGCTATCTCGTCCTCGACCTGCACCAGGGTGCCGTCGAATGCCGGCAGATAGCGGGCCATCGATTCCATCAGCGGCGTCGCTGGGGTTATAGGATAGCCGGCGTAGAACGTGCAGCCTGCCGCGAGCGCTCCGAGTGCCATGGCATCCGCGCCGGAGAGAAGGATACGCTCCGCCGGCTTCCCCGGCGCAGCCAGGTTGAACGGAAAGGGTTCCGGATAGGTCTCTCTGGCGTAAGCGTAACCCCGTTGCATCGCGGCGAGGTTCTTCTCCAACGATTCTGCGTGGCGTTGCATGCGCTGGCGCACCAGCGTCTCTGCGGTGTCGGGGTCAAAGCGGAAAAACCAGGTCAGCGCGCCCAACAGCGCGAAGTTCTTACCAATCGGCCAGTCGAGGCTCTGGGCGATGGCCTCGGCGGGGACGGGATAGTGACTATGGGTATCGTCTGCGATATCCACTGTGGCTTCATAGATCAGGGCTGCGCCTTGGCACAGGTCGCCACGCTCGTCCAGCCAGGCCTGCCGGTTCATCGCGACCAAGACGTTGGCCTCATCCCCCTCGGTCATCACCCGGCTGAGCCCCAGCCGCGTCTGGTACATGACCTGGCCGCCCCTGATCTCGGCAGGATAGGTGCGGAAGCTGTAGACCTCCAGGCCAGAGTAGGCCGCGACACGCGTGAGCAGGTCTCCCAACGTGATGGTGCCCTCGCCGCCCTCGCCGGCTACGCGAATGACGATGGTAGGGTTATCTTCCTGCATACGATCACTCCTAGTTGGTATCGCTGTGGGCTTCCGGGTCTGCATCAGGCCGGGGCGCTACCGGCACTCACCACTGCAGTGACCTGGCCCTCGCCCCACATCTCCACCTGACCATTTGGTCCCAAGGCCAGGGCTGTTCCATCGGGCACGCCCAAGCCCAGCAGGCTATCGCCAAGCTTGGGGAGCGCTCTGAGGATCGGTGAATCCTCGGTACGGGTGAAGTGCGGCACCACCACGGTGTTCATCACGAACCCTAACCCGAGCGCCTGTTGGTAGGGCGGTCGTGAGGTGAAGACCCAGTGGCCCAGCGCTGCTGCACCGGCCGCCGCCCCAACGATGGTCAGGCCCTGGAGGGTGCTGTATCCCTCGACGATCTGGCGGAAGGCTTCCGTGTTGACCAGCGTGTTGACCAGGGGCAGTGGGTTTTCTCCGCCAAGGTAGAGGATGCCGGCTTCCATCAAAAGCGTGAGGAAGCCCGGTGTCTCCAGGTAGTCGCGCGTGAGCGTCTCCAGGGTATAGGCTTCTCCGCCAGGGCCGCCCAGCGTGGTGAAATGCTCCAACGTCTCCTCGGCAGCCGTGCGCGAGCCTTCGGCCATCAGGACCAGCATTGGACGATCGAGGTTGGCGACACTGAGAAGTTGCGCGTCGGCTTGGTCAGTTGACCCGTTGCGCCAGTCTCCTCCTCCGAGCAAGACGAGCCAGCCCTCACCATCCAGCCAGTGAAGCGGACCTTGTATTGGCATCGTGCGTCCTAGTCTATTCCCGAGCGGGCATCAGGCGCAGCAGCGCGTCCACAACCACGGCGACCCCGTTGACCATAGCGTGTTCATCGATATCGAAGCGCGGGTTGTGATGCGGACGATCCTGGTAGTCGATAGGGCCGGAGCCGACGAAGATGTAGCATCCGGGGATCTCCTGGAAAAAGAAGGCAGCGTCCTCGCTCCCCATTGTTCTCTCGTCCACTTTCAGTGCCTCGCGACCCAAGAGCGTGGCTACAGATTCCTGAACCAGGGCAGTAATGCGCGCGTCGTTGATCAGCGCGGGCGTCAACGGTAGGATCTCGAGTTCAGCCTGGGCTCCCATCATCTGCGCGGTGCCGACGACGATCTCCTCCATGCGCCGGAGCACCATCTCACGCGTCTGGGCATTGTAGGATCGGACGGTGCCCTTCAGTTGCGCCGCCGGCGGAATCACGTTGAAGGCCTCGCCACTGTGGATCGCGCCGACGCTTATGACCACTGTATCGAGGGGGTTCACATTGCGGCTGACGATGGTTTGCAGGTTGGCGATTGTGTATGCCGCAACCACCACAGGGTCGATGGATTTCTCGGGCATTGCGCCGTGGCCACCCTTGCCGGTGATCGTAGCCTGCCAGGCCTCCGCCGCCGCCATCACCGGGCCAGGTGTGACGCCCATTTGACCGGAGGGCACGCTGTTCCAGATGTGGACCGCGAGGGCCGCCTCGGGACGCGGGTCCTCCAGGGCGCCTTCATCCATCATGATCTTGGCGCCGTTGTCGCCTTCCTCACCGGGCTGGAAGATCAGTTTCACCGTGCCACGCCAGGCCTCGCGGTGCTTTGCCATGAGTGTGGCAATACCCAGGCCCATCGCAGTGTGCGAATCGTGGCCGCATGCGTGCATACATCCCGGAACTACTGACGCGTAGGGTACGGCGTTCTCCTCCTGGATCGGCAGGGCGTCCATGTCGACGCGACTCATCACAACCGGACCCTCGCCGTTAACCAGGGTCGCGACCACGCCGCTCTTCGCCACGCCCTCCCTCACGTCGTAGCCGAGGCCACGTAGCGTCTCGGCAACGATGCCGGCGGTGCGGTAGGTTTCCAGCCCCAGTTCCGGATGCCGGTGGAAATCGCGGCGCCACGCCACGAGTTGATCGAAAATGCGTTCTGCTTCGTCAAGCACCTTCATTGGAACTCCTTCAGATGGATCGCTCCCATTAGTGTAGCGAGTCGAGGATACCAGGACAAGTTACGGATGACCTGACGGGCAAGAGAAACCTCCCAAGGTCGCGTGACCTTGGGAGGGTGCGGTCGTGTCGCGCGGGGCATGAGTTCCGCCCTGCCCAGGCCGCGAGGCTAGAGCCCGTAGAGCGTCGTGTATTTCTCTCGTAGATACGTCAGCAGTGGCTGGGCGCTGATCGTCTGCCCGAATTCCCGCTGCATCAACTCCGGGGCTGTGAACTTGCTTCCGTGGCTGTGAACATGCTCCCGCAACCAACTCAGCAGGGGCGCAAACTCTCCGCGTGTGTAGCCTTTCTCTAGTCCCGGTATCTGCTCTCGCGCCATGTCGTAGATCTGGGCGGACATCAGGTTACCTAAGCTATAGGTTGGGAAGTACCCGATGGTGCCGTGCGACCAGTGGATGTCCTGCAGGCAGCCCAGTGCGTTGTTGGGCGGCGTAATGCCCAGGTATTCCTCGTACTTCGCGTTCCATGCATCGGGCACGTCTGCTACCTTGAGCGCCCCGGTGATCAGGTCCTTCTCCAGTTCGAAGCGGACGAAGATGTGCAGGTTGTAGGTGACCTCGTCGGCTTCCACACGAATGAGAGAAGGCTCAACCTTGTTGATGGCCCGGTGGAACTGCTCAAGCGAGATGCCCTGGAGCTGGGCGGGGAAAAAGGCGCGCAGGATGGGGAAGTAGTAGCGCCAGAAGGGCAGGCTGCGCGCAACCTGATTCTCCCAGAGGCGCGATTGTGACTCGTGCAGTCCCAGCGTGGAGCCGCCGGCGAGCGCCGTGCGCTCGAACCGATCCGGGCTGCCCATCTCGTAGAGGGCGTGACCGCCCTCGTGCACGGTGCTGAAGATCGCGGATTGGGGCCGGTTGTCGAAAAGGCGCGTCGTCACGCGCACATCGCTGTTGCCGAACTCGATCGTGAAGGGGTGGGGCGCCTTATCCTGGCGCCCGCGGGTGAAGTCGTAGCCCATGTCGTGCAGCAACAGCAGCGTGAAGTCCCATTGGCGCTGCTGGTCGTACTTGCCTTCCTCAAGGAAGCTGTCGTCGACAGGCGGCTGCGCGGCAATCTCGTGGACCAGTGGCACCAAACCGGTTCGGAGGTCATTGAAGAGCGCCTCGACCTGCGCTGTCTTCATACCCGTCTCGAACTGGTTGAGGAGTGCATCGTAGGGGTGATCCTCGTAGCCGAGGTAGCCGGCCTTCTCGACCTGGATATCGACGAGCTCGCTAAGGTGTGGCTGGAATGTCGCGTACGTGTCGGCTTCGCGGGCTTTGCGCCAGGCGACGAAAGCCTCGGACGTGGCCTTGCTCTCGCGCTCTACGAGCTCGGTGGGGATCTTGGTGCGCTCATCGAAGATTCGGCGCGTGACACGGACCTGGCTTGCATCATCACTATCGTAGTCCATGCCCGCGACCTCGGCCTCGGCGGCCTCCAGCATCGCCGCAGTCGTATCGGAGGTGAAAAGCTCGTGTGCCATCGATGACAAGGTTGCCAGTTGGGCCGATCGTGGCCCGACAGCGTTCTCGGGCATGTAGACCTCTTGATCCCAGCTCAACACCGCTGCGGCGAACTGCAAATCGGTGACCTTGCCAATGTGTTCCTTCAGTCGCTCAAGTTTCTCTCCCATAGCGTGTTCGCTCCAATCGTGGCCGAGAGTAAGGTGTTAACGCGGCTCGCAATGTGAATAGACAGCATGCGACCGCCAGGCGTGTTTTCCCGGGCCATTATACCTGAAGGCGCAGCACATAGAAAGCGGGGGATGCCGTCGCCGCGACACCCCCCGCATCTAGGTGCGATTGCGTCCGTCAGCCCACGCGCTCTACCGCCAGCACGACGGGCTCGCCATCGATGCTATCCTCGAGCACCTGATCGCCCGTCGGGGCCTGCGAGGGCTCCAATGTCTGAGCGAGAACTTCGTCGGCAATGGCATCACGGTGAATCTCGATCGCTTCCGTGAGCTTGTCGCCCGCCTTGTAGGTCACCTTGATCCGGTCGGTGAGATCGAAGTCCGCCTGCTTGCGCAATTCCTGCACGCGACGCACGACCTCACGGGCCAGGCCCTCGCGCGCCAGCTCCGGCGTGATCGTGGTATCGAGGCCGACGACGAGCCCTCGCTCGCCCGCAACGCCGAACCCCTCGCGGGCGTGCGTCTGAACGAGCACCTCGTCTGGCGCCAACGTGACGTCAGTCCCGTCGGGCAGTGTGAGCGCCAGATCCTGACCGGCATGGAGCTGCGCCACGGCCTGGCGTGCGTCGGCGGCTTCAAGCGCCTTCCGGATGAGCGGGAATTGCGGCCCAAACTTGGGCCCGAGGACCCGGTTCACGGGCAGCAGCCGGTAAGTGACCAGCTCGCCTTCCTCCGCGACGAAGTCCACGGTTTTCACGTTCAGCTCGTCGGCCAGGAGATCGAGCAACTGGCTCAACTCTGCGCGGCGGCGAGGGTCGGTGGCGATGAGTGCCCGCGCCAGCGGCTGCCGGACCTTGAGGTTATTCGCCGACCGCACGGAGTGTCCGAGGGTTGCTGCCTGGCGCACGGCATCCATTGCGTCGACCAGGTCCTGCTCGTTCGCGGACAGAGGCTCGGCGACCGGGAACATACAGTGGTGCACGCTCTCCGGCGCCGCCGTGTCGACCGCGGCCACCAGGTTTCCGTACATCGCCTCGGTGATGAAGGGCAGAACCGGCGCCAGGGCCTTGACGAAGGTTACCAGGACGGCGTAGAGCGTCTGGTAAGCCGCAGCCTTGTCGGCGTCGGTATTCGCGCTTTCGCCTCGCGCGGCCCAGAAGCGGCGCCGGCTGCGTCGCACGTACCAGTTGCTTAGGTCGTCGAGGAACGCTTCGGCAGGCTGGGCAACGCGCAACGGAACGTAGGCCTTATAGCCCTCCGTCATCGCTTCCAGCGTCTCGCGCAGCCGGGCAATGATCCAGCGGTCCAGAACCGTGGGTGTGGCGCCCGCGGTCCAGGGTTCGTGAACGCGGGGTTGTCCTTCTTCCAGGCGTACCGGGTTGTCGTTGAGAGCCGCTGGCGGGGTCCAATCGTCGATGCTCGCGTATGTGACGAAGAAGGCGTACACGTTCCACAAGGGGATGATGAAACGTCTGCGGGTCTCGTCGGCGCGGTGATATCCGAAGAGCAGATTCTGATCCAGCTTCTGGTTCATAAAGAGCCAGCGCATGGTGTCGACGCCCATAGTCTCGGCCGCGTCGTCGAACCAGATCGCGTTGCCCCAGGACTTGTGCATGGGACGGCCATCTTCGGCAAACAGCGTCGAGTACCCATGCACCACCCTGGTGGGCGCCCGGTTCTCGTAGACAGTGCTCATCGTGATCAGGCTGTAGAACCAGTTGCGGAACTGGCCTGGGAAAGACTCGCTGATCCAGTCCGCCGGGAACCATTGCCTCCAGTACTCGCGGTTGGTGCGATACTGGAGCGTCGAGTAGGCGACGCTGCCGGCATCGAGCCACGGGTTGCCGACATCCGCGATGCGCGCCATCGTGCCCCCGCAGACCGGACAGGCGAGCTTGACGGCGTCGACGTAGGGCCGGTGTGGCGTGTGGCCCTCGAAGACCTCCCAGCCAGCGACAGCACGCTCTCGCAGCTCCTCCTCATCGCCGATGACCTCGAAATGGTCGCAGCCCGGCGTCTCGCAAACCCAGATGGGGAGGGCCAGACCCCAATAGCGCTTTTTTGAGATCATCCAGTCCTGCATGTTGCGCAGCCAGTCCATCTCGCGGGCGTAGCCGAACTCGGGGATCCACTGGATCTCATTGACGACATCCATGATCTGGTAGCGCAGGCTCGCGGCTTTCTCCGCTGCGGTGACTTCCTCGCGGGGCTTGTCGTAGAGCGTGCCCATGTGGATGAACCACTCGTCGACCAGGCGGAAGACCAGGGGCGTCTCGCAGCGCCAGCACACGGGATAGCGGTGGGTGTAAGCGTCGGTGCGGTAGAGGCGTCCCTTGTCCTCCAGGTCGTGGAAGATATCGTGGGCGACCTCGTGGACGTCGCGACCTGTGAGCCAGCCGAAGCCCTCCCTGAACAGGCCGTTCTCGTGGAGGGGCGCCACTGCCGGCAAATCGTGGATCTCGCCCAACTCGAAGTCCTCGGCGCCACAGCCGGGGGCGATGTGGACAATGCCGGTACCCTCCTCCTCACCCACGGCGTCCCAGGGGATGACGCGGTGGTAGTCCGGGACGTGGCGTTCTCGGATCACCGGCAGCTCATCGAATGGGCCGTCGTAAGTCCAACCCAACAGCGCCTCGCCCTTGAGCCTGTCGAGCACCGCGTGGGCACCCTTGATGACCTGCGGTAACGTTCCCTCGGCCAGGTAGTAGGTCCAACCATCGGCAGCCTTGACCTTGACGTAGGTCAGTTCCGGCCCCACGGCCGCAGCGACGTTGCTGGTGAGCGTCCAGGGCGTCGTGGTCCAGACCAGCAGCGCCTCGCGGTCGCGGCCGCGCAAGGGGAAGCGGACCACCGGCGCGTCGTGGGTGAGCTCGCGGTAGCCATCGGTGACGATCTCGTGCTGGCTGATGCCGGTTTCGCAGCGCGGGCACCAGGGCATCACGTCGTGGCCCTTGTAGAGCCAGCCCTTCTCCCAGACCCGTTTCAGGAAGGTCCAGATGGTGTAGTTGTTCTCGGTGGCAAAGGTGAAGTAGGAGCCGCCCAGTTCCGGCATACCCAATCGGCCCACGACTTGCTCCACCGTGCCGGTGACCGGCCCTAACGGCCCGTCAACCGTGATCTCTTGCTGGGGATCCTGGAGCAGTTGCTCGGCCAGGTTGCGCAGCGTGTCAGGGTCGTTCCAGTCCATCCAGTACCCCAGGCGGATCGACTGCTCTGTCTGCCTGGCCGCCTGACGCAGGACGCGGGCCTTGCACTCCAGGACGAAGGGGCCAAGGCCATAGATCTCGATGTCGTGCTTGGACTCGAAGCCCTTCTCTTTCTCCACTTCGACCTCGACCCACAGGCCCTGGCAGTCGAAGCCGTTCTGGTAGCGCTCCGCGTAGCCGTGCATAGCCCAGAAGCGCTGCCAGAGGTCCTTGTAGGCGCGGCCCCAGCCGTGATGCACGCCCATGGGGTTGTTGGCCGTGATGGGACCATCGATGAAGGACCAGTGCGGAGCTCCTGCCCGCAGCTCATTCAGCTTGCGGAACGCCGCGGTCCGCGTCCAGAAATCCAGTACCTCGTGTTCTAGCGCGATGAAGTCCGCCTGAGTGCTGACAGATTTGAAGCCCATAGCCATCTCCTGATCTCGTGCCTGGACGCAGAAACGCCCCCGCCCATTCAGGGACGGGAGCGTGTGCTCTCGCGATACCACCCTGGTTGCCCCGCAGAAAGCGGGACCGCTCAGCCGGCGGCCAATACCACCGTGCACTGGATAACGGGTCGCAACCCCGGCCCGGTCTAGTCGCGACGCCTCACTGAAGGCGCACTTTCGGCGGGCAGCTCCGGAGTGATCTTCAGCGCGGCCTTCGCCGTCCGGCTCGCACCAACCCGGACTCGCTGGGGCGGGCGCCTGCGCCTACTCGTCTCCATCAACGCTTTTCTATGAAGATTGTACCTCCATTATGCCACGGGTAGGGGGCGTGTCAAGCAAGCGATGACGATCAAATCTTGGTCGCGATGTCGAGATGGCCTTGTGACGCTAATTCTCCTGATCCAATTCCGGCGCCGGCGTCTCGAGGCGCAATCGGACCGTCGTGCCCTCGCCCGGGGCCGATATAATGTCTAGACTTCCGTCGAAGAGACGGGCGCGCTCCATCATACCGACGATACCGAGGTGACCCTCGCGCAGAAGGGCCTCTGTGGAGGGCAATGTGACCCCGGGTCCGTCGTCCTCGATAAGCGTGAGCGCTCCCCAATCCTCGTAGATCAGCGCAACGTGAACTTGGGTGGCGCCGCCGGGAACGGCGTGATGCCGCACGTTGTTGAGGGCTTCTTGCACGGTACGGAAAATGGTGAGCTCCAGCTCTGCGGGGAGCGGACGCACGCTCCCAACGATCTCACAGGTCGCCCGCACGCCGTGGAGCTGCGTCTCAAGATCGCGGCTCAACCCCTGGACGGCTGCCGATAAACCCAAATCCTCCAACATAAACGGGCGGAGATTGTAGCTTATCCGGCGCACATCGGCGAGGGTCGCGGCGGCCAGTTCACGGATCTGTGCCAATTGCGCCTGGGCATCAGCGAGAGCGCGGTCGGCTGCCGCGTGGTTCTCCGGATGCTCTACCTGGCTTGATGCGTCCGCAGGTGAGGCCGCCGTCTGGCGGTACTTTCCGACGGCACGCGCTAAGAGCTCCAGCCGCTGGCTCAGTGCCACGAGCGATTGGACGGTATCGTCATGAAGGTCTCGCGAGATGCGTTGGCGCTCATCCTCTTGGCCTTGGAGTACGCGACGGGCATAGTCGCGCAGCGTGGTCTGCTGCGCGTTAAGCTCGCTGACCATCCGGTTCAGGGCATTCACGAGTGTGCGAATGTCAGGCGGCCCGACGTTCTCGAATGGGTGGAATGCGCCGCCACTCGTGACGTTGCGCGCCTCATCCACGACGGTGCGGAGCGGAGAGAGCGCCCGATGGACGCTTAGTGTCAGAAACCCCGCAGCCATGAGCAGGCCGGCAGCCCAGACGCCGACCATCGTCCACAGCCAGAGTCGTGTGGGCGCGACGACGGCTGACCACGGCTCTTCGAGCACCACGCCCCAGGCGATCCCCGGGACGGGTGCGTAGGCGACGGCGACAGGAGCATCCCCTCCATCGGTCAGCAATTGACTGTCCGGCACGCCGCCGAGGATCAACTGCCAACGGAAGGGAGACTCCGTCTGCAGCGACCGCCCAATCCTCTCCGGATCCGGGTGATAGATCACCCTGCTCGTCGCGTCGATCAGACTGGCGGTGCCGCCCTGCGGTGTGCGTAGGAGGTCGAGGTTCCTTGCCCAGGAGTTGCGTTCCAGATCGAATTCGCCGACGAGCGCGCCGACCACTCTGCCCCGCTGGCGAACTGGCGCCGCGATCATGATGGCGTCATTGCCGCCGAATCCCTTCCCAAATCCCGACACGTAGACTGAGGCTTGGGTTTCGATGACATCTTGGAGATAGTCGCGATCTGTATAGTTCGATCCAACGTAGACCTCGGTGCTTGGGCTGGCGGCGAGAAGTGTGCCGTCGAGAGCGACATAGCCTACGCCGCCGGTGAAGATCTCCAGGCGTGCGGCACGTCGAGCGAGCAGACGTTGAACGGCTTGGGCATCCTCTGCTGGTGAGAGCCCCACAACCTCGCTGACGCCATCCGCCGTGCTCTGCAGCAACCTGAGATGCCCCTGCATCTCGCCGGCGACGCCCACTGCGGCGACCTGCGCAAGCGCCGACTCGCGCTGCAGCACTAACTCTCGGATAATGCGCGGCAGGACGACGGCGGCGCCGGTCACCCCCAAGCTCACGAAGAGCAGCAACGGCGCGAACGTCGCCAGGAGGATGCGCGTCCGCGTGCCCAAGCGGCTCCCGAGGCGATCGGGCCTCACATTCATCGAGGATCCAGCGTGATCCATCCCTCACGCAGCGCGAACGTCACTGCCTCCGTACGACTGCCCACGTTGAGCTTGCCGAAGACATTGCGAAGATGGACTTGGACGGTAGAGGGGCTGATGAATAAGGCCTCTGCCACCTCTTTGTTGGTTCGTCCCTTGGCCACCTGCTGGAGGATCTCGATCTCCCGTTCCGTCAGGGCCTCAACCATCCCGCCGGTTTGATAGGCAGGTTGTGCCGGTGCCCTCAGATGACGCACGACTTTGCCGGCTATCTGGGGATCCAGAACCATCTCGCCGCGGGCGACCGCGCGCACTGCACGGACCAGATCATCGCCGCTGGTGGTCTTGAGGAGGTATCCATCGGCACCTGCGTCCAGTAACGGGAAGACGTAGTGGTCGTCTTCATAGGCCGAAAGGATCAACACACGGGTTGTCGGAAAGGCCTGTTTGATCTGCTCCGTGGCCTGAATCCCATTCATCTTGGGCATATGGACATCCATCACTACGACGTCCGGCTGCAGGCGGGCGGCAGCGCGCACGACTTCCTCGCCATCGGCAGCCTCTCCCACCACCACGATATCCGCGACGTCCGACAGCAGCTCGTGAGTGCCCTCGCGGACGATGTTATGATCGTCGGCCAACAACACCGTGATGGGATGCATCGCACCTCCCTTTGCATCTAGCATACCAGAGAACGCTATCGTTGCCGCCGTCTCTCTATATACCTCATTTAGGGTAGATGAATACCCCATGATCTCGATGCGGCGCAGAGCCGGTTTTGCTACGATGAGATCGATAGAGATCAAGTACATTCGAGTGAGGGTGTCCCTATGCGTGATTCAACGAATCGTCTCAGTCGATCCTACCGGACGATGGCTGTGTTGGCATTGGCCTTGGTTCTTGCACTGCTGCTTGCTATGGTTGATTGGCGCACAGGCTCCGGCTATGCCGAACAAGTTGACCCGGAGACGCCAACGGTGACCGAGCAGTCCGTCTCGGCGACGGCAACGCTCATGCCGACGCCGACGGCTGAGCTCCCAGTCTCTCCCACCGCCGCGGCTGGGGTGAGTGTGCCGACCATGGGTCCCTCACACGCGTTCTTCTTGCCACCGACCCCTACCTCGCAACCCGCACAACCGACGGTCGTCACCCCCACGGCGACGGCTGTACCCCTGGTCTCTCCCACTGCCACGGCAGGGGCGAGCGTGCCGGCCGCGGATCCTCCAGACGATCTATCGCTGCCGCCAACCCCTAAGCCGCACCCCATACAACCGGCGGTCGTCACCCCGACGCCGGCAAGCCACACTCCTATCTCTGAGACGGTTGTCCCGGGGACGGCGGGGGCCATTGCATTGACCTTCGATTGTGGCTTTGGGGCTGCGTCGCTGGACCAGATCCTCGCGACATTAGCCGACGCCGACGTGCGCGCGACGTTCTTTTTGGAGGGGAACTGGGTTGAGCGGTCACCACAGATCGTCGCGCCCATCGTCGCCGCCGGACACGTGATCGGTAACCATAGCTACTCCCATCCCAACTTTGCAGCGCGTACCGAGTCCCAAGTTGTCTATGAGTTGACCAGAACCGCGGCACTCATCGCGGATGCTGGCGGCCCGGCGTCGCTCTCGCTGTTTCGATATCCGTATGGGTCGCGATCTCGGGAGACCGACGCATGGGTCACGGCCCAAGGGTATACCATTGTTGGGTGGAGCATCGATCCGCAAGGATGGCGGCAGGGCACGACATCTGAGCAAGTTCTGGCTGCCGTGCTTCGCAACGCCAAACCGGGCGGCATCGTGTTGATGCACTGTGGGTCCGTCGGTGACCAAGGGGCATTGGCCCAGGTCATCACGTCGCTGCGCGCTCGTGGCTACGCTCTGGTGACGGTGCCCGAAGTGCTCGGCGCCACTGGGCCATCCGTCGAGTGAGGGGTCTGACCCTGCTGTGGGCGTATGCATCTCGTGAAGGCAGGGTGCCGTTCGTGCCCCACGGCATGCGGTCTGGTCGGGGAAGCACGATCAGCACCTGGGCTAAGGTTGCCGACGGATGTCAGAGATGCATACGCCTCCGATGATACTGAGACGTGCGTGTGGGACCGTTTGCGCTATAGTGATCCTGTTGGGTAGGCCCTTGCAGGCTCTCTTAGCCTGATGGGAGGAGATAGAGGTGATGGAGATAAGTCATGCGGATTGCCGGAGCATCCGACTGCTTGTGATATCGATGGGAAGGTTCTTTGTGTTCAGCCTGATGCTGATACTGGCGATCGCGTGCCAGTCGACGCCTGGCTCCGTCACCCCTGATATGACGGCGGTGACTGAGGTTCCGGTGGCGCTGCTGTCCACAGCGAGCCCGCGTCCAGGGGTGACGGCTCCGGTCGATGTACGGACCAACGATGCGGCCACCGGCGCTGCCGATGGCGCGGCGCCGACCATCCTGACGGTGGAGACCGCACTTCAGATGGATGGGGATCTGCCGGTCCGGCGGGGCGTGTGTTTCGCACGCTCTGAGATCGTGCCCAGTCTGTCCGCGTGGCGGTGTCGCTCAGTCGCAGACGATAGCGCTATAGCGGATCCCTGCCTACAACAGGTTGATGGGATGCTGATCTGTGATCCCGCCGGAGATGCCTTCGCGTTGGCGCTGACGTCGCCGTTGCCCACCGTCGAGGCCCCTACCGGCCAAAGCGACCGTGTCGCGTGGCTTGTGACGCTTCCCGATCCCGTGGACGAGCGCGCACAGCCCCTGACGTGCCTCCGCGACCTGACGCCGGAGTCGGCGGCGGATGGTCGTCCTGTCACCTTCGTCTGCTCTCAGCAGGGGGCGGAGCATACCGTGCTTCTGGGCGAGCCACAGAAGGGGGATGTGTGGACCGTGTCTCTGGCCCAGCTCGCATTGGACGGTGACGCTTGGCAGGTTGTCGTTGAAAGTGTTGTCAGGCTCTCAGAGGTGCGGATCTACGAGTCGCCGCTCGATGTCGCCCACGATGTGGGCCTGGAGGGTACGAATGTGATCGGTTACGTGCCGACGCAGGCGGGCGGTCGCCTGCAAGAGGGATCATGCTGGACGAGCTCATTGGCTGTTAACAGCTCCTATGCGTGGCGATGCACTGTGGGAAACAGCATCAGCGATCCTTGTTTCGAGATCCCGTCCGAGCCCGACCAGCTTGTTTGTGAGCCTGACCCTTTGATCGATGATCCGGGGTTTGCACTTCAATTGACGGAGCCGCTGCCCTTGCCGGAGGAAGGCTTTGGCGCAGTTGGTGGTCCGTGGTTGTTGGAGTTGGCAGATGGTTCCAGGTGTGGGATCGCAACCGGGGCGACCGGGGCAATCGACGGTGAGCGTATCGACTATCTATGTACCGCGGAACCGGGCCAGACGGTTGGCCTGGTCGGTAAGCCCGCATCGGGGATGGTCACCGGAGCGGATGCGCCGCTTCTCTGGAGCGCGCGCCGCGCGGTGCTGGTGATGGGCAACCAGGGGATGACGGCGACGGAGATCGCATGGGTCCCCGTGCGGACTGTGGTGCTGGGCCCGCAAGCCTATGCCCCGCTGGACTGCAGTGGCCTAGCCCGCGACATAGCGCCGCTCTTGGGCACATCCACTGTCACGTCGACCGTCAGTTTCTATGATTACGTGAGGGACGAAGAGGGAACCGGCTGTCAGGTTGAAGCGACCGGTGATGGCGTTGATTTTGCTAACCCCGTGCTGACGGTGGATCTTCTGCGCGCCTATTTTCTCGGGCAGGGCTGGGAAGATGATTGGGCCTATGTGGCGGGCGGACCTACCGGGGAGGCTGCCGGCTTCCGGAAGGACAGCGGGCTCTGTCTTGTCGATGCGGAGTGGACGCCCCGCGAAGGGGCCTGTCCGACCACCCAACCGATCAGCGCCTGTAACCTCGACCCGGAGGACCAGGCGTACACCGTGAGGATGACGTGCGCCGGCGATGTTTACGGAGGCGCTGTGCCGACCGGCGGCTATGCGCTGGGATTGGCGACCCCGCAACGTCTTGAGTTCCCGCTGGGCGAGACCGGGACCGCTTGGGAAGGGTCGCTGGATCGCGGTCAGGTGGACCGCTTCATCTTCCGGGCTAGGGCGGGGCAGCGGATCAATCTTGAGATCGTTTCAACGCCGGCCGATGTTATGGGGATCAGCATCGTCGGAGCACCGGATGGTACGCCGCTGCTCACCGAGACCACCGCTAGCACGGCGTGGTCGGCGACGCTTTCATCATCACAGGATTACGTGATGCGCATCGCTGTCCGTGAGTCCGCAACCTATACGGCCACGCTTGAGATTCCGCTAGGAGAATGAGAGCAACCCTCAGGGCATAGGGAGCGACCTGCAGCGCCTGACCGGCGCGACGTACTCGACGGGCGAAAGCTACGCCTACGCGTATGACGCCGTAGGCAACCGAGTGACGATGACGGACGCGGCCGGCACCACCACCTACACCTACGACGATGCTAACCGGCTGACCAGCATCGCGCTTCCCGGTGCGGGTGTCCAGACGTATATTTGGGACGACCGCGGCAACCTGATCCACGATGGCGTCTTCACCTATACCTACAACGCCGCAGGGCGGATGGTGCGCGCGGAGAGCCTGACAGCGACGCTGCAGTATACCTATACCGTCGATGGCCTGCGGATCGCGCAGGCGGTGGACGGGGCCGTGACCGCCTTCGCCTGGGACTGGGCGACCGGCGTACCAGAGCTGCTGAGCGATGGGAGTGCCCTGTACCTCGTGGGCCACGACACGCTGGGCTGGGAAGATGCGAGCGGCTGGACCTACGGGGTGCCCGATGCGCTGGGCAGCGTGCGGCAGGAGACGGACGCCGACGGGGCGGTGGTGGAGGCGCGCGAGTGGTCGCGGTATGGCGTCGAAGTGGGTGGCGGGCAGGACGGGCTAGACTATGCTGGCGAGAGGCCTGAGGCCGCAACGAGGTCGGAGTGTCGCGGGCATCCTGG
>Ga0123333_10001766_pt1 | contig 22686 bp, 16 predicted proteins | sample BioC12SIPDNA_3_FD_89957 | JGI IMG/M metagenome (GOLD analysis project Ga0123333, IMG submission 89957) | Anaerobic biogas reactor microbial communites from Washington, USA - Biogas_R2_B C12 SIP DNA | ecosystem: Engineered > Bioreactor > Anaerobic > Unclassified | place: Washington, USA... | reverse complement strand
TCCGCCGCCGTCAGAGCTGGAAGAACCGCCGCTTTTCTCTCCCGAACCGGAAAGCGAGTCGGATGAAGATTCACCGGTCGAGTACAAAAAGCTGCCCCTTCCGGCGGTCGATGCGGCTGCTTTGCTAGCCGCTCCGCTGGCGGCGCTGGAGTTAAACAACGTTTCCTTGATCGAGGCGGTCGACCTGTTATCGTCGATCAGCGCGGCACCGATAACGCTCGACGCCGAGGCGTTGGTCAGGCTGGGTATCTCGCCGCGCGAACCGGTTACGATACGGCTCGATTCGACCACATACGGCGATGCTTTGCAGGCGATTGCCGCAAAACAGGGGCTTGGCGTGGTCGTGGACGTTGCCGGCGCGATCGTCACCGACGCCGATGAACAACGTGACGCGACGCGAAAAGTCCGCTACTCCGTCTCCGACCTAACCGGCGGCGATCCGGAAGCGCTCGAACATCTGGCAACCTTGATAAAACATCTAATAGAACCGCTTTCTTGGCGCGAAAACGGCGGGGAAGGCGCCGTCGAGTCTGACGGCGAAGCGCTTTCGGTCGTGCAAACCGGCGACGTTCACAGACAGTTGCTCGTCTTTTGCGAGAAGTTGCGCACCGTCCGACGATTGCCGCTTCGCAGCCACGAAGACCCCGATCTCTTCTCCTTGAAGACGCGGGCCGATCGCGCGCGCAAGATGCTCGATCGACCGGTGACGGCTAATTTCCGCGTCCCGGCGACGCTCGACCGCATACTCGCCTATCTGAGCGAACAAAGCGGGGTAGTGATTATCGTCGATCGCGCCGCGCTCGCTCGGGAAGAGACTTCCAGTCAAGTCGAAGCCTCCTTGACGGCTTCGAACTTCCCGCTTGGAGAGGCTTTGGCCGAACTGCTCGAACCGCTCGGGCTTGCGGCTCGTGTAGTAGGCCGGGAGTTGATTCAAGTTACGACGAAAGAAGCCGCCGCCGAGCGATTGGAATTGGAGTTTCATCCGATCGACCGCTGGTTGAAACGGGGCATTCCGGTCGAGCGGTTGGCCGAGCAGTTAAAAGCCCGAGTGGAGCCGTTGACGTGGAACGACGTAGGCGGCGATGCCGAGATCTATTTCGACGCGGTTTCCGAATGCCTAATCGTGCTGCAATCGCAGCCTGCCCAGAGCAAAATCCAATGGTTGTTGGCTTCGCCCCCCAAGTAGCTTTCGGGTAGTGCGGTGCCCGCCCGGCGTCTGCCTTTCTTGCAATTCCTTGGGGTTGACCAATCGCGGACGGCCTGTTAATCTTCGTGGTTTCAGACAATTTGGCTGAGTTTACATGGACTCATGGGAGCCGGCAGCCGTGCCTTACGACAGCGTAGTATGCGTTAAACAAGTCCCCGATACGGCCAACGTAACCACCGAGGCGATGCGGGAAGATGGGACCGTGAACCGGGGGGCATTGCCCACCATCTTCAACCCGGAAGACCTCCATGCGCTGGAAGCGGCCCTGGCCGTTCGCGACGCTTATGGGGGCACGGTAACCGTTGTCAGCATGGGGCCGCCCAAAGCGGCGGACGTGCTTCGCGATTGCCTCTTTCGCGGCGCCGATAGGGCGATCCTGCTGACCGACCGCCGCGCGGCGGCCAGCGACACATTGGCCACGAGCTACATTCTCGCTCAAGCGGTAAAAACGATCGGCCGTTACGATTTCGTCTTCTGCGGCCGTCAGGCCATCGACGGCGACACGGCCCAGGTCGGCCCTCAATGCGCCGAAAAGCTCGGCATACCGCAGGTTACCTATTTGCAGGAGATGATTTCGGTCGATGGCCGCGTCGCCCGAATCAAGCGGAGCATAGGCCACGGTTGGGAGATCGTCGATGCGAAATTGCCGGTGTTGATTACGGTGCTGGATTCGGCCAACCGTCCGCGTCCGCAGGCCGCGCGTCGGGTAATGAAAGCGAAACGGGCGAAAGTGCCCGCCGAAGTGGCGATGGCGGTCAAAGCCGAGATGCCAGACGCCCCGGAAGACCAGCTTGCGGCTGAAACCGAACGCCGCGTCAAGCTGTTGGAATCGCAGGGCCTCTTGATCGAGCAATGGGATTTAGACCGGATCGGCGCCGATCTCAATCGTTGCGGACTGGCCGGTTCGCCGACGAAGGTCAATCGCATCCAAGCGATCGTTTTGACCAAGGAAGGCTACAGCGAAGTGCTTCCGACCGAGGAAGGCATTGGAAATTTGATACACGAATTGGTAGTTGACAGAACTTGGGGGTGATGAAGGGGGGATTGGGGATTAGGGATTAGGGATTAGAAGCCCGCGCCCGACGCTCCAAGCCCGTACTTCTAATCCCTAATCCCCAATCCCCAATCCCTATTTATGACAGAACCAAATCGCCAAGGCGAAGTCTGGGTATTTGCCGAACAAGAAGACGGCGCGCTGCACGATGTTTCACTGGAGCTTTGCGGCAAGGCGCGCGAGTTGGCCGACCGATTGGGCGTCAAAGCCGGAGCGGTCCTGCCCGGGGCCGGCGTGGGCGAAATGGCCAAACGGCTCATTTCCCACGGCATCGACAACGTCTATCTCGTCGATCACCCTCGGCTGTCGCATTATCAAACGCTTCCTTACGCCAAAGTTCTCGAAACGCTGATCGAGAAGCATAGGCCGCAGATTTGCATCGTCGGCGCCACGGCCGTCGGCCGCGACCTGGCCCCGCGCGTGGCCTCGACGCTCCGCGCCGGACTGACGGCCGACTGCACGGACCTGGACATCAGCGACGTGACCGATCCGAAAACCGACGTCGAGCATAAGAATCTGCTGCTGCAAATTCGCCCTGCGTTTGGCGGAAACATCATCGCCACGATCGTCAACTACGACCAATGGCCGCAGATGGCGACTGTCCGCGAGGGCGTCATGCCGCTGAAGCCGGCCGACAACGCACGGCAGGGCAACATTATCGTGGAAAAGATCGAAATCGACGACACGGCGATGGCCCTGAAGTTGATCCAACGGCACGTCGAAGCGAAGAAGGTGAACTTGAAGGGCGCCAGAGTGATCGTCGCCGGCGGCGGAGGCATCGGCAGCAAGGACAACTTCAAGCTGATTTACGATCTGGCCGGGGCCATCGGCGGGGCGGTCGGCGCAAGCCGCGCGGCCGTCGACGGCGGGCTGATCGACAAGGAGCATCAAGTCGGCCAGACCGGCACGACCGTCCGGCCGGCCTTGTACATCGCCGTGGGCATCAGCGGCGCGGTCCAGCACCGCGCCGGCATGGAAGAATCGGCCAAGATCATCGCCATCAACACCGACCGCGACGCCCCGATTTTCGGCGTCGCCCATTACGGCATCGTCGGAGATTTCAAGGAAATCATTCCGATGATGATTAAGGCGATTAAAGAGAAGAAGTAGTGGGTAGTGGATAGTGGGTAGTGGGTAGTAAAAAAACGCCCCGCGACTGCGGTCGCGGGGGAAGTTCCGCTTGCGGTTTCGCGGAAGTAGGGTGCGTGAAACGCACCAGAACCGAAGTTGCGTTTCACACCCCCAACGAAACAGTACAATTGGTGCGTTTCACGCACCCTACGAAATAGATTATTTCCGAGGAGTTCCTCCGTGGCGAATTACTTTCTCGACAACGACGACATTCAATTCCTGTTTAAGCACATCGATCTGGCCGAGTTGGCCCGCATCCAGGAAGACGATTTCACGCGCAATGGCGACGGTGACGGCGATCTTGCGCCGCTGGACGCTGCCGACGCCGTGGACAATTACCGCCGCGTACTGGAAATTGTCGGCGAAGTGGCGGCCGAAGTTGTCGCCCCCAGCGCCGAGCAGATCGACCGCGAGGGCAACACTCTCAACGAGGACGGCACCGTCACGCTTCACCCGTTGGTCCAAGAAAACCTCAATCGGCTCAGCCAAGCCGACATGATGGGCTTCACGCTTCCCCGCCGCTACGGAGGCCTGAACTGCCCTTGCCTGATCTACACGATGGCCACCGAGATGATCAGCCGGGCCGACACCTCGCTGATGAACCTGTTCGGACTGCAAGGCATCGCCGAAACCGTTTACGCCTTCGCCAACGACGAGATCAAGGACGAGGTTCTGCCTCGCTTCGCTCGCGGCGAAGTCACCGGCGCGATGGTCCTCACCGAACCGGACGCGGGCAGCGACTTGCAAGCCGTCCGGCTCCGCGCGTTCCAGGACGACCAGGGCAATTGGTATCTCAACGGCGTTAAGCGGTTCATCACCAACGGCTGCGGCGAAATCCTGCTGGTTCTCGCCCGCAGCGAGCCGGATATCTCCGACGGACGCGGCTTGAGCCTGTTCATCACCGAGCGAAACGAGCAGGTGAAGGTTCGCCACTTGGAAGAAAAGATGGGCATTCACGGCTCGCCCACCTGCGAGTTGGTGTTCGACAACACGCCTTGCCGGCTGGTCGGCGAGCGTCAGCGCGGCTTGATCACATACGTCATGGCGTTGATGAACGGCGCTCGGGTCGGCATCGCCGCCCAATCGCTGGGCGTCGCCGAGGCGGCCTATCGCATGGCGCGGACCTACGCCCACACCCGACAGCAGTTCGGCGGTCCGATCGAGCGTCTGCCCGCCGTGGCCGAGTTGGTCACCGACATGAAAATCGACATCGAGGCCGGCCGCGCGTTGACCTACGAGACCGCGCGGGTTTGCGACCACGAAAACAACAACCTCCGCGTCATGGAATTCGGCTCCGAGCTTGACGCTGATGAGAAAAAACGCCGCAAGCAGTTGTCCCGCTCGTTGAAGCGGATGAATGGAATGCTCACGCCCATGAGCAAATACTTCTGCTCGGAGATGTGCATCAGCGTGGCCAATAGAAATATCCAGGTGTTGGGCGGGTCGGGCTACATCAAGGACTACGCCGCCGAGCGGCACGCCCGCGACGCACGAATCACCACCATCTACGAAGGCACCAGCCAATTGCAGGTCGTGGCGGCCGTGCGAGGCGTCACCTCCGGCTCGTTGAACACCTGGGCCGAGGAACACGAAAATCGCACCTACGACGATCCGATGCTCGAGGAGTTGAAGCAAAAACTCGTCGAACTCCGCAAACGGATCGACGAGGCCGTGAAGTTCGTCAAGACGCAATCGACATCGTATCTCGATCTGTCCGGACGCCGCCTGGTCGATTCGGCGATCGCGGTCATCTGCGGCCATCTATTGCTGGCGCAAGGAGCCGGCGATGAACGGAAGAAGCGGGTTGCCCGGCGCTACATCGAGCGGGAATTGCCCGTCGCGCGGATGAACCTCGAGCAAATCCACCGCGGCGATATGTCGCCGCTGGAGGAATACGCCTTGCTGGCCGGGCCGGTTCCACCGGCAATCTGAGCCGTTCAATGCTCCGATGTATGCGGAGTACCCCCGCCAATTTGTCGATTTTCACCCCCGCTGGTCAATCGACCAAAAATCGGGCACAATATGTGTGCGTAAAAAATCGACCATCAATCAATATTCAATCCAAAACGACAGGAAATACGCAGATGAGTTCCACGATAGTTGACATTCGCGCCCGACAGATTCTCGACAGCCGCGGCAATCCGACCATCGAGGTCGACGTCGATTTGGCCGACGGTTCTTTCGGCCGTGCGGCTGTCCCCAGCGGGGCCAGCACCGGAATCCACGAGGCCCTCGAACTCCGCGACGGCGACAAATCTAAATACCTCGGCAAAGGCGTGCTGACGGCTGTTGACAACGTCAACACGAAAATCGCCGACGAAATGTGCGGATTCGACGCGCTCGATCAAGTCGGATTGGACCGGCGGATGATCGAACTCGACGGGACGGAGAACAAGAAGGAGTTGGGGGCGAACGCGATTTTGGGCGTGTCGTTGGCCACGGCCCACGCGGCGGCGAACTTCTGCGGCCTGCCGCTGTTCCGCTATCTGGGCGGCGTCGGCGCCCGGCTCCTGCCCGCCCCCATGATGAACATCGTCAACGGCGGTTCGCACGCCGACAACGCCGTCGACGTGCAGGAGTTCATGGTCATGCCGTTGGGTTTCGATTGTTTCAGCGACGCCATTCGCTGCGGATGCGAGGTGTTCCACAACCTCAAGAAGGTGTTGCACGACAAGAAGTATTCGACCAACGTCGGCGACGAAGGCGGATTCGCACCCGACCTGAAAAGCAACGCCGAGGCCCTCGATCTGATCGTCGAGGCAATCGGCAAGGCCGGCTACGAGCCGGGCCGCCAGGCTTTCATCGCCCTGGACCCCGCCGCCTCCGAATTTTACGACGAAAACAAGAAAAAATATTCCTTCGACGGCCGCGAGATCGACTCGGCCGCGCTGGTCGATATCTACGCCAAGTGGGTCGATAAATATCCGATCTGCTCGATCGAGGACGGCTTCGCCCAGGACGACTGGAACGGCTGGAAGCTGATGACCGAACGGCTCGGCGAGCGGATTCAACTGGTCGGCGACGACCTGTTCGTCACCAACGTCAAGCGGCTGCAACGCGGCATCGACGAGGGCGTGGCCAACAGCATCCTCATCAAACTTAACCAGATCGGCACGCTGACCGAGACGATCGAGGCCATCGAGTTGGCCCGGCGAAACGGCTATTCGAGCGTCACCAGCCACCGCAGCGGCGAGACCGAGGACGCGACCATCGCCGACCTGGCCGTGGCCCTGGGCACCGGACAGATCAAGACCGGCTCGGCCTCGCGCACCGACCGCATGGCCAAGTACAATCAGCTTTTGCGGATCGAAGAACTCCTTGGCGACGACGCCCTCTACGGAGGCCCGTTGTTCCCAAAGAAATTAACGCGTTAACCTAATTGGGCAAAATGTCGAATGTCGAAAGACAAATGACGAATGGATGACGAAATTCAAATGACGAGTTGGCGCAGGCGAGACCCCTTCGGCATTTGAATTTCGTCATTCCTCATTCATTCGACATTTGAATTTCGCCATTCGTCATTCATTCGACATTTGAATTTCGTCATTCCTCATTCATGGCATTTTTAGTCGAAAGCCCCTGGCCCGTCCTGTTTTCCGGCGTCGTCGTCGAGGCCGGCTTGGCCGTTGGCCTGCTCGTCACCGGACGCGGCAAGCTGATCTGGTTTATGCTGCTGGTTGCGGTGCTCACGCTGGCCGGCCTCGTCGTCGAGAGGCTGGTGGTCACCGACCGGGAGGCGATCACCGACACGCTGTTCACGGCGGCGGTGGCCGTCGAAGACAACGACCTCGAACGGCTTCTCGATTGCATTTCTCCGTCGGCAGAGGAACCGCGGCGGATGTCGCGATGGATACTGGACCGATTCGACGTGGAGAAGGCCGTCATCCGCAACCTGACGATCGACATCAATCGGTTGACCAGCCCTCCGACGGCCAACGCCCGCTTCCAGGCGATCGGCAAGGGAAAAGACCGGGGCGGGGTGTTCCCCTACAACTCCTACGCTCAGCGCGTCGTGGTAAAAATGCGGCTGGAGAACGGCCGCTGGCTGGCTACCGGCTACAGCATCGACGGCGTGACGCCGAATCGACTATGAAATACCAGCTCAATGTCGCCGTGACGCCGGACCGATTATGAAGTACTTGCTCAACGTCGCCGTGCTGGTCGGGCTGGCCGTATACGGGGCGGCGTTCTTCGCCGTGCCGCTGCCCGATCTGGCGGCCAGAACGGGCGAACCGCTGCAACGATGGCAACTGCTCGTTCAAATCATCCTCTTGCCCGAAGACTGGCTCTTTGCCGCCTGGTTCGGCAACCCTATGAGCTTCTCGCTGCTCGATCGGTTGCCGGTGCTGCTGGTCGCCGGCGGCATCCTCGCTTGGGCGTACTTGCTGGGGTGGCTGATCGTCGGATTTTTTGAGGGTGTAGGCTCCCGTCGCCGAGCGGTGCCTGAAAATAATCGGACTCGGGAGGCGCCCCCCGCAAGCCAGCCTCCAATCAAGCTCACCCGGCTGGAGACGTTTGTATTCTCGATGGGCGCCGGTCTGGCCGCGCTCGGCGCATGGACCCTGATAATGGGCCTATTCGGCGTGCTCGATCGAGTTTGGACGGTTGCCGTTCCGGGCGCGGCGACGCTTCTGGCGACGTTGTGGGTGCGGTTCCGCGTCGCGGCGTCGCGGCCGTTCGCCCTGCCCGAAGCCGCCGAAGCGGCGATTCAACAGCCGGCCCGACAAACCGAGGAGATGCTCGGGCCGAGATGGCTCTGGCTGGCCGCGCCGTTCGCGGCGGCGATCGTGTTGGCTGCGATGTTGCCGCCGGTCGATTTCGACGTCCGCGAGTATCACCTGCAAGCGCCGAAGGAGTTTTATCAACAGGGTCGAATCACTTTCCTGCCGCACAACGTTTACGCCAACATGCCGCTGGGGGCCGAGATGCTGGCCCTGTTGACAATGGTCATATCGGGCGACTGGTGGCTCGGCGCGTTGGCCGGCAAGACGGCTATCGCCGCTTTTACGCCGCTCTGCGCGCTGGGCTTATACGCGGCCGGGCGGCGGTTCTTCTCCACCACTGCCGGAGTCGCCGCCGCGCTGGCCTACATCTCGATCCCCTGGGTTGTCGGCCTCTCGGCAAGCGGACTGATCGAAGCCGCCACGGCCTGCTACACGCTGCTGGCCGTATACGCGCTGCTTTTACGCGGCGGGAGAACAATTTTCTTGGCCGGCTTCTTCGCCGGCGCGGCGGTGGCCACGAAATATCCGGCCGCGCTGTTCGTTCTCGTGCCGATGGGCGTCTGGGTCGTTGTCAACGGTTTCGCAAATCGCGATTCCGCCTGTTTAGCGGCCGACGGCACGTCGGCCTCGAAGCGGAAAAACGACAAACGCGATTCCGCCGCCGTGCCGGTGGCCGCTAAACAGACAAGACGTTTTCCAATCGCCGCGAAACGCTTGACGTTGTTCCTGCTGGCGGCGACGGTATGCGGCGGGCCGTGGTTCGTAAAGAATTGGGCCTTCACCGGAAACCCGACCTATCCCCTGTTGTACGAAGCGTTCGGCGGCAAGACGTGGAACGAGGAGAAGAACCGGCGTTGGAACGAAGTGCATCGACCGAAAGAATTCTCGCCCGACACCCTCGGCAAGGATTTGGGATCGGTCGCCATGACGAGCCAATGGATTAGCCCGCTGATCGTGCCTCTGGCGGCGTTGGCGTTGTTGGGACTGTTCGGCGCCGCGGGGCCTCCGGCGGCTTGGCGACCGATCGTCTGGCCGCTGTTCGCCTATTTCGCTTTCGTTATCGCCGCCTGGTGGTTGTTCACTCACCGGATCGACCGATTCTGGTTTCCGGTCTTGCCGGTCATGGCCTTGCTGGCCGGAGCGGGGGCGTGTTGGAGCGCCGCTCGATGGTGGCGCGGCCTGTTGCGGGCAATGATTATTTTCGGCCTGACGGCGAACTTCCTCGTCGCCGCGTCGGCCGTTTGGTACAACGCCTGGTTCGTCCCGTTGCACTTCCTCCGCGACGACCCGCGATTGATCGACCCTTGGCATTGGCGGCTGGACGTCCGCTCGACCGGCGGCACGATCCTGACGGTCGGCGACGCGGCGGTATTCGATTTCCACTCGCCGGTTTTGTATAGCACTTGCTTCGACGATTGCGTTTTCGAACGGCTCGTCGAAGGCAAGACCTCGTCGGAAGTGTTGGCCGAGTTACGTTCGCGGGACATCGAGTTCATCTATGTAAGCTGGGGCGAGATCGCCCGGTATCGAAGCAAGGGCAACTATGGCTTCACCGATTTCGTTCAGCCGGAAGTTTTCGACCGTCTGGTTGAAGACGAGGTGCTCGAGCCGTTGCCGCCGATAAACGGCTTTTCCGGTCGGGCATACCGGGTGGCGAAGTAAGACAAACAGGAACCCCGTAAACGGGGTTGATAGATATCTCGCATACTACCCAAATCCTCCCGGCGTAAACGCCGGGTTAGCCTCCGGTCATTTTCCACTGCATTATCAAGCTGACTCTCAATAGCCGCCTTCAGCACGATGGCCACAAGAAACATGCCCGTAAAAAATCTCCCAATTTGGAACGGCTGAAGATCAGTCCCGCATTTTACCCAGCGCTTGCAGCAGCGAGGCGATCATCTCCTCGGTGTGAGCGGCGGTCAGGCTGACGCGGAGCATCGCTTCGCCCTCGGGCACGGTCGGCGGCCGAATCGCCGGGACGAACAGCCCTCGCTCCATCATTTTCGCCGCGAGCGCCGTCGCTCGTTGCGGGTCGCCAACTACGATCGGCACGATCTGGCCGGCCGACGGGCCGGTGTTCCAGCCGCGCTCGCCGAGTTCGCGGCGCAGCGTTTCCGCCCGGTCGAGGAGCGACACCCGTCGTCCGGGTTCATCGGCGACGATGTCCAGCGCCGTCAACGCAGCGGCCGACGCGGCGGCGGGCCCGGCCGTGGAAAAGACGTAAGACCGGGCGCGATTGACCAGCCACTCGATCAGCGATCGGCTACCCGAGACAAATCCTCCGGAGCAGCCCAGCGCCTTGCTGAGCGTGCCGACGCGGACGTGTACGCGGTCCTCGACGCCGAGATGTTCGGCCGCGCCGCGTCCGCCCGGTCCGAAAACGCCCGTGGCGTGGGCTTCATCGACCAAAAGCATCGCACCGTGCCGCTCGGCCAGTACGGCCAACTCGGGCAGAGGGGCCAGGTCGCCGTCCATGCTGAACAGCCCGTCGGTGACTATCAGACGGCGGCGGTAACGTGACGAGGCCTCGAGCAATTCGCTTAGCCGGCGGCAATCGTTGTGCGGATATACGCGCACGTCGGCCCGCGAGAGCCGGCAGCCGTCCCAAATGCTGGCGTGGTTCTTTCGGTCGCAGAAGACCGCGTCGCCCTGACCGACAAGCGCGGCAATGGCGCCGATGTTGGCGGCGAAGCCCGAGGAAAACAGCAGGGCCGCTTCGCTCCCCTCGAACTCGGCCAGCCGACTTTCGAGCCGGCGATGCAGATCGGTGCGGCCGGTGACCAGCGGGCTGGCCCCGCTGCCCCAGCCATACCGGGCGTCGGCCTCGCCTACCGCGCGGCTCAAACGTTCGTCCCCGGCCAGACCGAGATAATCGTTCGAACCGAAGTTCAACAACTCGCGCCCGGCGATCGATAGCCGCGCCGATTGCCGGCCGTCATGCGTCACCGGGCGGCGGCGCAGATGTTGCCGTTCGAGCGATTCGAGTTCGTCGTCGATCCATGACAAAGCGTTCATTGGTGGAATGTTTTCTTGTCTCCGCTCGCCACTACTGCACTTCCCTCACGATCACGCGATTTCCAAGCACCTTGACCACTTCGATCTTTGCGCCGCGTTCGATCAATTCGCCGTCGGCGATGACATCGACGAGTCGGTCGCCGAATCGGGCTTTGCCGCCGGGAGTTAGCTGTGCGGCGACGGTCCCTCGTTTGCCGATCAGGTCGCGGTATTCGACCATGGCTTCCCGCCGGCTGATGGTTTCGGCTTCCTCGCCCTGCGGGGGATCGAGCATGAGGTGGCCGAATAGCCGCGATTTCGGCAGTTGATGCCGCAAGACAACCGCGAGGACGATGATTCCGACTATGGCGCCAGTGATGCTCAGCAGCGAGCTTTGCAGTTGGGAAAATTGATACTCGTTTCGCGGCCAGACGAAGGTTTGGCTGGCCAGCACGAGGGAGGCGAGCACCATCACGCCGCCGCCGAGTCCGAAGATTCCGAAGCCGGGAATAACGAACAATTCCAACAGCAGGAAACTCACGCCCGCGATAAACAGCGACGCCTCGAGCCAGCCGGCGGTTCCGCCCAGATACCGGCTCCAGAAGAAGATGAGGAAGCAGACGGCGGCGATGAAGCCGCCCAGTCCGAGGCCGGGCGTGTGGAGCTCGATGTACAGACCGGCTCCGCCGCAGAGCAGCAGAAGCAGGGCAACGTGCGGCGAGGCCAATGCCCGGATCAAGGTGTCGGCCCAGCCCGGCTCGGCAAGCGTCGGATCGTTTTGCAGTCCGTAGTGTCGCTTCAGTCCGGCAAAATCGTTTACCACCTGATTTGCCAGATGGTATCTATCGGCCTGATCTCCGCTGATTCGCAGCGGCGCGCCGGGGGTGGTGACCAGGGCGTCTTTTTTCCATTGACCGGGATCGGGCTGCTCTTGCAGTTCCTCGTCGCTGAAATACTCCGCGTCGCCCAGCCGTGTGCAGTGAAACACGTTCAGATTCGGGTCGATCATCGCCGCGATCAGCGACCAGGACCGTCCCTTGCGCGGGGCGAAGTTTTTAATCGCTTGCCGGGCGTCGTCGCTTTCCTCGCGGCTGGGTTCGCCGGCGCCGGCGCCTCCGAGCCGCGTGCCCGAATGCACTACCAACTGATCGCACGCCAGGGCGACGACGGCCGCGTCGGACAGCGCCTCGTCGGGAACGTAAGCCACGGTGCGGACCTTCTGCGGATCGAGGTCCAAGGCCAGGAAGTTGGCCAGCCGGATCGAGTCGGACAGCGATCCCCCGGGACTGCTGATCCAAAGGCAGATGAAGTTGACGTTGTGCTGGCTGATCTGATCTTGGATCATGCGTTGGGCCTTCTCGACCGAATCGGACCGGATCGGACCATGCAGATCGACGCGGACGGCCTTCCAATCGCCCAGCAGCGACGGGTCGTCCAGCAGGGCGGTGGCGGGGAGTTCGAGCGCGTCGGCCACTCCGCGGCGGTCGGCGGCCAGATAGCTGGCAAATCCCAACCGCCGCGCCTCTTCGCCGGAAAAGACGCCCGGCTCGCCGGCTCGCTTGACCGTTTGCAAATCGGCGGCGGCGCGGGTTTTTTTCAGCTCTTCCAGACCGTCGCGCGTGACGAACTCATCGCCCACTTCTGTCTTGACGCGAAGTATCTCCAACCCTTGGTCCAACATCCCCAGCGACAGCGGGGCGGGAACGGTCCGCCGCCGGCCGGCGATTTCGGCATACGCGCTGCGCTGCGTCGGGGTGATGGTTTTTTCGTCCGCGCCGGCCGCGCCGATCGAGGCGTCCGGGGCCATGATTATTTCCTGGCAAGCGATGACCGCCAGCACGGCGTGACCCTCGATCGAACGCGGCAAATAGGCCACCGTCCGCACGCCGGCGAGTTCCTCGCTGGAGATGAAACTGGCCAGATCGTGGGCGGCGCCAAAATCGCTACCCCGTCCAAAATCGGTTTGACCCGGCGCAACCTCGAAATCGAATACCAGCGTGAGGCGTTCGTTCTCTTGCTTGGGTTTATCGATCGCGCGGCGGACCATTCGCCGGGTATCGCTGACGGTGTCGCCGGTTATCGGCAGTCTGACGTGGATGAAGCGGCCCATCCGCCGCGGCTGGTTCGCTTCTTCCTGGGCGGCGGCGATCCCGTCAAAATCAGACGACATCGACAATGCCGCGGCAAAAAGGAAAATCGCCGCAGCGAAACCTGCAATATTTTTTGTCATGGCGCGGGCACCTCCATCAATTGATTATAGATTCAGCGTTTCCGCCGTCAATTCAGGGGGGGAACTGCCAAGGAACATCCTTTACTCTCTTGGAAACTTTTACCGCACGAGAGTACACCGCTCCCGTGCTCCGAAATTTCCCTTGAGTTGCATCTTGTTCCCATGCTCCGCATGGGAACACACTGCTCCCGCGCTCTGCGTCGGTGTTACGGGGCATCTCAGGATTCTTCCTTGTTCCCATGCTCCGCATGGGAACACACTGCTCCCGCGCTCCGAAATTTCCCTTGGCATTCCGTCATTCCGCTTTATCCATCTCGGCCATCAGCATTTGAATATCTTCCCAAACGGCTCGCTTTGCCGAGGGGTTTCGCAGCAGATAGGCCGGATGATAGGTGCAGACGACGCGGATGCCGTTGAAATCGAGCACCCGGCCGCGTAAATGGCCGATCGGTTCAGTCGTGTCGAGCAGGTTCTGCGCGGCCACCGCTCCCAAGCAGCAGATGAACTTCGGTTGGATAATTTCCAGTTGTCGGTCGAGATACTCGCGGCAGTTGGCGGCTTCGTCCGGCAGCGGATTGCGGTTGCCGGGCGGACGGCAGCGAAGGATGTTCAGAATATACACGTCCTTGCGGCTGGTTTTCATCCCTTTTTCGATAATGTCGGTCAGGAGCTGTCCGGCGCGACCGACGAACGGACGGCCGATGCGGTCTTCGTCCGCCCCGGGCGCTTCGCCGCAGAAGACCAGTCGGGCATAAGGGTTGCCCTCGCCGAAGACGGTTTGCGTCCGCTTGCGGGCCAATTCGGCGCAGCGGGTGCAGGCGGCGACTTCCGCGGCGACTTGGGCCAGCGCGGCCTCGCGAGTGTCGGCCGGCGGCGCCTTTGGACGGGCCGCCGGAGCGGCCGCGGCGGCGGAACGAGAACAGACTCGCGGTTTCGGAACGTGAGTCACTCCCGCCCGTTGGAGTGATTCAAACCGCTGGATCGCCGCTTCGTTGATGTTGCGCGCCATGATGATTTTGTTGTGAACAACGGAGGATAATGTTTATATGAATTCAAATGTCCAATAGAACAAAAGTAGCCGAGTGATGCCAGCCCTGGGATGATCTTCGCTGCATCGCCGAAGGCGGCAATTCTCTGCTGTTTGACAAAGCACTAGCAAACAGTCGCCATCGCAACTATCATAGAGACTTATGGGTGTTCCTCAAGTTGTTATCGTCGGCCGGCCCAATGTGGGTAAATCGAGCCTGTTCAATTGGCTCGCGGGGCGGCGCATCGCCATTGTCGATCAAACGGCCGGCGTTACCCGCGACCGAGTTACCCAACTTATCGAAATTCACGACCATTTTGTCGAATTGGTCGATACCGGCGGGATGGGGATCGAGGACGCCGACAATCTGACCGAACACGTCGAGGAGCAGATTCAGGTGGCCGTCGATTCGGCCCAGGTCGTGTTGTTCGTGGTCGATTGCCGCACCGGACCGACACCGCTCGACCAGGAGGTGGCCAAACGGCTCCGCTACCTGACCGTTCCGGTGCTGTTGGTGGTGAACAAGACGGATGCCCCGTCGATGGACTCGCAGGCCGACGAATTTTACCGTTTCGGTCGGAAGCTGGTTCGGGTAAGCGCGATGGAGAACCGGGGCAAGGCGGAGTTGCTCGACGCGATTGCCGAGCGGCTGCCGGAACCCTCGCCCGGCGACGAATCGCCCTCCAATCCGGTGATGAAAGTCGCCATGGTGGGCCGCCGCAACGTGGGCAAGAGCACGCTGGTCAACACGCTGGCCAAGGCCGAACGGATGATCGTCAGCGAAGTGCCGGGCACGACCCGCGACAGCGTCGATGTCCGATTCGAGATGGACGGGCAGACCCTGCTGGCCATCGACACGCCCGGCTTCCGGCGCGGAAAAAGCATCGGCACCGACGTCGATTTTTACAGCACCCACCGCGCGCAGCGCAGCATCCGCCGCGCCGACGTGGTGCTGATGTTCTTCGACGCCACGCAACGAATCAGCAAGGTCGATAAACAACTGGTCGATTACATCTCCGAGCAGTACAAGCCCTGCATGTTCGTCGTGAACAAGTGGGACCTTCTGGCGGCCACCATGCCGACCGAGAAGTGGGTGATCTATCTGCACGACACCTTCCGCACGATGTGGTATGCGCCGATCGCCTTTATCACCGGCCAGACCGGCAAAAACGTCAAGGCGATGCTCAACCACGCCCGGATGCTCTTCAAGCAGTCGACGCATCGCGTGGGCACGGGCCGGCTGAACCGCGAGGTCCGCGCGGCGTTGGAACAGAACCCGCCGCCGTTGAACCGCAACCGGCGGCCGAAAATCTACTATGCCACGCAGGTCGCCTCTCAGCCGCCGACCGTGGTGCTGTTTTGCAGCGATCCGAAGGCCATTTCCCCGCAGTATCAGCGGTATTTGCTGCGCGTCTTCCGCGACAAGCTGGAGTTCGGCGAAGTGCCCATCAAACTCTACCTCCGCCGGCGGACGCAAGAGGATCCGCGAGACGAGATCGACGGCAAACTGCAAGGGTAATGCCGGTCTGATGAAAAATGGGGGACCGGCTCCGCAATTAGATGCGATTTTGCACTACTGAAAACGCTGAATACTGCGGCGCCTGTCCCGATTTTCACCCGTTTTCTTAACAACAGGCAAAGCTGTAAGAAAACGCGGCCCCAGCCATTCCCCCATTGTCTCGTGGGTTGCGGAGCGGCCCATTGTTTCCAGCGCGCAGATGGTGTAAAATCGCCAAAAATTGGGGCATTACGTCGTGTATGTATGCCCGGCGATGAGTAATCGGCAGACGGTCTAATTGGAGGTTATGGTATGATTTTAGGTGTTGCGAAGGAGATTTTGGATCGGGAAAAGCGCGTGGCGGCCATCCCTGAAACGGTTGCCGAATTCGTCAAATTGGGGTTCGAAGTGATCGTCGAGACCGGCGCGGGGCTGGGCGCCTTGAAATCCGACGCCGAATACGAACAGGCCGGTGCAAAGATTGTCGGCGGCCCCGAGGAGATATTCTCCAAGGCCGACGTGGTGCTAAAGGTCAAACAACTCTGCTTCAACGAAAAGCTCGGCAAGCACGAAGCCGACTTGATCGGCGACGGCAAAATGCTGGTCACTTTCCTGCATCCCGCCTCGCCGTCGAGCCACGAGATCGTCCGCAAGCTGCAAGCAAAAAACGTCACGTCGCTGACCATGGACGGGATACCGCGCACGTCGCGCGCCCAGCGAATGGACGCGCTGACTTCCATGAGCACCATAACCGGCTACAAATCGGTGCTGATAGCGGCGAACTCGTTCCCCAAGTTCATCCCCATCATCGGCACCGCCGTGGGGACGGTCAAGCCGGCGACGTTCCTCATCGTGGGCATCGGCGTGGTCGGGTTGCAGGCCATCGCCACCGCGAAACGGCTGGGCGGAACCGTCAGGGCCGTGGACATCCGCGAGGAAGCAAGAGTAGGCGCCGACAGCCTGGGGGCTGAAATCGTGGGCTTCGACGTGCCCGCCGACTTGGCGCATGGCGAGGGCGGATATGCCAAGGCCCTGCCCGACGAATGGCTTAATAAAGAACGCGAGCAACTGGCAACCTTGTTGGAAAAGACCGACATCCTCATTCTCAGCGCCTTGGTTCCCGGCGAAGTGGCCCCGATCCTGATCACCAAAGAAATGATCGGCATGATGAAACCCGGCTCGGTCGTCATGGACATTTCGGTCGACCAGGGCGGGAATTGCGCCGCCACGCACCCGGGCCGTGAAATCGAGGTCGGCGGCGTGGTCATCAACGGCACCTGGAACATTCCCGGCTCGATGCCCGTCCACGCAAGCTGGCTGTATGCCAACAACCTGATGCACTACATGAAGAATCTCTTCAAAAACGGCGTCGACGCGCCAGACTTCGACGATGATATCGTGCGTCACTCCCTCGTCACCCGCGACGGCAAGATAGTTCACGCCGGCGCGTTGAAGGCGATGGCGTAGGATTCCCACAACCCCTCAACGGAACCACGGGAGTACGAAAACAAATGCTGGATTTAGTCTTGATGTTGCTGGTGTTCGCGGTTTCCTTTGTCATCGGCTACCTGATGATATCGCGGATACCGCCCCGTTTGCATACCCCCTTGATGTCGATGACCAACGCGATCTCGGCGGTCACGATTCTCGGGGCATTCCTGTTGTTCTCGGAGGAATTGACTGGCGTCCAGAAGGCGATCGGCGGGGTGGCGGTGGCCGCGGCGGCCTTTAACGTCATCGGAGGTTTCGCCATTACCAACCAGATGCTCAAATTATTCCAGCATCGAGACGCGCACGAGTAGCCACCCGGTCGTCGTGCCCGCCGTTTTTTATTATTTTTTTCCGTATCGAGACTCGGACAATCGCTCATGCACGGTTCATCGCACATATTGATCGATTTGGCGATTATCGCCATTCTCTGGCTCGGCGTATGGAGATTTAAGACGCCCCCCGGCGCCCGCGTGGGCAATTTAATGGCCGCCTTCGCGCTGCTATGCGCGGCAGTGGTCGTGCTCATTCGCAATCCCGTTTTGAACCCGGCCGTTGTGGCCTGCGTTTTCCTTATCGGCGGCGCGGTGGGGTGGATCGTGGCGATGCGGGTGAACATGTTGCAAATTCCCGCCATGGTTGCCTTTCAACACGGGGCCGGCGGTGTCGCCGTAGTGCTCGTTTCCTGCGTTGAGCTTACTCGGGATATGGCCTCGTTGCCCGCCATCGGAATCTTCTCCGGCCTGCTGGGCATTGTTCTGGGCGGCGCTACCTTCAGCGGAAGCATGGTCGCCAGCGGAAAACTCGCCAACCGCCTCAAGCAGACGCCGACGATCTATCCCGGACATTCCGCCATGCTGCTGCTGAATGTATTGGCGGTGATCGCGCTTGGAATAATGGCCGCCATGGCCGGCGGCTCCGCGCTGACGTATCTGCTCACCGGGCTGATAGTCGCTTCGGTTTGTCTCGGAGTCTTGTTTTCGATCCGCATCGGCGGCGCTGACATGCCAGTGCTGATCTCGTTCCTCAACGCCACAGCGGGGTTGGCCGCCGCCTTCTGCGGCATCATTATCGAAAACCGTCTGCTGATTGCCTGCGGCGCGACGGTGGCCGCCTCCGGCTCGATCCTTACCCATGTAATGTGTAAGGCGATGAACCGCGATTTAACGAAACTTTTGGGCGGTTCGTCGTTGAAACACAAGCCCGCGCAGACCACCCCCCATGCCGAAGAAGTACAAGGCACGGCCGAGCCGCAAACCGATAAAACCGACGAAGGCCAACCGGCCCGCGACCCCATGGAACGCGCGGTCGAGGCCGCTCGCGAGGCCGAAAAAGTCATCATCATACCCGGCTACGGAATGGCCTTGGCGCATGCTCAATTTGAAACCGTCAAACTTGCCGACAAATTGGCAAAGATGGATAAGAGCGTGAAATTCGCCATTCATCCAATTGCCGGACGGATGCCGGGTCACATGCATGTCCTGCTCGCCGAGGCCAACGCCGACTCGAACATGCTCTTCGACATGGACGACGTTAACAACGAATTTTCCCAAACCGATTTCGTTGTGGTAATCGGTGCTTGTGATGTGGTCAATCCGGCCGCCAATGCCGCCGAGGACACGCCCATCTCCGGCATGCCGATCCTGCTCGCCCACGAAGCAAAACATGTCGCGGTTTGCAACCTCGACGAGCGGCCGGGATATTCGGGCGTGGAAAACCCCTTGTATAAAAACTCAAACACAATCCCGCTCTTCGGCGACGCCAAAGCCACGCTCGGCCGTTTGCTCGAATTGCTCGCCTGATTCAACCCGTGTATTTACGATAAGCCGCCGATTGCCGGATTCCGATTTTCGTACAGGCCACAGGTTATACTGTGGACGGTTGAAATTGTCCGATCCTTCCATCCCGCAAAATATCGGACAAACCAAGCCGTGCAAGGTATACTAATACTATCGGGAGAGAACGCATGCCGAAATCCGTTTCGCCATTGGTGGGCATAGTGATGGGCAGCGACAGCGATTGGCCGAAGATCAAGGCCGCCGCCGCCGCGCTGGATGAGTTCGGCGTGGCCTTCGAGGCCCATGTGATGAGCGCCCATCGCACGCCCGAGGTCGTTCAGCAGTATGCCTCGACGGCCGTCGAACGCGGTTTGAAGGTGATAATCGCCGCCGCCGGCGGGGCCGCGCATCTGGCCGGAGTAGTCGCCTCGCACACCACGTTGCCGGTCGTCGGATTACCGGTCGCCACCGACATGGCCGGCGGGCTGGATTCGTTGCTTTCGACCGTTCAGATGCCCGGCGACGTGCCGGTGGCCACCGTCGCCGCCGGGGGCGGTGGTCCGCGAAACGCCGGACTGTTCGCCGTTCAGATCATCGCGCTCGGCGATCCGGCCCTGCAAGAAAAACTCGCCGCCTTCAAACGCAAGCTGGTCGAAAAAGTCGGCTGCAAGGACAAAGCTTTGCAGGAAATGCTGGATTAAACCCAATGCTGTTCATGTTTCCATAACAATGTGAGACGCATCCACCCTTCAGCATGCCCAGGGAGAACTTACGATGCCGCGGCGCTGTTTTCGTCTTCTGCTGATAGTTAGTTACCTTGCGGCCGCGTCGCAATCCGGCCGGGCAGCTGAGCAGGCCGACGCCCTTCGGTTGACGCTTCCGCCGGTCTGCTACGCCGTCGTCGGCGAGCCAATGAGTATATATTACGACAACATCGTGCTCACCGAGAAGCACGAGCAATACCGCTTCGACATTCAAGGCGATCTCGGCGCTGCGGAATCGCGCCGATGGACCGTCACGCCCAAGGCCGAAAACGTGGACGATCACGTCATTTCCGTATCGGTGAGCGACATGACGGGCCGGTTGATCCAGCGGGGAAAGATGGTCCTTCACGTCGCGCCGGCCGATGCGGGGACAGGTCGAGCGATTCGGCTCCTGTTGGTGGGCGACAGCCTGACGCACCAGTCAATCTATCCGAATGAGATCGCGAGTCTTCTTACCCGGCCGGGCAATCCCGCCTGGACGATGTTGGGAACGCACCGGCCGAAACAGGCCGCCGAGGGTGTGACGCACGAGGGCTACGGCGGTTGGACGTGGGAGTTGTTCGTCAACCAAGGGCCGGACCCTGCCGGAAAACGCCATCGCAGCCCCTTCGTGTTCGCCGTGGACGGCGGCAAGCCCAGGCTCGATCTGGATCGCTATTTCGCGTCGGCCTGCGACGGGAAGCGTCCGAATTATGTGACGTTCATGCTGGGCGTAAACGATTGCTTCCGTATCAATCCGAACGACCCGGCCGCAATCGATACCGGCATCAAGGCGGTCTTTCAGCAGGCAGACAAGCTAATCGCCGCTTTTCGCAAAGCGGCGCCCGAGGCCGAGTTGGGTATCTGTCTGACGACTCCGCCCAACGCCCGGGAGTCGGGCTTCGAGACCAACTATCATGGACAATTCCACCGTTGGGGATGGAAACGGATTCAGCATCGCCTGGTCCAACTCGAAATCGAGCATTTCGGCGGACGCCAATCGCAACGGATATTTCTCGTTCCCACCGAATTGAACTTGGACCCCGTGGACGGCTATCCGGCAAACAACGGAGTGCATCCGAACACCGCCGGATATAAACAGATCGGTGCAAGCGTATACGCTTGGCTGAAGTCGAGGTTGGAGGAGTCGCAACCGTGAAAAGAAGCGAGCTTCATTCAATCGTAAAATCATGGACAAGAGATGGCGATGAGCAGCAATATACAAACCCTCCACTGGATCGGCGGCGTTGACGGCCATTTGCGGTTGATCGACCAGACGAAACTACCTGTTGAACTGATCGAAATCGACTGTCGCGATGTGGAGACGGTCTGGGAAGCGATCAAAACGTTGCGAGTGCGGGGCGCGCCGGCGATCGGGGTTGCCGCCGCCTATGGGGTGTGCGTCGGCTTGCGAAACGCCCTCGACGCCGACGAGGAGACGTTCTTTCGCCGCCTGGCCGAAGCGGCCTATTATCTGGCGACCAGCCGTCCCACGGCCGTTAATTTGTTTTGGGCGCTGGAACGAATGAAGCAAGCCGCTTCGCTGCTACGCGGAAAACCTGTGTCGGAAATTGCCGCCGCTCTGTTGGACAAAGCGAAAGCCATTCACGAGGAGGACCGGCAAATGTGCCGGGCGATCGGCCGTCACGGTGCTGAACTGCTCGCCGACGGCAGCGGCGTTTTGACCCACTGCAACGCCGGCGGGCTGGCCACGTCGGATTACGGCACCGCGCTGGCGGTGATTTTTTCCGCCGCCGAATCTGGAAAAACCTTGCACGTCTACGCCGACGAAACTCGCCCGCTGCTTCAGGGCGCGAGGCTCACGGCTTGGGAACTGCAACAACGCGGCATCGACGTAACCGTGATCTGCGACAACATGGCCGCCCAGGTGATGCGCGAGGGTCGCGTTCAAGCGGTGGTCGTCGGGGCCGACAGAATCGCGGCCAACGGCGACGCGGCCAACAAGATCGGCACATACGGCGTGGCCCTGCTGGCCGCCGCCCATAAAATCCCGTTCTATGTCGCCGCTCCCAGCAGCACGTTCGATCTGTCGATTGACTCCGGCGCGGAGATACCGATCGAGCAGCGCGACCCGCGCGAAGTGACTCACGGCTTCGGCCGCCAGACCGCGCCGGAGGGGGTGAAAGTCTACAATCCGGCATTCGACGTAACCCCGGCGGAACTAATCGCGGCGATAATCTGCGAGCGGGGCGTAATCCGGCCGGTCGGCCGCGAGTCGATCGCGGCGCTGCTGCCCTAAGCATCGGCGCGATTGTTCACCCGTTCCGCGTCGGAGCAGCTTTCCCCCGATGCCGCCTATCGTCGTTGAATCGCGGCAGCGCGAGGCGATTAACGCTCGACGATCCGCGACAAACGCCAGTTCGCTTCTTCGGAGTCCGGCCTCGCGGTCTTCGATGCCGACGCGGTCTTTCCTTCGAGGTAATCGGGTATCGTCCGCAGGCAACCTTCCATGGCGCTTCGATCGGGAATCGGCCCGTCGAATCGGCCTTGTTCGCTCTTGGTTTTTTTGCGGCTGACGGCTTCTTTTTGCCCATGGGAGTTCTCCTTTCCAAGTGATTTGATCGGATGCCTTATTAACCTCAAACGGGGTAATCGCACAAGCGGTCCTGAACCGTTCACGGGCAGGGAAAGCATCGCCGAGCGATTCCCGATGTCGGACAATTATTTCACCGGCTCCCCCGCCGACCGTGTCGTGCGCCATTAGAATTGACCCCATTAGCGACCATTAGAAATGTCCCCTAAGATCGTTTCCGAAAGGAAACGAGAATGGAGACAATTTCGATGAGTCGGA
>Ga0123333_10001764_pt1 | contig 22721 bp, 26 predicted proteins | sample BioC12SIPDNA_3_FD_89957 | JGI IMG/M metagenome (GOLD analysis project Ga0123333, IMG submission 89957) | Anaerobic biogas reactor microbial communites from Washington, USA - Biogas_R2_B C12 SIP DNA | ecosystem: Engineered > Bioreactor > Anaerobic > Unclassified | place: Washington, USA... | reverse complement strand
GGCGGATTTCCGCAGATGATCATCCGTCCCCGAGACCGTCCTTCAGCTTCCGTATGCTCTGCAGAGCCTCCGTGTATCTCCGGTGCTCGGCATCGGCCGCCTTCCCGCAAACGAGGAACTTACCGTGGGCATCGTCGGCCTGGGCGCGGTACCCGTCGGCCTCCTCGTAGAGTCCCGACATCCTCTCGCGGACGGCCTGGCCGGCCGCCTGGTGCCCGTAAGCGTCCCGTCCGCCCGCACCGGGTGCGTAGAAGCCGTCCCTCTGCTCCCGCAGGGCGGATGCCTGGGCGACGCGTTCCCGGGCCATCCCGTTGAGGCGGTCGCGTTTGTCCGCCCAGAAACCGGCCTGCTTGCGGAACGCGTCCCTCTCCTTCCTGTGCAGTTCGGCCTCCCTGTTGAGGTCCCGGAGGATCTCGTCAAAGCTCCTGGTGTCCGTCATGCGATGCCTCCCCGGAACCTCGGGGACGGTCCATCCTGAGCAGGTGGAACTCGGTCATGTTGTCTTCGTTGTCCTCGACGTTCTCCGCGACCAGGTGGAGCCCGAACATCTCGCCGGCGTTCCTCCTGCAGACCGCCGCCACGCCTTCCGGGTACCTCCCCTCTGCCAGGTGTTCGGCGGACAGGGCGGTGTCGTCGGTCTCTATCCTCTCGGCCCCGGGGAAGAGCCGGGAGAGGTTCCCGTCGCACTGCATCAGGGCCTGTACATGGGAGGACAGGGCGGTTATGCGGCAGCCCTCGCGCAGCGAGAAGACGCAGTGGTGCACGGGCACGGTCCTCGACGCCACGTGCAGGATGTCCACCCTGCCCGCCAGGGCCTCGGACGTCTCCCCCACAGGTCCCGCCGTGATGTTGCTGACGGCGACGACCCCGTATTCCACCCTGCCGGAATCCAGGGCGTCCACGACGTTCCTGGAGTTCACGAGGGGGACCAGCTCGAAATCGTCCCATCCCCCGTCCGCGGCGAACTCGGCCGCCGCCGCCTCGGAGTTCGAGCCCGGTATCCCCTGGTAACCGATCTTCATCATAGGCCCCCCGTGCGTCGTACATGTAGATAAACTGTTCCGACCCTCCGTTCCGCTGCATCGTGTTTTTCTATCAACAAGGTGTTGCAGCCGGCATGAGCGACGACGATTACGGCATATGCATGTCGTGCAGGCACTGCAGCCACCGGGCGGAGGTCCCCATGTGCTGCGGGACCCCTCCCGACGAGATTTGGGTGTGCCTTCTGGATGCCCGCCCGGTGAATCCCCGGGACGGCTGCCCCAGGTACCGCCCCGGATGCTGCGACTCCTGCAACAGCCTAAATCGTGCGGACGGCGTCTGCACGCTGACGGGGGAAGCGGTGGAGGCCTTCGACGTCTGCGGCCGTTACGACCCCCGCGGGACCGGTCCGTCCTGATCAGACCCCGGCCATCCTGCCCCTGCGGCGGGAGAGGGCGTTCCCGAGGCTCATCCTGGCCTCGCTGGTGCCGGTGAGCACCCTCTTGGCCGAGTCCGGGAGCCCGTGGTAGACGATGTTGTCCGTGACGCCGCGGTTGCATCCCATCGACGGCCTGACCTCGGCATAGGATGTCTGCAGGGATCCCACCACACGGCCCACCAGGGCGCTGTACCCGTACAGATTCCTGGCGATGTGGTCCTTCTTGTTGAGGAACCTCTCGGATCCGGCCAGGAGGGGGTTGTAGCTTCCTCCCAGGTAGTCCTCGTCGAGGTCGTCCAGGGCGTCCATGATGTAGACCAGGGCGCTCAGGCTGACGAACAGCTCCTCCAGCTCCCCGCTCCAGCTGTCCCCGGCGGCGTCCCTGAGCGCCGGTATGAGGGACGCGCCGAACTCCCTGCCCATCATCTCGGCGTCTCCACAGCCCTCTTCCTCCAGTTCGCGGAGCCTCCGGAACCCTTCTCCGACGGCGCGGTCGTGCTCGGGGTAGAGCCTCTCGGCCTTCTCCACCGCGCGGTTCAGGACCAGGGACGCCATCCTGGACTTCACGGAGGGTCCGTCCACGCTGTCGTCGAGGAGCTCCCATTTGGTGAGCAGCAGGGTGTATCCAGCCATCCTCCTCATGAGCCCGCTGTCCTTGGAGCATCCCCGCAGCACGCATATCCTGCCGGGCCTCTGCCCCGTGATGCCTCCCCCGTCCCCCGAGAGGGCGTCCAGGAGGATGGTGTTGAATGTCATGTCGTAGTTGACGGCCGCGGTGGATGCCAGCCCGAATCCCGCCCTGAGCTGGTGGCAGCCTTCGCAGTAGTAGCCACGGTATGCGGCCAGGTCGGAGGAGGACATCCTCCCGTACAGCGGCACTGTGTATCCGAACATGGTTTTCCCTGCATAGGCATCCACGCGAATGAGTTAAATATTTCTAAAGGGTACGCCGGGCGTAGCCGATGCCTGGATGCATCGGCAGGTGAGTTAAATGTCACACGGTGCAGACAGGATCGACCGCCTCACGGACCTCTACATGAGCCAGTCCGCAGGGGCATTCACAGTTTTTGCGAGCGCGGCCAAGAAGCCCAACGACCATGAACAGCGCGTTGACGACGGACCTCACGGCGGGATAACCCCCTGCTCCGACCAGTACCCCTGCTGCACGGACAGCATGTGCAAGCCCGGCTGCAACGCGGTCCTCATCCTGCTGATAGCGGGAGGCTGCGTGTGCTGCTGCTACGTCACCCACGGATTCGGCGGCGTCTGGCCATACTGGCCCGCATGACCGTCGGGACATCCGGCGCGTACCGCCCGCGGTCCCCTTGCCGTGAGAGGAAGGTGGGCCGGTGAAGCCCTTCATATCCCTGGTGGTCAAGCCCACCCTCGAGTGCAACATATCCTGCAGGCACTGCTACCATCCGCCCGAGGAGAGGGTCCCCGGGCTGATGGACGACGCGACCCTAGAGAGGGTCGTCCGCCTGGCATCCGAGGAGTACGAGACCGTATGGTTCATATGGCACGGAGGGGAGCCCCTTCTCGCCCCCCTGTCCTTCTTCAAGAGGGCCGTCGAGCTGCAGGACAGGTATTTCGGCAAGGACTCCCACCGCTGCGGGAACACCGTCCAGACCAACGGCGTCACGATCGACAGGAGGTTCATGGATTTCTGCAGGGACCGCAGGATCAACGTAGGCGTGTCCTACGAGGGGGAGCTGAACGACGAGCTCAGGCAGATGTCCCGTGACACGGCCGCCGCCATAGACATGATGTCCAGACGGGGGTACATGTTCTCCGTCAGCTGCACCATGTGCAGAACCACGGCGGCCTCGATGCCGGACCTCTACGGATACTTCTCCGGAAGGGGGATCAACGCATCCTTCTCCCCGGTCGTCCCCATCGGATGCGCCGCATCCAACGGGACGACCCCGGACCCCGATGAATACGCCAGGGCCAGCATCGAGACGTTCGACAGATGGGTCACGGACAGCGGGTCCGATGTGGCCCTGTTGCCCCACTACCTGTACCTGCTGAACGCCCTGGGGGATCCCCAGCCGTCCGACTGCCAGCACACGTCCTGTCTCACCAGATGGCTTTCCGTGCACCCCGGCGGCGACCTGTACCCCTGCGGCAAGGGACGCCCTCCCGAGTTCAGGCTGTGCAACATATCGGAGGTCGGCAGGCTCTCGGACGCCTTCAGGACCGAGGGTTTCGCCAGGCTCCTGGAGGGGACGGTAGCCAGGAGGGAGAAGTGCGCGGAGTGCCCCATATACGCGTACTGCAACGGAGGGTGCAGCATGGACGCCTATCACGAGGGCGGGCTGGAGAACAACGGCGGGGATTCCTGCAGGATATACCGCCAGGTCTTCTCCCACGTGCAGAGGACCGTCGGATCCATACTCGAGGACCGGCCCGACCTCTCGGGGTACAACAGGTACGTCAGGGACGCCGTGGTAGGGAAGCTTGTCAATCCGATGATAACCGGCCAGTGACGGCCATGGCCTCTATCTCCACCAGGACCCCCCTGGGCAGGGCCGACACGGCCGCGCAGGACCTGGCGGGGAAGGGTCTGCCGATGCACTCGGCGTAGGCCTCGTTGAACCCGCCGAGGTCCCCGATGTCCGCCAGGAAGGCGGTCGTCTTCACTATCCTGAACTCCCTCCCCCCGGAGGCATCCCGGACGGCGGCCAGGAGGTTCGCGACGGCCAGGCGGGTCTGTGCGCCGATGCCCTCGGGGACGGCGCCCGTGGCCGGGTCCACGGGGATTTGCCCGGATACGAACACGGTGTCCCCCGCCGCGACCGCCGGGGCGTAGGGTCCCGAGGGGGCGGGGCCCATCATTCCTCACCTATCTTAGTTATGTCGTAGGGGGTCTGCTGGTAGACGCAGTAGTTCAGCCAGTTGGTGAAAAGCAGGTTGGCGTGGCTGCGCCACAGGACCCGGGGCTCCATCCGGGGGTTGTCGTCGGGGAAGTAGTGCTTGGGCACCATGGGGCTCAGGCCCTTGTCCGTGTCGCGGTCGTACTCATAGGCAAGGGTGCCGCGGTCGTACTCCAGGTGCCCGGTCACGAATATCTCGTTCTTCTCCGAGGCCACGATGGCCACCCCCGCCTCCTCCGAGTGGGCGAGTATGTGCAGATGGGGGTTCTGGCTGATGTCCGAGGCCTTCACGCTGGTGTTCCTGGAATGGGGCATGTAGAAGAGGTCGTCGAAGCCTCTGAGCAAGGGCTCGTCCTCCGAGCACCGGCGGTGCAGGAATATCCCGGAGACCTTGCTGTCGAGCACGTGCTTGGGTATGCCGTAGTGGTGGTACAGGGCCGCCTGGGCGCCCCAGCATATGTGGAACTTGGAGCACACGTTGGTCCTGGTCCAGTCCATTATCTCGCAGAGCTCCTCCCAGTAATCGACCTCCTCGAAGTCTATGCATTCCAGGGGGGCCCCGGTTATTATCATGCCGTCGAACTTCTGGTCCCTGATGTCGTCGAAGGTCCTGTAGAAGCGCTCCAGGTAGAGCTTGGAGGTGTTCTTGGGCTCGTGGGTGGCGGTCTGCAGCAGCTCTATGTCCACCTGCAGGGGGCTGTTGCTCAGAAGGCGGAGCAGCTGCGTCTCGGTCTCGATCTTGGTGGGCATCAGGTTGAGTATCAGTATCCGCAGGGGTCTGATGTCCTGGTGGGTCGCGCGCCCCTCCTTCATGACGAATATGTTCTCGTTCTCCAGGGTGAAGGCGGCAGGCAGGTCGTCGGGAACTTTTATAGGCATTATCCATCACATCCTCTCAGTCGAAGACACCCGTGCTCAGGTATCTGTCGCCGCCGTCGGGCAGGATGGCAACAACCTTCTCGTTCTTATGGTTCTCGGCGTAGCATACGGCCGCGTGCACCGCGGCCCCGGAGGATATCCCGGCGAACACGCCCTCCTCCCGGGCCAGCCTGACGGTCATGGACACGGCGTCGTCGCCCTTCACGGCGACGACCTCGTCCACGTACCTCTCGTCGTAGTTGTCCGGAACGAAGTTGGCCCCTATCCCCTGTATCCTGTGAGGGCCGGCCAGACCCTCCGTCAGCAGGGGGCTCTCGGCAGGCTCCACGCCCACGACCCTGGCCCTGGAGCCGGCATCCCTCAGAGACATCCCGATCCCGCTGGCGGTGCCGCCGGAGCCTATGCCGGCGAAGACGGCCGAGACGTCCGGCAGGTCGGCCAGTATCTCCCTCCCGGTGGTGGTCCTGTGTATGGCGGGGTTGGCCGGGTTCCCGAACTGCGAGGGCACGAAGCCTCCGCGCTCACCCGCGATCTCCTCCGCCCTCCTGACGCTTCCGGCCATGCCCTCCGCCCCCGGGGTCAGCACGATCTCCGCGCCGTAGGCTCTCATGAAGGATATGCGCTCCTTCGACATGGTGTCGGGCATCACGAGGACCGCTCTGTACCCCCCGGCCGCGGCGGCCATGGCAATGGAGATACCGGTGTTGCCGGATGTCGGCTCCACGATCGTGCCGCCTTCCGCCAGGAGGCCCCTGGCCTCGGCGTCCCGGATCATGGCCGCCGCGGCCCGGTCCTTCACCGAGCCGCCGGGGTTCATGCCCTCCAGCTTCGCGAACACGCAGGAGCCTTTCGGCGGTATCTTCCGTAGCAGGACGATCGGGGTGTTCCCGATGCATTCCAGGATGCTGCCGTACGCTGTCATGCCGGTCATAACGTCTGTCCCGCTTATAAATGGTTTCGAACTAATGACAGAATAGCGTAAAATGAATATAATAAGGATAAATTATTCTGATATTACTCTCGAAGGCCCCGTGAGGGGCCTCGGGAGTCAGCTCTCTATGCCTTTCCGGGCCCCGATCCCCTTGTCGAACGGGTGCTTGACGCACACCATCTCGGTGACCAGGTCCGCGTATTCGATGACCTTGTCCGGGGCGTACCTGCCGGTAAGGACCACCTCGACGTTCTCCGGACGCCCGCCCAGCATCTCCAGGACGTCCTCGGTGCGCAGGATCCCCCACCCCATGGCGACGTTGACCTCGTCCATTACGATCAGGTCGTAACATCCCGAGTACATGAGCTCCCTGGCTTTGGAAAGGGCCTCCTCCGCCGCCCGGATGTCCTCCGGGGCCGGCTCCCTGCCCACCAGCGGGCTCATGCCCATCGGGTATATCTCGAAGTTCTCCAGCGATCCGGCGGACACCTGCTCGCCGTACCCCTCCTCGGGCTTCATGAACTGGACCATGGCCACCCTGAGCCCCCTGCCGGCCGCCCTGAAGGACAGGCCGAGGGCCGCGGTGGTCTTCCCCTTGCCGTTACCCGTGTAGACCTGCACGAGTCCGAGCTTCTCCTTGATCGACGTTTCGCAAGCCATGGGTCACGAACCGTCCCCCGAGCATAAAAGGATGATGGGGGGGGGCCTCCGCGGACCTCAGAGGCCCTCATCCAGCTTGCGTATGTCCGTGCGTTTGATCTTCCCGTTCACGGTCTTCGGCAGGGAGTCGGCGAAGGCGATCACCCGGGGGTACTTGTACGGGGCGGTCTCCCTCTTGACGTGCTCCTGAAGGTCCCTCCTGAGGTCCTCCGAGGGCTCGTATCCCTCCCTCAGCACGACGGTCGCCTTGACCAGCTGGCCCCTGACGGGGTCCGGGACGCCGGTGACGGCGCACTCCCTTACCGCGGGATGCTCGGCCAGCACGCTCTCGATCTCGAAGGGCCCTATCCTGTATCCGGAGGACTTGATCATGTCGTCGTTCCTCCCCACGTACCATATGTAGCCGTCCTCGTCGTACCAGGCCGTGTCCCCCGTGTGGTGGTACCCGCCGTGTATGGCGGCGTCGGTCTTCGCCTTGTCCCGGTAGTACTCCATCAGCAGCCCGGGGACCCTGGGCTCGGCCCTTATGACGATCTCCCCGCGCTTCCCGGGCGGGCACTCCTCGCCGTTCTCGTCCAGTATCCTGACCTCGTACTGGGGCGAGGGCTTGCCCATGGACCCCGGTTTCGGCTCCATGTTGCGCGTGTTGCATATGGCCACGGTGGTCTCCGTCTGGCCGAAGCCCTCCATGAGCTTCAGGCCGGTGACATCGTGCCATTTCTTGAAGACGTCCGGGCTCAGAGCCTCCCCGGCTATGGTGCAGTGCTGGAGGCTGGAGAGGTCGTACCTCTCCGCCCCGTGCAGCAGGAACATCCTGAACATGGTCGGGGGGCAGCAGAGGGTGGTTATGCGGTACCTGGATATCAGCGGCAGGACCTCGGCTGGGTCGAACCGGTCGTGGTCGTAGACGAAGACGGCGGACTCCATGATCCACTGCCCGTACAGCTTGCCCCACACGGCCTTGCCCCAGCCGGTGTCGGCTATGGTGAAGTGCAGGCCCTCCGGATCCACGCAGTGCCAATGCTTCGCCGTCAGCAGGTGGCCGAGGCTGTAGAGATGGTCGTGGAGGACCATCTTGGGGTATCCGGAGGTGCCGGAGGAGAAGTACATGATGGAGGGCTCGCGGGCCGCTGTGGGCACCCTCGTCCACTCATCGGACGCGGCCTCGATGCCAGCGTCCAGGTCGTGCCATCCCGGGCGGCTCCCGCCCGCCATCACCTTGATGCCGAGGGTCGGGCAGTCCGCCTCGGCCTCATCGAACACTTCGGGCACGCCGCTCTGGCAGGTGGCGATCACGGCCTTGATCGAAGCCGAGTTGACCCTGTACTCCACGTCGTGCTTCTTGAGCATGAACGTGGCGGGCACCAGGACCGCGCCCATCTTGTGGAGTGCGACGGCCACCGGCCAGAACTGCCAGTTGCGCTTGAGGACGACCATGACGAAGTCCCCCTTGCGTACGCCCAGAGAGGCCAGGTAGTTGGCGGTCCTGTCGGACAGCCTCTTCATGTCCCCGAAGGTGAACCTCCTCTCGTCGCCCTCCTGGTTGCACCAGACCATGGCGGTGCGGTCCGGGTCGTTGACGCCTATGTCGTCCACGATGTCGTATCCGAAGTTGTAGTCGTCGGGGTATCTGAGGCCGTACCTGACGAGCACCCCCTTCCCGTCGTACTCCTCGTCCACGTACCTCAGGTTGATGCTCCTCATCTCGAGACCTCTTCGGGGTCCTTCACTACCACAGCCAGGAACTGGCACCCGTCCTCGCTGGTCGCTATCATCCCGTGGCGCATGCCGGAGTCGTAGAACACGGCATCACCCTCCCTGAGGACCATCTCGTGGTCCTCGTGGACGAACCTCATGGTGCCCTTGAGCACGTAGTCGAACTCCTGGCCCCTGTGGGTGGACATGGCGATGGGCGCGTCCTGCTCCTCCTCGCGGTACTTGGCGCTGACCAGGAACGGCTCCGCCAGCTTGTCCCTGAAGAAAGGCGCCAGGTGCTGGTAGTCGAACCCGGCCCTCCTCTTTATGGGCAGACCCCTCCCGGCGGGGACCAGAGAGAACTCGGTCAGATGGGGGTTCTCCCCCGTGATTATGTCGATGATGTCCACGCCGAACTCCTTGGCGCACTTGTAGAGGAACGTGAATCCGAAGTCGCTGCCGCCGCTCTCGAGCTCGGTGTACTCCTCGGGGGTCACGCCGGCGATCTCGGCCATCTCCCCGACGGTGCGTCCCTTCATCTCGCGCATATCGCGTATGCGCATCGCTATCTCCGTGAGTTTAGGCTCCATATCGTCGGGCGGATTGCGCTGACGGTATTATAATCCTCCCGGCCCGCTTCTCAGACCTCCGGTGCGGTCACTCCGACATCTCGCTGTCCCGCTTGCGTATGGTCACGCGCATGACCTTGCCGCTGGTGGTCTTGGGGAGCTGATCGGTGAACTCCAGCGCGCGGGGGTACTTGTAAGGCGCGGTCTTCCGCTTCACATGGCCCTGCAGCTCCTTCCTGAGATTCTCCGAGGGCCCGTATCCCTCCCTCAGCACGACGGTCGCCTTAACCAGCTGCCCCCTGACGGGGTCCGGGACGCCGGTGACGGCGCACTCCAGGACAGCGGGGTGCTCCATAAGGACGCTCTCTATCTCGAAGGGGCTGATCCTGTATCCGGAGGACTTTATGATGTCGTCGTTCCTACCCACGTACCAGAGGAAGCCGTCCTCGTCCCTCCAGGCTATGTCGCCGGTGCGGTGGAGGCCGCTTCTCTCCATCTCCCCGTTCCTGGCCTCGTCCCTGAAGTACCCGACGGTTATCCCGGGGGGCCGGTCGCGGATGCCTATCACGACCTCGCCGTCCACGCCTGCGGGGCAGCTCCTGCCCTCGGCATCGACGATGTCCACCTCGTACTGGGGGGACGGGACCCCCATGGACCCGGGCCGGGGGGTCATGCCCCTGAAGGTGCCTGCTATGGCCGAGGTCTCCGTCTGCCCGTAGGCCTCCATTATCCTGAGGCCCGTGCCCCTGTACCAGGATTCGAAGGTGTCGGGGTTCAGCGCCTCACCCGCGGTGCAGGCGTTCCTGAGGCTGGACAGGTCATGGCCCTCCAGGCCGGCGTTCAGGAGCATCCTGTACATGGTCGGAGGGCAGCACAGGGTCGTTATCCCGTATCTGCCGATGAGCTCCAGGATCGCCTCGGGCTCGAACCTCTCGTACTCGAAGACGAAGACCGCGGCCTCCATCATCCACTGGCCGAATATCTTCCCCCAGGCGGTCTTGGCCCAGCCGGTGTCCGCTATGGAGAAGTGCAGACCGTCGGGGTCCACGCAGTGCCAATGCTTGGCGTTGACTATGCTGCCTATGGGATAGGTGTGGCTGTGCATGGCCATCTTCGGGAACCCGGAGGTGCCCGACGTGAAGTACATCATCATGATCTCGTCGGCCCGGGTGGGGATCCTCTCCAACTCCGGGGAGCACGCCGCGGCCCCGGCGTCCAGGTCGGTCCATCCCTCGCGGCCGCCGTTGACGGTGTACCTCTTCTTGAGGGTGGGTATGTCGTCCGCCTCGTCGAAGGCGTCGCAGACGCCGCAGTTCACGGTGCAGACCGCCGCCTTCGCGGAGGAGGCCTTTATCCTGTACTCCACGTCGTGCTTCCTCAGCATGTACGTGGCGGGTATCATGACGGCCCCTATCTTGCACAGGGCCACCGACACGTACCAGAACTGGTAGCTGTGCTTGAGTATTACCAGGACGGCGTCCCCCTTCCCGATGCCCTCGGAGACCAGGAAGTTGGCCACCCTGTTGGACATCTCCGAGATGTCCTTGAACGTGAAGGTGCGCTCTTCGCCCCGGTCGTCGCACCAGACCAGGGCCCTCCTCCCCGGGTCGTTGGCCGCTATGTCGTCCACGATGTCGTATCCGAAGTTGAAGTCCGCGGGATGGTGGGTCGACACCCTCCTTATGACGCCGTCCCCTCCGTACTCCTCGTCCACGTACCTCAGGTGGATGTCCCTCATCTGTACAACCCTCTCCTGAGGACGATGGCAAGGAATGTGCAGCCCCCCTCGCTGGTCGCTATCATGCCGTGCTCCTTTCCGGAGTCGTAGTAGACCGAGTCCCCCGGGCCGAGGTCGATGGTGCGCCCGTCGTGGGCCAGCCTGAGGCTCCCGGTCAGCACGTAGTCGAACTCCTGGCCCTCGTGGGTGGAGAGCTCGATCGGGCGGTCCACGGTGTCCGCGTCGTAGGGGGCCTCGACGTACAGCGGGACGGCGATGCGGTTCTTGAAGTTGGCTGCCAGGTGCTGGTATTCGAACCCGGCCCTCCTCTTCATGGGCACCCCGTCGCCGGCGCGGACCACCGTGCATTCCCCGAGATGCGGGTTTATGCCGGTTATCAGCTCGACGATATCGATTCCCAGCTTCTCGGCCACTTTGTACATGTAGGCGAAGGGGAAGTCGCTCTTGCCGTTCTCGAGCCCGTGGTACTCCTCCAGGGTGATCCCCGCGTAGTCGGCGACCTCGCCGGGCTCGAAACCGCAGAGCTCGCGCATGGTGCGTATCCTCTCGGCTATCTCGGATATGTCGGGTTCCATCGGCCGAAGGATATGTTAGGCCGATAAAAATCTTCACCCGGCGTCATTCGTGAATTTGCTTATATCTTGAACGCTTACACCGGGTCATGACAGGCGTCGATCTCAGGGAAATCACCGTCGTCTGCGGCCATTACGGATGCGGCAAGACGAACCTGTCCGTGAACATGGCCCTCGATGCGGCCGCTTCGGGAGACGACGTGACCCTTGTGGACCTGGACATAGTGAACCCGTATTTCAGGTCAGGCGACTACCGCCGCATGCTGGAGTCGAAGGGAGTGCGCGTGGTGTCCCCCTCTTTCGCGGGAACCAACACGGACACCCCGTCCCTGCCCCCCTCGGTCCGGACGGCCCTGCGGGGCGGAGGAAAGGTGATAGTGGACTCGGGAGGGGACGACGCCGGGGCCGTGGCCCTGGGGAGGTTCTCCGACGACATAGCATCCCGGGACTACGACATGCTGTATGTGGTGAACATGTACCGCAGGTCCGTGGGGACCCCGGAGGAGGCAGCCTCACTGCTCAGGAGCATCGAGGCCGCCTGCAGGCTCAGAGCCACGGGGGTGGTCAACAACTCCCATCTCAAGGACGAGACCGACGCATCCGTCGTGGAGGCGTCCATGCCCTACGCCGAGCTCACCGCCCTGATGCTGGGGCTGCCGCTGAGATTCACCGCCGCCGCCCGGCGCGCGGCTTCGGGTCTGCCTGCGAAGAACGTATATCCCGTGGATATATACGTCAAAACCCCTTGGGAAGAAGGAAGGTAACGATTTGCCAACGATAATAGTAGACGACACCAGATGCAAAGGCTGCGAGATGTGCGTCATTGCGTGCCCCCGCAAGATAATAGTCCTGGACAAGAGCGCCATGAACGGGAAGGGATACCACCCGGCCAGACTGGCGGACCCCTCGGGCTGCACGGGATGCGGATCCTGCGCCCTGATGTGCCCCGACGTGGCGATAACGGTGATCGCATGACGGCATCGGAGAAGGTCCTGATGAAGGGGAACGAGGCTCTGGCCGAGGCCGCCATACTGGCGGGCTGCCGTCATTTCTTCGGTTACCCCATAACCCCCCAGACCGAGGTCGCGGCGTACATGTCCAAGAGGCTTCCCAAGGTCGGCGGATGCTATCTGCAGGCGGAGTCCGAGGTGGCATCCGTCAACATGGTCCTGGGCGCCGGCGCCGCCGGCGTCAGGGTCATGACGTCCACGAGCTCCCCCGGCGTCAGCCTGATGGCCGAGGGCATATCCTACATCGCGGGCTGCGACGTCCCGTGCCTCATAATCAACGTCCAGCGCGCCGGCCCCGGACTCGGCGGGATACAGCCCGCCCAGGGGGACTACTGGCAGGCCACCCGCGGCTGCGGGCACGGCGACTTCAGGCTGATAGTCCTGGCCCCCTCCACCGTCCAGGAGATGGTGGACCTGGTCTCCGTGGCCTTCGACCTCGGCGACAGGTACCGCGTCCCGGTGATGATACTCTCCGACGGCCTGCTGGGGCAGATGATGGAGCCCGTCGTCCTCCCGGAGCCGCAGGGGGGCCTCCCCCCGAAGCCGTGGGCCGCCTGCGGCCACGGGGGCGCCAGGGAGCGCAACGTGGTGAACTCGCTCTACATAGAGCCTCCCGAGCTCGAGGAGATAATCGCCCGCAGGTTCGACAGGTACGCCGGGATAGAGGCCTCGGAGCAGCGCTGCGAGAGCTATCTGACCGAGGATGCGGATGTGGTCCTGGCGGCCTACGGCGCATCCGCCCGCGTCTGCCGTTCGGCGGTGGACGCCGCCCGCGGGAAGGGGATCAGGGCGGGCATGGTCCGGCCGATAACGCTCTGGCCGTTCCCCGTGTCCGCCTTCGGGCAATGCAAGGCGGCCAAGGCCTTCCTGACCGTGGAGATGTCCACGGGCCAGATGGTGGAGGACGTCCGCCTGGCGGTCAACTGCGGCAGGCCGGTGGAGTTCTTCGGACGCACCGGAGGGATTGTCCCCTCCCCGGCCGAGGTCCTGGCCAGGATCGAGGACGTAGCAGGGAGGTATGCCTGATGCCCGCGAGGTTCGAAAGGCCGAAGGCTCTCGTGGACGTGCCCATGCACTACTGCCCCGGATGCACCCACGGCATAATCCACCGGCTGGTGGCCGAGACCCTGGACGAGCTCGGATGCGAGGGCAGGACCGTGGGCATAGCGTCCGTCGGATGTTCCGTGTTCTCGTACAAGTACTTCGGATGCGACATGATACAGGCCCCCCACGGCAGGGCGCCCGCGGTGGCGACGGGGGTCAAGCGCTCCTTCCCCGGCGACGTGGTCTTCACTTACCAGGGCGATGGCGACCTGGCCGCCATAGGCACGGCGGAGACCGTGCACGCGGCGACCCGCGGCGAGAACATAACCGTGATATTCATCAACAACGCGATATACGGGATGACCGGCGGGCAGATGGCCCCCACCACCCTGCCCGGGCAGATAACCCAGACCAGCCCCTACGGCCGCGACGTCAGGGAGGCGGGGTACCCCATCAGGGTGTGCGAGATGCTGTCCACGCTTGACGGCGTCGCTCTGGCCCAGAGGGTCTCCGCCGACTCGGTGAAGGAGGTCAGGAACGCCAAGAAGGCGATAAGGAAGGCCTTCGAGTACCAGATCGCCGGAAGGGGATTCACCCTGGTCGAGGTGGTCTCCGCCTGCCCGACCAACTGGGGGATGTCCCCCCGGGACTCGCTGCAGTGGCTCCGGGACAACATGATACCGTACTATCCGCTGGGGGTCTACAAGGACAAGGGGGCGGAGGAATGACCGGCCTCGACGTTCTCCTGGCGGGGTTCGGCGGACAGGGCGTCCTGTTCGGCGGGAAGGTCCTGGCGTACGCCGGGATGATCGAGGGGAAGGAGATCTCGTGGCTTCCCGCGTACGGGCCCGAGATGCGCGGAGGCACGGCGAACTGCAGCGTCTGCATATCCGACGAGCCCATAGGGTCCCCGCTGGTGACGGCCCCCGACATCCTGGTGGCAATGAACCTCCCGTCCCTGGACAAGTTCGAGGATTCGGTGGTCCCGGGAGGGACGATAATCGTGGACAGCTCCATAGTCGGCCGCAGGGTCGCCCGCACCGATGTCAACGCGGTGTACGTGGACGCCTCCGAGATGGCCGAGAGGAACGGACTCAGGGGGATGGCCAACATGATACTCGTCGGCAGGCTGTTCTCGGTTACGGGGTTCTGCAGCGCGGAGAGCCTGGACCTGGGCATCGTGAAGAGCGTCCCCGCCAGGAAGGCCGACAAGCTCGATCTGAACCGCAGGGCGGTGAGCCTCGGGATGGAATGACCGGTCCCCGTGCGGGGGCCCGGCCGAAACAATATATATGTACACGGACGCAATAGGCTGAACCATGTCAGAGGAAGGTTGCGATCGCAGTTTCTGCACCCATTGCGGGGCCAAGCTCACAGAGGATGCCTCCTACTGCCCCGAGTGCGGCTCGCCGGTGCCCGGCGTCCGGAGCAATCCGTATACGGGCAGCGCTCCCTGCGGGGATGCCGGGGCGTATGAGGTCCAGAGGGCCGACGACCGTCTAATATGGATCGTCGTCCTCGTCGGCATATACGCCGCGCTGTCTTTGATCTCCGGGCTGTTCACCGCGACCGAGTCGCCCATGTTGATTCAGTACATGAAGGAGGCCATGACGCCGGAGCAATGGCAGACGATGCTGGACAGCCTCATGATGACCGAGGACCAGCTTCTGGCCTACATGGTCGGGTCGGGCTACGCCTCCGTCGCCTCCGGCGCGCTGGCGGCATGCGCTGTCGCCCTCTGCGCCATCCGCAGGTACTGGCTCGTGGCCGTAGTCTTCTGTGTGGCGGCATCCTTCGCAGTGCTGACGGCCCTGGCCTTCGCGCCCCCCGTGGCAATGGGCGGGACCGCGCTGTCCAGCGGGGTCCTGGTGGTCATCGGCCTGATGATGTCGTTCATCATATACCGCTCGAAGCCCGCCTTCAGGGACTGAGGAAGGACCCCGTATGGGAGGGGGGCCCGGAGAGTTCACCAGACGGGAGAAGCGTCTGGTGCTGGCGGCATCGTGCATAGCCATATTCATAACGCCCCTAATGGGGACGATGATAAACCTGGCCCTGGTGCCGATCGGCCAGGAGTTCGGAGTGGGCACACACGGCCTTGGGTGGATGTCCGCCGCGTTCTTCCTCTCGTCCGTGATGTTCCTGGTCCCGATAGCCAAGGTCTCGGACATATACGGCAAGAGGAAGGTCATGGTGGCCGGTCTTCTGGTCATAACCGTCGCCTCTGTCCTATCCTCGCTGGCCCCCGAATACACCACGCTCATCCTCTCCCGGGTCGCCGCGGGCATAGGCGCGGCCGCGGTCTCCTGCACCAGCCTGTCGATGCTCTCCGACGTCTTCGGGAGGAATGAGCGGGGCGCGGCCCTGGGCATAAACACAGCCTTCGTGTACATAGGGGCGGCCATCGGCCCGGTGGTGGGGGGTTTCCTCTCCGACGCGCTGGGCTGGCGCAGCATATTCCTGATCGTTGTGCCCTTCGCCCTGGCTGCGCTGGTCCTTATGCTCGCCTTCAGGTACGAGTTCTCCCCTTCCGAGGGGGAGACCCTCGACGTCCGCGGGTCCGCAGTGTACATGGCGAGCATCGCCCTGGTGATGTTCGGCCTGATAAACCTGCCGGAGGCCTACGCGTTCGTCTCCCTGGCGGCGGGCTCGGCGCTCTTCCTGCTGTTCTACCGGGCGATGTCCCGTTCGGAGCGCCCGGTGCTCAACACAAGGCTGTTCGGGAACAGGGTCTTCGCCCGCGCCACCGCCGCCACATTCATGAACTACGCCGCATCCTACGCGGTCACCTTCTTCCTGGCCCTGTATCTGCAGAGCATAGGCCAGCTGTCCGCCACCGGGGCGGGGGTCATACTGCTGGTGCAGCCGGCGGTGCAGGCGGTTCTGACGCCGATCGCGGGGAGGATGTCCGATGTCACCGACCCACGGCTGCTGCCCACGGCGGGCATGGCCCTGACCTGCGCGGGTCTGGCGATGCTCATGCTGCTGGACGAGGGAGGGGGGCTGGCCTATGTGACGGTGACGCTGGTCGTCCTCGGTCTGGGGTACTCGCTCTTCTCGGCCCCGAACACCAACTCCGTGATGCGCTCGGTGTCCGTGAGGGAGTACAGCGATGCGTCCGCCACGGTGTCGACCATGAGGCAGATGGGGATGATGGTCTCCATGGCGGTGGCCATGTGCACCATCTCCCTGGTCATGGGATCCACGGACAACCTGGGTCCGGAGACCTACGGTCTCTTCGTAACCGCGATGAGGCTCTCGTTCGGCGTGTGCCTCGTGATGTGCGTGATCGGCACCGTGATATCCTGGTTCCGCGGCGACGAGCCCTCGCCGTCGTGAGGCTCCGCAGGCCCTATGTCCCTCACGAGACGTCCTGGCGCATCTTTGTCCCATCAGCGTCATTTAAATACCCTTTAAGAAAACGCCGCGGGTATAATTTCAAATACTGAAAGTTTTATGCGCGCTGTACGAGGGGCCCTGTCCTCTCGCAAGGGTGGTTGAAATGTACAGCATGAGTCCCTATGCAGGCAAGCTCCTTACCGACAAGGAGTGCATCGACAAATACAACAACGAGAACCACTGGGGCCTTATGGTCTCCGTGGACCTCGCCGAGTGCGATCACGAGAAGATCTCCAGCAAGGAGCACATAACCCAGTTCGCGATAGACCTGGCCAAATACATAGATATGAAGAGATACGGTGAGCCTACAGTCGTATTCTTCGGAGATCACCCCAAGGTCCAGGGTTATTCGCTCGTGCAGCTCATAGAGACCTCCCTGATATCCGGGCATTTCGCCGAGGATACCGACAGGGCTTTCGTGGACATATTCTCCTGCAAGGAGTTCCCTCCCGAGAAGGCCGCCGAGTACACCAAGGAGTACTTCGGAGCCAAGAGGATGGAGTACGCGATCGCCTTCAGGGACATCTGAGTCCCTTCAATCCGGTCCGGCGGCTCCCGCCGGACCGGTAACACATCGTTCTCAACATCCGACGGTCCGCCCGTGCGGGCCTCCTCCGGAACCCTCATCCGCCGGTGAAGGTGGCCGCTATGGTTATCGCCCAGCCCATGGCTGCCAGGCCCAGCCCGGTCTTCCATCTGCTGTATCCCACGTACGGCGCCATGTAGTACCCCGTGAAGAAGAGGCACACCGACGCCATGCCGGAGGCGACGGTCAGGGCCAGTCCGAAATCCCGTATCACCATGAGGGGGACGATCACCGGGATGACGGTGGTCAGCGTTATGACGAAGGAGAACAGGGAGCCCATGAACATCTCCCTCCTGTCCCGGAGGAGCTCCTCCTCGGACTCCAGGCGGGACGCCATGATCAGCTCCACTATCTTCTTCTCGTCCTCGCGGTCTACGACGTCGATCAGGGTGCCGGCGAGCTCGTCCTCTATCAGCCTCTCCACGTACCTTCCGTTCTCCGCGCTGTCCTTCCCGGCCACGAGACGGATGTATTTCCTCTGGTTGAAACGGTCGACGACCGTGAAGACGATCATGTCGATCGCCCCCCACGTGAAATTCATGCCCACTATGAGCACTATCGCCGATATCGCGTCCTTCACGATTCCCAATTGGGCGGCGGTGACGAACAGGAGAGCCATTATGAACCCGTACAGAAGCTCCTGCAGCGCCAGCCCGGGGCCGACGTAGCCGACGATCCTCCTCATTATCCTGGCGGGCACCGACGGTGATCGATTCAGGCCGATAAAAGGATTCCCAGGGACCGCCTGGCCCCGTTGCTGTCGCTGTTTAAAAGAGACGGATAATCTTGTGCCATCACGCTGCTTGTTTTATCCTGATTGTATGTTAAGTATACTAATGTGCTAAAAATCAGAGGTATTATATCCATTGAGAGATTTGACACTCCGATACCATGAATGTAAAACTATGGTCCGCGATCATCGTGCTGATGATCGCCCTGTCCGCTTCCGGCATATACCTGTCGGAGCAGACCAAAGTGAAGGACAGGGCAGTCATCGTCGCCATGGTCAACGAGGAGGGGTCCGGTGTATTCGCCAGCACGGAGAATCCCGGGCTCACGCTGGATCCGAACACGACGGAGAGCTGGGGCGGATTGGTGTTCGCCACCCCCGGCCCGTCCTCCATACAGCACATGATCCTCATGGACTTCGTCACCAACGACCTGGGGCTGAAGTTCGAACTGTACAGCGACACGAAGTCGCCCGGTTCCGTCTACTGGACGCAGATAGCCCCCGGAAGCATGGGGGATTCACTGCTGGCCGGGGACATCGACGGAGGCATAGCATGGGAGCCGCACTACAGCAACATATGCTTCGGCAGCACATACGGCGCGTACAGCGTGGGATCGACCGCCGAGCTGTGGTCCGACCATCCCTGCTGCGTGATAGCCGCTAGCAGGGCCTATGTCAGCGAGAACCCGAACGCCATCCTGCGTTTCCTGGCGGCCTACACGGCATCCGTCGTATGGGTCAACGGGGCGATCCCCGAAGGCAGCCCCAACCATTCCGAGCTCGTGCAGTACGTCAAGGACAACGCGGGCGTGGAGAACGAGGTCGTCATCCAGGAGGCCCTCGAGGGTGTGAAGTACACGTACTCTCTGGAGAATCTGAAAGAAGGTCTGATCAGGATGGTGGAGACATATCAGGACCTGGGCCTTCTGCAGAACACTCTCCAGGAGATGGGATTCGCGGATGCGGCGGCCTTCGCCGACTGGCTGGTGGACAGCGCATACCTCTCGGCGGCCGAGGGCAGGACTCCGGAAAGCTTCCCCGAACTCCCGGACAACATAAAGATCGACATCGGCGTGCTGGCATACGACATACACCAGATAGCCGTCCATGCGGGCATAGGCGAGGAGATATTCGACTCATACGGAATCACGCTGAACCTCGGCACCCCCCTCCCGGACGGAGGCAACGTCATGAACGCACTGCTCTCGGGACAGATAGACATGGGTTTCCTGGGATCCCCGCCGGTGGTCCTGAACACCGTGAACTATTGGTGATAGACATGGAAGAAGGAATACTATCCAGAGCCAACGCCCGGCTGGACGCCTGGGGCGCCATGATGCCTTACGACAAGGACAACAGATACCACAGATGGGTCAGGACCCTGGCGATAACCGTCGCCTCGCTCATAATCTTCCTGCTGGTCTGGTGGAACCTGGCGCTCCTGGTGGGCTCCGCGGCGATACCTCTCCCGATGCAGGTCTGGGATGCAATGATCGATCTGTTCACATACGGCGACCCGGTCTCCGGGATGTCCATGTGGGCCAACATATCGATAAGCCTGCAGAGGTTCGTGGCGGGTTTCCTGCTGGCCATGGCGGTCGCGATCCCCATGGGTCTGCTGATGGGCTATTCCAAGACCCTCAACGAGTTCATGACCCCCACGCTGGAGATCCTGAGGCCCATCGCCCCCATAGCATGGGCCCCTGTGCTGCTCTTCGCCACCGGGTACACCTGGGGGCCCGTGCTGGTCGTCTTCATAGGCATATTCTTCCCGCTGCTCTCCAACACGGTGTTCGGCGTGAACAAGATAGACCGCAGCCTGGTCGACGCGGCCAGGACCCTCGGCGCCTCCAACCTGCAGATCTTCTACAAGGTCATGTTCCCCTGCGCCCTGCCGTACATCATGAACGGTGTGCGCATCGGCTCGGGCATAGGATGGATGTGCATAGTGGCCTCCGAGCTCTACGCCTCCTACGGCGGAGGCATCGGATTCTTCGTCGGCATACAGGCATCCATAGGATACTGGCCCAATGTCTTCGTCGGCATAGCGATAATCGCGGTCCTCGGGATACTGACCACCGGTCTGTTCGACTACATACACAAGGTGATCACAAGAAGGATGGGGATGGAATGAGCGACCATAACATACACATCGACCGTCTGAGCAAGGTGTTCAGGAGGGACGACAAGGAGACTGTCGCTATCCGGGATTTCACCCTGGATATAAAGCAGGGGGAGCTCGTGTCCATCGTGGGCCCCTCCGGATGCGGGAAAACCACCATACTGAGGCTGATAGCGGGCCTGGAGCAGGCGACCTCCGGAGAGGTCAGGATAGGCGACAAGGTCTGCAGCGGCCCGGGTCCGGACCGGGGCATGGTCTTCCAGGATTTCGCCCTGTTCCCGTGGAGGAACGTCCGCAAGAACGTGGAGTTCGGGATGGAGGTCTCTGGGCTGCCCAAGGAGGAGCGGGCCGCACGGGCGAAGAAGTACATCGAGATCGTGGGGCTGGAGAAGTTCGCCGAATCCCGTATCTACGAGCTCTCCGGAGGCATGAAGCAGCGTGTGGGGATCGCCCGCGCCCTGGTGACCAACCCGGACGTCATACTGATGGACGAGCCCTTCGGGGCCCTGGACGCCCAGACAAGGAACATAATGCAGGCGGGCCTCATACGGATACTGGACAAGACCGACCAGACGATAGTCTTCGTCACCCACTCGGTGGACGAGGCCATCTTCATATCCGACCGCATCGTGATCCTGTCCAAGCGCCCCGCCGTGATAAAGGAGATCGTGGAGATCCCGTGGCCCCGGCCCCGGGACCGTTCCGACCCGGAGTTCACGGCCCTCAGGAAGAGGATCCTGAAGGAGCTCGAGAGCGAGAACGTCATGGACTGACCGCCGGCCTGCGCCGGCGGTCAGTCAATCTTTTTCCTTCCTTTGCTTTTTGCACGTGGAACAGCGGTTTCCGGTGCACACCCGTCTTCGATACGCTTGCGAGATGTCCTGTGAAGCGCCCGGGCACGTCCGTCGTGCGAAGGCCGGGCCGATGTCACGGCCGAAGAGGTCCGAAGGACGGAAAAAGGAAGGGATGCGGGGCGGAGCCCCGCGGTTTCAGCGGGCCAGTACAAGCTCGTCGTACTTGAATACCTTCTTCGGGCACTGGAACTGGCATCTGTAGCAGGCCGTTCCCAGGCAGTCCTTCGTCTTGACCGTTATGGTCTTGTCGTCGGATACCGTCAGAGCACGCTCGGGGCACTCGTCCTGGCAGATGCCGCATCCGACGCACCCCTCGAACCTGCCTGTCAGCTCTGTCCCGATGTCGTGCAGGATGTACAGGCCCCTGTCCCCGAGGACGGGTATGTCACGGGCCACTATGCGGTGGACCTCCGGCTCCCCCCGGACCTCGGGCAGAGGCTGGATGCCGGCGATCTTGTTGTTGGCGTTGTACATGTCCATGCTCATGCCCTCTTCCCAGAAGGCGAGCTCCTGCATGTAGATCTGCTCGAAGACCTTGTCCGTGGCGAACATGACGTGGTTGGCGCGGATCCCGTTGGCGATGGTCTGCAGCTCGTCCAGGAGCTCGGGGTTCTTCAGGATGTCGGTGGCCATGGCCAGCGAGGTGTTGCCTATCTGGTAGATGCTCCTGCTGGTGGGCGGAACCAGCCCGATCTCCCTGGCCTTGACGGCGTCTACGTAGGTTCCGGAGGCCCCGGCCATGTACATCGTCTCCATCTCGCTGAACTTGATGCCTGCGTGCTCGAGGAGGGTGAAGTGACCGGCCCGCATCGCGCCTATGGCCTTGCAGGCCTCGGCGATGTCATGGGAGTTGACCTGCACGCCGTCCTGCAGCCAGATCTTCCTGTCGTTGGTGTCGATCCTGCCCTTCTTCCACATGTGGGACCTCATCACCGCGGCCACGGCGGCTATGACCCCGGTCCCGGTTATGCCTACTGCCTTCCCGTGCATGGGCCCCTCCTCAACGGTCTCCCCGCTGAGGTCCATCAGGTCCCCTTCCCGGGGCATGACCTCTTCGTCGAGCACCAAGCATCTCCATCTGCCACCCGCGAACTCCAGGTCGCTGATGGCGCCCGGGGATGCGAGCATGCCGTACTTTATGGACTGCCCCTCCATGGCGGGCCCCGCCGCGGCGGATCCGGTGTAGATCTCGTCCCCGACCTTCAGGGCCATCTCGGCGTTGGTCCCGTAGTCCGTGACCAGGCAGTTCTGCTTCTGCTCCAGGAACCCGCTCTTGTACATCATGGCCAGGGCGTCGGCGCCTATCTCGTGCCTTATGGCCGGCGGAACGAACAGCTCCGCCCCGTCGGGTACGTCCAGGCCCACGTCCACTGCGGGACGGGTGACGGCGTTCCTGTCCAGGACCTTGATCCCCTTGGCCTTGTGGGCGTTCTCCCCGGCGTAGGCGAGGTCCTCGACCTCCATGCCCTGGAAGATGGAAAGCTGGATGGGGTTGCCGCATATGGCGACCCTCTCGACCCTGTTCAGATCGATGTCCAAGGTGTGTATGACCTTGTTGACGGTGTCCATCAGTATGTCGTGCGCGATGTCCTTCCCCACGCGGATGCAGAACGTCAGGTGGTCCATGATGTTCGCG
>Ga0123333_10001759_pt1 | contig 22747 bp, 19 predicted proteins | sample BioC12SIPDNA_3_FD_89957 | JGI IMG/M metagenome (GOLD analysis project Ga0123333, IMG submission 89957) | Anaerobic biogas reactor microbial communites from Washington, USA - Biogas_R2_B C12 SIP DNA | ecosystem: Engineered > Bioreactor > Anaerobic > Unclassified | place: Washington, USA... | reverse complement strand
CGGGCAACTGACGAGTCTGTAGCCGCCGCCGTGAGGGATCCTGTACCCGGTCTCGCCCGGGGCGCGGAGCCCGATGAGGACGCGGTCTGAATGCTGGTTGAGAGCGTAGCCCGACCAGAAGAGAATCGCTCCCATGACGAAACGGGGGTCGTAGAACCAGGAGGCCTCCAGTTCGGGCCCCAGCGTGAAGAGGTAGCGCCCGTTCAAGTAGCCGTTACCGATGTTGAAAGCCGCCCCCATGGCGATGACCGACACGGTGATGCTGGGCCGGCTGCTGTGGAGACGGAAAGGGTAGATGAGCGAACGGTGCGCGTAGTGGGCGATCCAGAAGACCAGCAGCACCAGGCAGACGGGGTTGGTCACGCGGTCGCTGCTCCCGAACAGGACCAGGAACGTGATGAGCACGGGCGCCTCCATGAGGATCCAGCCCCAGCGGGCGCTGATGCGGGGCCCCCATCCGCTGCGGGTGAACCGCCCGTAGGGAGCGGTGACGAAGAACAGCGCCACGAAGGTGATCACGGCAAGGATCATCCAGGCGATGACCAGCCAGTGGTAGAAGGTCGCCTCGTCCATTCCAAGACTTATACCATCTCGCGGAGCCGGGCGCACGACGGCTGACGCCGCCGGACCCGCGACGCGCGGCACACACGTGCGCGCACTCCTATGGCCGGAGCTTGGCGGCTCCAGGCACCCGCGTGTAACCTGACGGCGTGGAGCAGATCATCACCGTCATCCTGCCGACCGTATTCGCCATCGCCCTCGGCTACTTGTTGAGCAGGTGGGGACGACCCGATGTCGGGACCCTCATTGACGTGGCCATGTTCGTCACGACGCCCTGCCTGGTGCTCCACTCTCTCTATCAGAACCCGATCGTGATCGGAGACGCCCTTCGTGGTTGGGGGGCGGCCTTGCTCCTCATCGCGGGGACCTTCGCCATCGCCTGGCTGGTCTTCGGCATCCGGCGGAAGGGGAGTTCGGCTCTGTATCTGCCCATCATGTTCCAGAACACCATCAACATCCCCCTGCCCATCATCTACCTCGGTTTCGGCGACCAAGGCGTCGCGCTCACGGTGCTCTTCTTCATCCCGAACCTTCTCCTCGTCTACTCGCTCGGCATCTACCTGGCCTCGGGCCACAAGGCACTCAGGCAGGGTCTGGGAGCGGTGTTCAGGACGCCGCTCATCTACGCGGCCATCCTGGGGCTCATACTGAACCTGACGGGCGCCGCGGTCCCGGAGGCGGTGACCAGCTCCCTCAGGTTCGTGGGGCAGGCGGCGGTGCCGCTGATGCTGCTGGTGCTGGGGATGAACATGGGCCGTTTCAAGTTCAGCCAGATCGGGTTGACCATCACGGCGAGCGTGATCCGGATGGGCGGAGGGTTCGCGGTGGGGCTGCTGGCGGTCTGGCTGCTCGGCATGAGCGGGCTGCCGCGGGCCGTCGTGCTTTTCGAGGCGGCCATGCCGAGCGCGGTGGTCACGTCGGTGCTGTGCACGAAGTACGGCAACAACCCAGAGTTGGTGTCGTCGATAGTGCTCACGACGACGCTGATGGCTGTGGGTGTCATCCCGGCGTTGCTCTACTATCTCACCTAGGGCACGCATCCCGCCTGGAGACATGACAAGGAGGCTCGAGCGATGGCAGACCGGGGTCCCCATGGGGAGAACGTCCGTCATCACACGCGCGGCGGACGGCCTTTCCGGCTGGAGGGGGTGGTGTTCGACCTCGACGGCACCCTGACCGAGCCGGGGGCGATCGATTTCCTCGCCATACACGAGTCGGTGGGGTGTCCGCGCGAAGTGGGGTTGCTGGAGTTCCTTGCCGGTATCGAGGACCCGGAGGAGCGGCGGAGCAAAGAGGCGATACTCACGGCCGCGGAGATGGAGGCCGCGGACCGCTGCCGGGCCAACTCCGGGGCGACGCAGTTGCTGGCCTTCCTGCGAGAGAACCACGTGCCGGCGGCCATCATCACCAGGAACAGTCGCGCCGCCGTGGAGGTGGCCTTCGCCGAGCTGCCGGACTTGGACCAGGCGGATTTCGTCTCGATCGTGACCCGCGACATGCCGCTGAATCCGAAGCCGTTCCCCGATGCCGTCCGGTTCGTGGCCGACCAGATGGGGGTGGACGCCGGGGGCCTGCTGGTGGTCGGCGACCACGCCTTCGACGTGGAGGCCGGGATCCGGGCCGGGTCGGTCACCATGTTCCTGCGCAACGATCCGCGGGAGTCTCGCTCCGACGGCGGCGCGGACTTCGTGGTGGAGACGCTCGCGGAGGCTATGGAGATCATGCGTTTCGGGTTGCCGTTGCCTGTGGGCAAGCTGCCCGCCGATGTGCTGGAGAAAGGCCTGGCCGGGATCGTGTGCGACGACCCGGCCCTGCTCGTCGGCGCCGCCGTGGGAGAGGACGCGGCGGCCATGGACGTGAAAGGGGCCGAGGTACTGGTGGCGGCTTCCGATCCGATAACGCTGGCCGCCGACTCCATGGCCAGGTACGCGGTGCTGGCCAACGCGAACGATGTCGCGGCGTCCGGGGCCGTCCCCAGGTGGCTGCTTTCCACTCTCCTCTTTCCGCCCGGCTGCAGCGCCTCGGAAGCGCTGTTCGTCATCGACGACATCCGGGAGGCCTGCGCCGCCTGCGGGGTGGCGCTGTGTGGAGGCCACACCGAGATCTCCGACGCGGTCTCGAGGCCGGTCGTCGTGGGAACGATGCTCGGCACCGCGCCCAGGGAGCGGCTGATCGACAAACGACAGATGAAAGAGGGCGACCGGTTGCTTCTGACCAAGAGGGTGGCGGTGGAGGGCACGGCCCTGCTGGCCCGCGAGCACCGGTCGAGACTGCTCGCGGCGGGCGTCACGGCGGCTGAGATCGACGAGGCCCGCGCGTTCCTCGACAGGATAGGGATCCTGGAGGAGGCGCACATCGCCGGGTCGTTCGACGGGGTCACGGCTCTGCACGACGTCACCGAGGGCGGCTTGGCCACCGCGGTCAGGGAGCTGGGCGCAGCCGGCGGCCGCCGGCTGCGCCTCCACATGGAGAGGATCCCCGTCTACCCGCAGACAGAGCGCTTCTGTTCCGTTCTGGGTCTCGACCCGTTGGGCCTCATCGGGTCGGGGAGCCTTCTCATCACCTGCTCACCGGCGGACGCCGGACCGTTGACCGAAGCCATTGCAGCCGCCGGCATCGAGGTCACCGAGATCGGGGAGGTCCTCGGTCGGGGAGAAGGGATAGACGCCTTCCGGGAGGGTGTCCGCGGCGAGTGGCCCCTGTTCGACCGAGACGAGGTGTCCCGCCTCGAGCGCTAGTGGGCGCCGCGGGGTCCGGCGTTACCGTATGATACCGGCATGATAAGCATGGGCTCTGTGACGCAGGCATTTCGCTCCCTGCGCATACGCAACTATCGTCTGTTCTGGTTCGGCCAGCTCGTCTCGGTGTCGGGTTCCTGGATGCAGGACGTCGCACTGAGCTGGCTCGTTCTCACCCTGACAGACTCGCCCCTCGCTCTGGGGCTGACCATGGCCATCCGCTTCGGCCCCGCTCTGCTGTTCTCGCTCCACGGCGGGGTCCTGGCCGACCGCCTGCCCAAGCGGCCCACGGTCCTTGCCGCCCAGGTGCTTCAATTGTTTCTGGCGCTCGCCTTGGCGATACTCACCGACCTGGAGGTGATAACCGTCGCTCTTATCTACTCCCTGGCCGCGGTGCGCGGGATCGGAGAAGCCATCGAAGCGCCCACCCGGCAGAGCTTCGTGATCGAGATGGTGGGGCCGGCGGACCTGCCCAACGCCGTCGCTCTGAACTCCACCCTCTTCAACAGCGCCCGCATCGTAGGGCCAGCCATAGGGGCGGCTGTGATCAGCGCCTTCGGCATCGCGGCTTGCTTCTACGTGAACGCGGTCACTTTTCTGGCGCCCGTCGCGGGACTGCTCGCCATGCGGCCCAACGAGCTCCACATCGCCCCGCGCCCTCCCCGGGAGAGCTCGTTCAGGGCTTTGCGCACAGGCCTTCGGTATGCGCGCTCCACTCCGGAGGTGGTTATCATCCTCATCGTCGCGGGGACGATGGGCGCGTTCGGCTATAACCTCCAGACGCTCCTCCCTCTCGTCACCAAGTATGTCCTCAGCACGGGAGCGTCCACTCTGGCTCTCCTCACCACCAGCATGGGGATCGGGTCGGTGATCGCGGGCATCGTCGTGGCCTACCGGGGCAGGCTCACCCGCGGGCTTCTTCTGGGCGCCTCGGCCGTCTTCACCGTCCTGCTGGGCCTGATAGGGCTGTCGCAGTGGCGGCTGCTCACTGCGGGTCTGCTGCTGATGGCCGGGTTCGCCGGTGTGCTGTTCATGACCACCGCGAACACCCGTCTGCAACTGCAGGTGCCCGACCATCTGCGCGGACGCGTGATGGGGATGTACTTCCTCGTCTTCATAGGCACCACGCCCATCGGCAGCTACTTGATAGGCTTCCTGGCCGAGCATCTTTCCTCAGACGACAGGGTGGCCGTGCGCGGCACCGTGTTCATCCTGGCCGGGCTGTGCGCCGCCGGCATCTTGACGGCCTTGATCTACGCGCGTCGCACGGCCTCGAAGGCCGTCCAGGGCGCCGGCGAGGAGGAGGACGGCGGGGACGAGGACGGCGGGGAGGAAGACGCGGGTTCGTCGACGCGCTGAGCCGCGACCTGGAGAACCGTGTGGCGGCGGCGTAAGCTGGCATCAGACCAGGAGGAGCGCATGCGTCGTCCCCACTTCGACCGGCTCGCAGCTGTGGCATTCCTGACGCTGCTGATCGTTCCGGTTCTTGCCGGTTGCGCCGACCCGGCGTCCGGTCCGACCGGCGCCGGCGACCCCTACTTCCCGGAGGCCGGCAACGGCGGGTACGACGTCGATGCCTACGAGATCTCGCTCCGGGTGGACCCCGGTTCGGGCGCCCTGGGAGGCTCGACGACCATCCGAGCTCGGGCCACCCAGGCGCTTGGGTCGTTCTCCCTGGACTTCCTGGGTCTCGAAGTGGAGAGCGTCTCCTTAGACGAAGCGACGGTGGAGCACAAACGCAAGGGCGGTGAGCTCATCGTCGAGTGTCCGGAGCCACTGGGACAGGGAGAGGCATTCTCCGCCCAAGTCTCGTATTCGGGGGTGCCTGGTCCCCTGCCGGACGGCGGGTCGCTCTCCGTGGGCTGGCAGCACTCCGGAGACGATATCTATACCTTGGACGAACCGCGGGGGGCGGCCACCTGGTTCCCGGTTAACGACCATCCGTCGGACAAGGCCATATACACGTACCGGATCACCGTGCCCGCGCCCTATGTGGCGGCGGCCGGCGGGGTGCTGACGGCGACGGAGGCCCAGGGGGCCGACCAGACCTTCGTGTGGGAGATGCGACAGCCCTGCGCCGGCTATCTGGCCGCGGTCACCGTGGGGGACTACGTGCTCAGAGAGAGCAGGGCGCCTAACCGCGTAATCATCCGCGACTACTTCGCCTGCGCTGTCGCTGAGGAGGCGGAAAGAGCCTTCGCGCGCACCCCTGAGGTCTTGGCGCACTTCTCCGACCTGTTCGGGCCCTACCCCTTCGAGGCCTACGGAGTGGTGGCGACCGATCTTGCCACCGGGGCGGCGATGGAGAACCAGACCCTGTCGCTCTTCGGAAGGGACGTGCTGGAGAAGATGATGTCTGATGCCACCATAGGCGCGGTGTATCTTTCCCACGAGTTGGCGCATCAGTGGTTCGGCAACAGCGTGACCATCCGGGAGTGGGACGATATCTGGCTGAGCGAGGGGTTCGCCACTTACGCCAGTTGGCTGTGGCTGGAGCATGATCGCGGCCCGCAGGCCCTGGCGGCCATGGTGGAGGACAGTCTGGATACGCTGGCAGGACGGCGCCACGAGCCCCCGGGCGACCCGGGGCCGGACAAGCTGTTCGGAGCGAGCACCTACCAGCGGGGCGCGTTGACCCTGCACGCGCTGCGCATGGCCGTGGGAGACGACGCGTTCTTCCGCATCCTGCGCGAATGGGCCTCCCGCTACAAGTATGCGAACGCGGAGACCAGGGACTTCATCGACCTGGCCGCGGAGCTGGGGGGCGGGGCCGGCGTCGATGTCGCGGGACTGCTCGATGACTGGCTCTACGGCGGCCGCCTGCCGCAGATGCCGCTGGAGGCCGGGTCATGAGCGGCGCAGACCGGACGAACGGCGCCGCCTGGGCCGGGTTCGACTGGTCGAAGGAGCGCTACGAAGACCTGATCGGCCGGGTGGTCCCCGACTACCACCGGCAGGGGTCGCTCATCGCGGAGGCGATCCACGAGGCCGCCACGGGTGGGCGGGAGGAGCCCCTACGCATCCTGGAGTTGGGGGCCGGCGCCGGCGGTTTGTCCCGCCATTTGCTCACGACCCTGCCGCGTGTAGAGGTCACGGCCCTTGACGTCTCACCGGTCATGTTGGTCGCATGCCGGGAGACTCTGGCTCCCTTTGGGAACCGGGCGCGCGTGCTCGAAGCCGATTTCGGGATCGCTGATCTGGGCGGCGATTATCATGCGGTGGTCTCGCGCCTGGCCATACATCATCTGAAGGACGACGAGAAGCAGGCTCTCTACCGGCGGGTCTTCGAGGCGCTCCTGCCCGGCGGGCTGTTCGTGATCGGCGATCTTATCGCCGGCGAGACGGAGGCCGACAAGCAGGCTATGCGGGCCGAGTGGCAGGAGTACATGAGCTCGCGAGGCGACGACCCGAGCGAGTGGGAGCGGTGGCTCGTGGGCGACGATGACCATCCGGCCACGGAGCAGCGGCAGCTCGCATGGCTCGAAGCGGCCGGGTTCGTCGAGGTCAGGACCATCTGGAAGCGGGCGTTCTTCGCGCTCACGCGGGCGGCCAGACCCCGCTAGAGCCCGGCGAGGAGGTCGAATTCCGGCCTGCAGCGGACGGTACCGGTGAGACCTCCCAGCCGGCCGGGGATCAGCTCCAGCGCCATGAAGACATCGTCCAGCCCGCCGGCCTCCAGGCGGAGTCCCCAGCGATCGGCGGGGATGAAACCGAACCTGGAGTAGTAGTCGGGCTCGCCCAAGACCACCACAGCCGGGTGTCCAAGCGCCCGCAGCCTTTCCAGGCAGACCTCGATCAGTTGGGTCCCCACGCCCTGTTCCCGGGCCGACGGCAGCACGGAGACCGGCCCCAGACCGGCAAGGCCGACCTCCCCCTCGTCATTCGTCACGGTCACGGGAGTGACGAGGGCATGGGCGATCAGCTCCTCGTCTTCACCCAGCGCGACAACCGACAAGATCACGGCGCCGGCGGCTCGGACCGCGTCCACGACGTCGGCCTCGCGGTATCCGTCGAAGGCCAGCTCGTTCAGATGCCTGATGGCGGCTGCGTCTCCGGAGCGTTCGGTTCGGATACGTGCCACGGGGGAGGGAACTGCTTCGTGGAACGATGGCCCGCTCATCCGCCCGCCTCCGTCGACCGTACGCGACCGGGCAGGGCCGGCAACTCCCGTCCCTCCAGCGCGGTTATGGCCTCCCGGACATCCTCCGGGAACGGAGTGCGCCTGCCCGCGACGTAGTCGTACGAGACGACCACGGCGTCGCCCTCCGCAGCCACTCTGCCGAGTCTCTGACTCACCGCGACGTGATCCATGATCAGGCGGTCCTCGCCGATGGCCGAGACGCGCGCCCCCACTGAGAGCGTATCGGGGAAGGTCACCGGCGTGATGAACCGGCAACTGTTGGCGGCGATGATGAGGCCGACCTCCCTCCAGGTGGGGCCGGGAGGGTCCAGCCCCAGACGGACCAGGTACTCGATGCGGGCGGTCTCGAAATACTGCAGGTAGACGATGTTGTTGACGTGGCCGAGCGAATCCATGTCGCCCCAGCGCACGACCACATCGGCCACCACCGGGTAGGCTTTGAGCATGATGTCCTCTGCCGGTCGGACGTGTTTGGCATGATTGTACCCGTGAGCCGTCATCGCGACCATCGGAGCCCGGGCTCGCCGTCGGTCTGCCGGATCCGGCGTCTGCCCGAACACCCACAATTGATTTCTCAGTGATATCATAGTAATATCGCAGTGCCGCCGGTCTCCGGTGGTTCTCGGGCGGATCCCGCTGACGAGGGATAGCGAGGGGTGAGAAGGCGCCATGAGCATCATCGAGGTAGAGCAGCTTCTCAAGACGTACGGCGAAGTCGTGGCCGTGGACGGGGTCTCATTCTCGGTCGAGGAGGGCGAGATCTTCGGCATCCTGGGGCCCAACGGGGCCGGCAAGACCACGACCGTGGAGTGCGTCGTCGGACTCCGGGTCGCCGATTCAGGCGCCATCCGCGTGCTCGGCCTGGACCCGAGGACGGAGCGTGACCGGATGCGCGAAGACGTGGGGGTGCAGCTCCAGGAGAGCGTGCTCCCCTCCAAGATCAAGGTGGGCGAGGCCCTCGACCTCTACTATTCCTTCTATCGCCGCGCGGCCGATCCCGACCGGCTTCTCGACCTCCTGGGCCTCTCCGCGAAGCGCGACGCCTACTTCAAGAACCTGTCGGGCGGGCAGAAGCAGCGGCTGTCCATAGCTCTGGCTCTCGTCGGAGATCCCAAGGTGGCCGTGCTCGACGAGTTGACCACGGGGCTCGACCCGCAGGCTCGCCGGGACACCTGGGAGTTGATCGAGGGGGTGCGCGACCGCGGAGTCACCATCATCCTGGTCACGCACTTCATGGACGAGGCCGAGCGGTTGTGCGACCGGGTGGCCCTGGTGGACCGCGGCAAGATCGTGGCGCTCGACAGTCCGGACGGGCTCGCCCGGCGCGTGCACAGCGGCACGTTGGTGCGCTTCACGCCTTCGGCACCCTTCGACGACCGGCTGCTCACTGATCTGCCCGAGGTGCAGGGCATCGAGCGTCAGGGAGAGCGGGTCGTCGTCCACGGGAGCGGCGACTTGGTCAATGCCGTCATCCTGGCCTTGGCCGCCGCCGGGGTGACCGCACAGAAGGTCGAGTTGGGCGCGCCGTCGCTGGAGGATGCCTTCGTCAGCCTGACCGGACGGGGGCTTCACGACGGGAACGGCGAAGACGAGGCGGGGGAGGTGCTCTCATGACGGCGGAGCGCGTTTACTCCGGCGGGCGGCCTCCGTGGTCGGCCTTCTGGAAGCTGGTGGCCGTCGAGGCCAAGCTTGCCGTGCGGACCCCGGTGGTGCTGATGCTGTCCGTGGGTCTCCCGATCCTGCTCCTCATCATCTTCGGGTTCGTCCCCTCGTTCAACGAGCCTCTGGCGGACCTGGGCGGGCTCACCGTGCTCAGCCTCTATGCTCCTATACTCAGTGTCTTCGCTCTCGGCTTCCTGGGTCTGGTGGGCGTCTCCATGCCGCTCGCCGGCTATCGCGAGCAGGGGGTGCTGCGCCGCATGTCGTGTACGCCGGCGCCGCCGTCCTGGATGCTCGGGGCCCAGTTGATCATCAACCTGGGTGTGGCCTTGCTCGCGCTCCTCGTGGTCAATCTGGGCATCAAGGCCTTCGGCGTGAGCGGGCCGAAGCAGGTGGGTGGATACGTACTGGCAACCATTCTCTGCGTGGCCGCCATCTTCGCCATAGGGCTGTGGATCGCCGCCATCGCCCGCAGCGCCAACGTCGCCAACGCCATCGGCCAGGTCCTTTTCTATCCCATGATGTTCTTCGCCGGGCTCTACTTCCCCCGGGAGATGATGCCCGGTGTGTTACGCCACGTGAGCGACTGGACTCCTCTGGGCGCGGCCGTCAACGCTCTCCAGACCGCTGCTGAGGGGCGCTTTCCCTCGGCTCAGTCGTTGCTGGTCATGGTGGGATACGCGGTGGTGTTCGGCGCCATCGCCGTGAAGCAGTTCAAGTGGGAGTGAGGTAGGTTCAAGCCCGCCCCACCGTGGGGCAGGAAACAGGAGGAACAGATGGAGGGTCAGCAGGTATCACTGAATCACGAGAAGGAGATCAAGGCGGCCGGCGGCTGGGGGATGCTCGTGGCCGTCATCACGATCTTCGTCGTGGGCGTTGCGCTCCTGATCGTGGCCGCGGTGCTCGGAGACGACAGGGGCGGCGGTGACGGGACGGTCGTTGCCATGGTGGTGGCGGGCATCGTACTGCTCGCCCTGGGCTCTATCCTGTCTCCCGGCTTCTACACCCTGGAGCCCAACGAGACACGCGTGTGCGTCCTCTTCGGGGCCTACAAAGGCACCGTGCGGCAGACCGGTTTCCGCTGGGCCAACCCCTTCTACTCCAACGGCCCGGCCGTCAAGGTCGGGAGTGAAGCGGGCGGGCGCGAAACCGCCGCAGCGGTGGCCGCGGCGGCGGTGGGCGCCAAGAAGGGCCAGGCTCCCCGCATGCCCAAGAAGTACCCCCGCTACAAGATCTCGGTGCGGGCCCGCACTCTGAACGGGCCGAAGCTCAAGGTCAATGACCGCCGCGGCAACCCCGTGGAGATCGCGAACGTGGTCGTCTGGCGGGTGAGGGACACGGCCCAGGCGGTCTTCGACGTCGACGACTTCGAGCAGTATGTGGAGACGCAGAGCGAGACGGCCCTCCGCCATCTGGCCAGCTCCTACGCCTATGACCACGGCGAAGGGAACGAGATCACCCTGCGCAGCAACGTGGACGAGGTGTCCGGGGCCCTCAAGAACGAGCTCGAGCAGCGGCTTGCCCGCGCAGGAGTGGTGGTCGAAGAGGCCCGTCTGACCCACCTGGCCTACGCGCCCGAGATCGCCCAGGCGATGCTGCGGCGCCAGCAGGCCGAGGCCATCATCGACGCGCGGCGCAAGATCGTCGATGGAGCCGTCGGCATGGTCGAGATGGCGCTCAACGATCTGACGGCCAAGGGCGTCCTGGATCTTGACGCCGAGCGTAAGGCGGCCATGGTAAGCAACCTCATGGTGGTGCTGTGCGGTGAATCCGAAGTGCATCCGGTGGTCAATGCCGGTACCCTGTACGCCTAGGATCGCGCGGAGCACCGGGTAGTGGCCGAGCGCAAGCAATTCTTGCTCCGCATCGATCCGCAGCTGTGGGCGGACCTGGAGACCTGGGCCGCCGATGAACTGCGCAGTGTGAACGGGCAGATCGAGTACGTGTTGCGGGAGGCTGTGCGCAGGCGCAAGGGCACGACTCAGAAAGGAACGGATGATGAGAGACCCCCGGCTGGATACGCTGGTCGCTAACCTGCTCGACTACTCCCTCGATCTGCAGCCGGGTGAGAAGGTGCTCGTCGAGGGGGAATCCGGTTCCGTGGAACTCATGATCGCCCTGGTGGAGGGCGCGTATGCGCGAGGGGCGGTGCCCTACGCGGACCTGGGTGACGAGAGGCTGCGCCGCGCCTATCTCCTCGGCGCTACGAGAGAGCAGATGGATCTGCGGGCTTCATGGGAGATGTACAAGGTCAGAGACCTCGACGCCAGCGTCTACATCCTGGCCGGCGACAACTTCTCCGAACTGGCCGACGTGCCCGGGTCCACTCTGGAGGCCCTGCATCTGGCCAACGAGCCGGTCATGGATATCTACCTCAAGAAGAAGTGGTGCCTCCTGCGCTTCCCCACACCCGCCGCCGCGCAGGCCGCGGGTATGTCCACTCAGGCCTTCGAGGACTTCTGCCTCGCCGTCTCCACGCTGGACTATGCCCGCCTGGACAAGGCCATGGACCCCTTGATCGAGATCATGTTGCGGACGGACAGGGTGCGCATCACCGGTCCGGGAACGAATGTCTCCTTCTCCATCAAGGGCATCCCCGTCCTGAAGTCGGCCGGTAAGTTCAACATCCCCGACGGCGAAGTGTTCACGGCTCCGGTGCGAGATTCGGTGAACGGGAAGGTGGTCTTCAACACTCCCTCTCTCGAGGACGGCGTCACCTACGAGCGCGTGCGGTTGACCTTCAAAGACGGCAAGATCATCGATGCCGACGCGAGCGAGCCCGAGCGGCTGCAGCAGATGCTGGACACCGACGAGGGCGCCCGCTACTTGGGGGAGTTCGCCCTGGGGCTCAATCCGAGGATCGACCGCCCCATGAAGGACATCCTGTTCGACGAGAAGATCGGGGGGAGTCTGCATCTGACTCCCGGCCGGGCCTACGAGGAAGCAGACAACGGCAACCGATCGGGCATCCACTGGGATGTGGTCCTCATACAGACCGCCAAATGGGGTGGAGGCGAGATCTACTTTGATGACGTGCTGGTGCGCAAGGACGGTCTCTTCGTCCTGCCTGAGCTGGAGGGGCTGAATCCCGAGAACCTCGGGTAACGGGATGGTCGGCGCCGGCTATCCCTGGGTCGCGGCGGTTTCGGCAGGGAGAGCGGCGGGGACCATCTCCGCATGAACGCAGGCGCCAACGACATCGGTGTGGTGGGAATGGGGACCATGGGCCGCAACCTGGCCCTGAACATCGCCGACCACGGCTTCGCGGCGGCCGTCTACAACCGGACCGGGTCGGTCACCCGGGAGTTCGTGTCGTCGCTCGCCCCCGACCGGCGCGTGCGACCCTGCTATTCCGCTGAGGAGCTCGTGGGCTCGCTGACGCCGCCTCGCCGGGTCCTGGTCATGGTCGAGGCTGGGCCGCCGGTGGACGCCGTCATAGAAGAACTCGGGGCTCTGCTTAAACCGGGGGATGTGCTCATGGACGGGGGGAACTCTCACTTCCGTGATACCGAGCGGCGGGGCGCCGCGCTGGCCGAGAGAGGCATCGGCTTCCTGGGCCTGGGTGTGTCCGGGGGGCGGTCCGGCGCCCGCACGGGACCGAGCCTGATGCCGGGTGGGCCGCCGGAGGCCTATGAGACGGTCCGGATCATCCTGGAAGCCATCGCCGCGCGGGCGGATGGGAAGCCGTGCGTGTCGTATCTGGGCAGAGGCGGAGCCGGCCACTACGTGAAGATGGTGCACAACGGCATCGAGTACGGCCTCATGCAGTTGATAGCGGAGGCATACGCTCTCATGAGAGACGCCTTGGACCTCGACAACGACCGGTGCGCCTCCCTCTTCGCCCTTTGGGACGATGCCGAGCTGGAGTCGTATCTCGTCGAGATCACGGCCGAGATCCTACAGCGGCGCGACGGGAGGACCGGGGGCTATCTGGTCGACATGATACGGGGCGAAGCCGGTCAACTGGGCACCGGGATGTGGACCTCCGAGAGCGCGATGCAGCTGCGCGTCCCGGTCCCCAACATCGACACAGCCGTCGCCATGAGGAACCTGTCCGCTCTCGCCGAGCAGAGGGCCGAGGCCGCCCGGCTGTGCGGTACTGAAGGCTTGGGCGGGAACGTGCCTGCGCCGGCTCCATGGGTCCGCGACGGCGAAGGGACGGCAGACCGGCTGAGGACCGAGAACGTGCGGAGAGCGCTCTACGCAGCCATGATCGTCACCTATGCCCAGGGGTTCGCCCAACTACAGGTGGCCTCAGAGGCGTACGGCTACCACCTGAGACTGCGGGAGGCGGCCTCCATATGGCAGGGCGGCTGCATCATCAGGTCGAGGTTGTTGCGCGCCATCGAGGCGGCGTTCGAGCGGCGGCCCGCATCGCCGAACCTCCTGCTCGACAGCGAGCTGTCCGGGGCCGTATTCGTGCGGCGGGGCGATCTGGCGCGGGTGGTGCAGGAAGCGGCGGCAAGGGCGCTCCCGGCGTCCGGTCTCATGGCCGCCCTCTCCTATCTCGACAGCTACTGTGCGCGGTGGCTGCCCTTCAACCTGATCCAGGCGCAGCGGGACTACTTCGGGGCTCACGGATACCGGCGGACGGACGAAGAGGGTGTGTTCCACACAGAGTGGTCGTCAGGTGAAGAGGCGACCTAGACAGGACATCCCAGCCCGGAGGGCAGGCATGACCAGGCGCGCGAGAGTATCGGACCGGGTCTCGGTGGCCGTGTACGCCGACTCAGAGGCCCTTGCGACGGCGGCTGCGGCGGCGATAGCCGAGGAGGCCCGCAGGTCCGTCGAAGCGCGGGGCCGGTTCGCGGTGGCGCTGGCAGGGGGAGCAACGCCGAGGCGGGCGTACGAGCTCCTTGCGGAGCCGCCGCTGCTTGGGGTGGTGCCCTGGCAGGGGGTCCAGGTGTTCTGGACCGACGAGCGGTGCGTGGAAGGGGACGACCCGCGAAGCAACGAGCGGATGGCCCGGGAGGCACTGCTCGATCGGGTGCCGATACCTGCAGACCGGGTGCATCCCATCCGGTGCGGAGCGGGCCAAGAGGAGCGCCGGAGCGATGACCCCCGCTGGGCGAGACAGTCCGCCAGGCGGAGAGCCGATGACTATGACGCGCTGCTGCGACGCCTCTTCCAGGACGGAGACCATGTGGGGCCCGCCGGTCTGCTCCACCATGCGGGGCCGGCGGGGACGGCGCTCGATCTGGTCCTCCTGGGAGTGGGCACGGATGGGCATACGGCCTCTCTCTTCCCCGACTCTGAGGTCTTGCACGAACGCCGCCGCTGGGTCGCGCCCGTGTTCGTCCGGGCGGCCGCTGCGGCCGGCATCACCGCCGGCGCCACCGCCGGCGACGAAGACCTGTGGCGAGTCACGCTCACCGCACCCTTCATCAACATGGCGGCCTCCGTGTTGTTCATGGCCTCTGGCCCCGCGAAGGCCCCCATCGTGGCGGAGGTGCTGGAGGGTCCGCCCGACGCGGACCGCCTGCCCGCCCGACTCGTGCGGCCGCGCGCGGGGGAGGTCCGTTGGTTCCTCGACGAAGCAGCCGCGGCTCTGCTCGGCAAGTGACCCGGAAGGAGCACCACAGTTGACGTCCGCCCGCGCAGATGCCATCGTTTTCTTTGGCGCCACCGGCGACCTCGTGCACAAGGAGCTGTTCCCGGCGCTGCAGGGATTGGTCGGTGACGGCGGGACCCATATGCCCTTCATAGGCGTGGCCCGCTCTCCCTGGACTACCGAGCAGTTGAGGGCTCGCGCCAGGGACAGCCTCGAGCAGAGCGGGCGCCTCGATCCCCAGGCTTTCGAGAAGCTGGCTTCCCTCCTCCACTACATCTCCGGTGACTATGGAGCTCCCGAGACCTATGCGGCGGTAAGGCGCGCTCTGGGTGGGGCCCGGCACCCGCTTCTCTACATGGCCGTGCCCCCGAGCGTGTTCCCCGTGGTCACCGACGCCCTCGCTGACGCCGGCTGCGTGGACGGCGCCCGGGTGATGATCGAGAAGCCCTTCGGACGGGATCTGGCCTCGGCCAAGGAGCTCAACCGCACGCTCCGCCGCCACTTCCCCGAGGAGGAGATCTTCCGCATCGACCATTTCCTCGGCAAAGAGCCGGTGCAGAACATCACCTACACCCGGTTCGCGAATCCTCTGCTGGAGCCTGTCTGGAACCGTGACCACATCCACCGGGTACAGATCACCATGGCGGAGGACTTCGGCGTGAGGAACCGCGGCCGCTTCTACGAGGAAGCGGGAGCCATACGGGACGTGGTCCAGAACCACCTGCTCCAGCTCCTTGCCATCGCGGCGATGGACCCGCCCGGTGGCACAGGTGCGGATGCCCTTGGCGACGAGAAGGTCCGCCTGCTGGAGCACGTGCAGCCCTTCGAGGCCCAGAACGTGGTGAGGGGGCAATACCGGGGATATCGCTCCGCCGATGGCGTGGCGCCCGATTCGACCGTGGAGACGTACGTGGCCATGAAGCTCTTCATCGACAGCTGGCGTTGGTCGGGTGTGCCCTTTTACATCCGGGCCGGCAAGGAACTGGCCGTGCGGTCGACCGAGCTCTTCGTGGAGTTCAAGCGGCCTCCGCGGGACCTGTTCGGCGAGGTCGTCCCTCCCGGCTCGAGCCACGTGCGGATGCGCATCGGGCCCGATATCGCGGTGGGCATCGGCATGCGCGTGAAGACCCACGGCGAGCAGATGGTGGGGAGAGACGTGGAGCTCACGCTCACGTCATGTCCAGGAGACGCCCGGCCGCCGTATCAGCGGCTGTTCTCCGATGCCATCGCGGGCAGCAAGGAGCTGTTCGCCCGCCAGGAGGGGATCGAGGCCTCGTGGAGGATCGTGGAGCCGGTGCTGGGAGACGTGACCCCGGTGTTCTTCTACGAGCCGGGCAGTTGGGGCCCGGTGGAGGCGGAAGCGCTCCCCGGGGCCGACGGCCCCTGGATCGACCCCGTGCCTCCTGAACAGGCCGAGTGCCGGTAGCGTCGCCGCGGGGCTGCGCCTCCCGAACCAGCCGAGTGCCGCCGGCTTCGTCGGAGCGCCGCACCCGTCTCCCCTAGCCCTGTCGGGCGGCTTCCTCAGCCTCCTCACCCCGGGTGGCGGCTTCCCGCCAGAAGGGGAGCCTCCTGCCGATCCGCCAGCCCAGGCCGACGAAGAACCAGGCGAACACGCACACTCCCGCGGTCACTCCGATCGCGGTCCAGTCAGGGAAGACGATGGCGAAGAACTCCCGGGTGAAGGGTATAGCCATGCCCACGGCCAGGATCGCCACCATGGCGATGACCAGCCACAGACGCCAACCGCGGAGCGGCCGCTCTATGGCCGCGATCACCCGCCAGCCGATGACGCAGAAGATGATGGTCTCCATGGATTGGGCCTCGGCCACCGTCGCGCCGACCTCTCGCAGCAACAAGAAGGAGAGGAGCATGACCATGGCGGCCAGGATGCCCGTGGGGATCACGAACCGGGCCATGCGATAGACGAAGCCGGGGATGAAACGGCGCGCGTTGGGAGCCAGGGCCAGGAAGAACCCCGGGATGCCGATGACCAGGGCGTCGATGACGGTGAGGTGCCGGGGCAGGATGGGGTACGAGACACCGATGGCCGCCACGGCGATGGCGAGGATGGCCGCCCATACGCTCTTGTTGGTGAACAGCTTCGAGACCCGTTCGATGTTCGCGGCCACCCGCCTGCCTTCGCCCACCACGCCCGGAAGGGTCGAGAAGCGGGAGTCGACGAGCACCAGCTGTGACACCGCCTGCGCCGCCGCGGTGCCGGTCCCCATGGCGATACCCATGTCGGCCTTCTTGAGAGCCAGCACGTCGTTGACGCCGTCCCCGGTCATGGCCACGGTGTGGCCCCGGCGCTGCAGAGCCTCCACCATGGCGTGCTTCTGATCGGGATCGACGCGGCCGAACACAGTGGTTGATTCCATAAGGTCGGCCAGGTCTTCCCCTTGGGGGAGCGACCGGGCGTCGACGGCCCTCTCCGCGCCGGGCACGCCGGCTTTTGCGGCGATGGTGGCCACTGTGGCGGGGTTGTCACCGGAGATGACCTTGATGTCGACACCCTGCTGCTGGAAGTAGGCGAGGGTCTGAGGAGCGTCGGAGCGCACCCGCTCGCTGAGTATCACCAGGCCGAGCGGCTTGAGACCCTCCGGGAGCGTCTCTCCTCTCAGCGGCGCCTCTGCGTGGGAGAGGAGAAGGACTCTGAGGCCGTCGTCGGCCAGGTCGGCCGCTCGGGCGCGCGCCCGGCCGTCGGCGGGCGCGGCGCCGTCCACCGCTACGATCTCGGGTGCTCCGAGCACCCAGGAGCCGCGGCCCGCGATGCGGGCCGCGCTCCACTTGCGCGCGGACGAGAAGGGCACCGAGTCCTCCAGGGCCCAGCCGGCGGGAGCCGGGAGCGAGGCCCCGATGGCGTTCAGAGTGGAGTTGCGGCCGGAGGCCGTGGCGGCCATCATGCCGAGCACCTGCAGGGCCAGCGCGTCCCGGCCGGGGTCGGCGTCCACGGGCGCCGGGGCGCCGCCGCCCCGCGCCGCCGCTACGTCCTCGATCCGGGCTGCGCCCGGGTCGCTCGGCTCGGCTGCGTCCAACGCCTCGTAGCGCTCGAACGCCGGATGCGGCTCGGTTATGGTGCCGGTCTTGTCTATGCAGAGCACGTCCACCCGCGCCAGCCCCTCCACCGCCGGCAACTCGCGGGTGAGCACCTTGCGCTGGGCCAGCACTATGGCCGACACCGCAAAGGCGATACTCGTCAAGAGCACCAACCCCTGCGGCACCATGGCCACCAGCGCCGCCACCGTGTTGGTGACGCCTTCCTCCATGGTGGCGCCCATACGAAACTGCGCCCATATCATGAGGATGCCCACCGGGACGATCCCCACGCCGATCACCCTCAGGATGTTGTTGATGCCTTTCACCAGATCGGAGCTCAGGCGCACGTAGCGCTTGCCCTCCCCCGTGAGCCGCTGGGCGTAGGCGTCGGAGCCGACGGCGGTGGCTCGGAACACTCCACTCCCCGCCACCACGAAGCTTCCCGAGAGCAGCTTGTCGCCGGGTTCTTTCACCACGGGGACGGACTCTCCGGTGAGGAGCGATTCGTCCACCTCCAGGCTGCTTGACTCGAGGGTCTCACCATCGGCCACGATCTGGTCGCCCGCCGCGACGCGCACCAGATCGTCCAGCACCACGTCGGCCACGGGGATCTCCTGGTCCTCGCAGTCCCGGATCACCTTGGCCGCCGGGGCCGTCAGCACTGAGAGGCGGTCAAGGGCGATCTTGGCCCGCATCTCCTGGACTATCCCTATGCCAGCGTTTATGAAGATGATCCAGCCGAATAGGGCGTCCTTCCACGATCCGAAGGCGAGCATGGCCACGAAGAGCACGCCCAAGATCAGGTTGAACCAGGTGAAGACGTTTCCCCGGATGATGTCCCAGGTGGTACGCCCGCCCGGGCGTGGGGTGATGTTGGTCTGGCCGGCCTTGACCCGCTGGCGGACCTCGGCGGAGGTGAGCCCGTTGAATGACGGGGTGTCTGGGAACCTGGTGTCTCTCACGACGCGAGCCGGTACTGGTATGTGGCCACATCGAGCCAGCGGCCGAACTTGAAGCCGACCTCCTCGAGGATGCCGGTGCGGCGGAACCCCGTCTTCTCCGCGAGGCGGATGCCGGCGTCGTTCTCCTCGGCTATGCGGCCGAGCAAGGTATGAAATCCGTTGCCGGCTCCGAGGGCGATCAGCTCACGCAGCAGAGTCTCGCCCACTCCTCGCCGTCGCGCAGCCTTGTCCACGTACACCGAGACCTCGGTGGTGAAGCGGTAGGCCGGACGGGTGTGGTAGGGACTGAGAGAGCCCCATCCGAGCACTCGGCCGTCCTCTTCCCTTACGATCACCGGGTAGGGATGCACGTGCTCTTCGAACCAAGCCACCTGGCTCTCCATGGAGCGGGGGACGGTGTCGAACGTGGAGGTGGTGTCAACCACCGCGTCGTTGTAGATGTCGAGGATCGTCGCGAGATCCGATCCGCGTGCTGCCCTTATCGCCAAGAAGACGGCCCCTTCAGCCAGAACGGCCCCCTGCGCGTAACGGCTAGAGGTTATCATGGAGGGCACGTATGACCGCTAGGGGGGATGATCGCATGATCCACGCCGACCGCGCTCTGGCACGTCGCCTGGAGAACCTCATCTGCGCCGAGTTCCGACGTCTCGCGGAGGTTGGGCGCGCCGCGTCCCCCGGGACGGGCGCCGAGTGCATCGAAGTAGCCGGGGGAGTGGCGCTCTGGCTGGGCCAAGGCTCGCCGCTCAACGCGGCGGTCGGTCTCGGCATGCGTGACCACCTGAAGGAGATGGAAATCGAGCGTCTCGAGACCTTCTACAGCAACCGGGGCGCGTTGCCCATGGCCAGCGTGTGCCAGTTGGCCGACCCTGCGCTCTTCGAGATGCTGGCAAGGAGAGGCTGGGCGCTCACCGGGTTCGAGCATGTGCTGGCGGTGGAGCTCGACGACGCCCCGCCCGGTCCCGAGAGCGTGGTGGATGTGGGCGTCTGCACGCCTGAAGAACGCGAGATCTGGTCGCGCGTCGCCACCAGTGGGTTAGCAGACGGTCAGGAGCTGGACCCGGCTCACGAAGAGCTCGGCCGGATCATGGCCGCGCGGCCGGAGGCAGTCCTGGTGCTGGCTTGGGTCGATGGAGAGCCCGCCGGAGCGGGTAGTCTGATCGTCGACGGCGGCGTGGGCTGGCTCTCGGCTGATTCGACGTCGCCCCAGTACCGAAGACGCGGCGTTCAGCAGTCTCTGCAGCGGCTCCGTCTGGAGCTGGCCCGCTACGCCGGCTGCGATCTGGCCGTGACGGAAGCCGCGCCGGGCAGTGACTCGCAGCGCAACATGGAGAGGCTGGGGTTCCGCATCGTCTACACACACGCGGAGTTCACGAAGGCGCGCCCTGTGCGCTCGTAGGACGAACCGCGCCGCAGAGTGACCCGCGCCGCGAGGGACCCGCTTTGTGGAGCGACCCGCACTGTGGGGCGACTCGCTCGTGTCAACCTGAACGGACGTTCAGACGTGTAGCCGTCCATAGGGGATCCCGGCGCTTGTAGACGCCGGATAGACGAGCGGGGCGTCCGAGCCCTCTCTGGAGCGTGGCCCGTGCTGGACGAGACAACGAGTCCCGGCCTTGCGCCTGAGGCCGATTGGGATGAGCCGAAGGACTCTCAGGCGACTGTAGCCGCCGACGAAGCCGCGTGCGGCCGTGTGCGCTATGCGTCTCCCGAGGCGCTCTTCAGAGCCGAACGCGACTCCCTGGTGCGGGTCCTCACCCTGGCATGTGGGGATCCGGCTCTTGCAGAGGACAGCGTCCAGGAAGCCTTCGCCCGCCTCTGCATCAAGTGGAAGCGGATCGGCGGCTACGACGACCCCGCCGCCTGGGTGCGCCGTGTCGCTCTCAACCTCGCCCAGGACCACCGGCGGCATCTCGCGCGCCGGGCCAGGCTCCTGGTGCGTCTCGGCGGGCGGGCCGAGGACGGAGGGGTGCCACCACTCGCCGTGGAAAGGGACCCAGCTCTGTGGAGGGCCCTTCGGGGGCTCCCCTCTCGTCAACGCGCCGCCGTCGCCCTGTTCTACCTGGGCGATCTCAAGGTGGCCGAGGTGGCCGCCGTCATGAAGGTGTCGGAGGGTACGGTCAAGCGCCATCTGGACCGGGCCCGGGAAGCGCTGCGCACGCAGTTGGAGGCAAGCCATGAGCGTTGAGTACGCACAAGATCTCGGATTGAAGGAAGAGCTCGACCGGTTGGTCGGCTGTCCCACGGCTCCGGCCTCCTGGTCCGCCGTCCAGGAGCGGGTCCGCCGCAAACGCCGCCGCAGGCGGGGCGCAGGTGCGGTGGTGGCCGCGGCGGTGGTGGCCGCGGCGGGCTACGGTGGCTGGTCTCTCTACTCGGCTGCGAATCATGACGAGCCCCTGCTGGTCATCACCGACGCCCCGCCCGAGTCGCTCACCGGTGTCAAGGCCGAGCTGTGGAGCGAGATACAGCGGGTCAAGGAGCAGTCGGAGTCCGGGGCGCTGGCTTGGGTCGACATCGAGCGCACCTGGAGGGCGATGGGTTCTGTATGGAGTGCGGCGGGGTACTCCGACCTCGACCTCCAAAGCTGGCTCGGCTTCTGGAGTTTCATCGAGCAGAGGCTGCTCAGCGAAGGTTCGGTCGTGGAGATGACCATCTACCTGAAAGACGACGCTCGGTCTGAGGACGTCTCCGCCCTGCATGCGGAGATCGCGGCCATGGCTGGAGTAAAGAGCGTGGTGTACACGAGCAAGGCGGAGGCCCTCGAGAGGTTGAAGCAGACGTTCAGATTCAGATACCGTCCGGAGATATTCGAGGACCTCTCCGGTAACCCGCTGCCCGCCTCCTTGGAGATCGAGCTGGCGGACGACGTGAGCCCGGCTGCCATTGCGGCCCGGCTGGCCGGTCGCCCCGAGATCGGCAACATCTCGTACGTCGCCAACTATGAGCAGTTGCTCTCATTGCTGCGAGGTCTGACCCCGGCGTCGGAGACGACCACGACGATCTGGTCGGAGACGACCACTACGATCTGGGGCGAACAGATCGACCTGGGGCCCGCCGACCAGGTTCGGTTCAAGGAGGCCTGGCGGCAGATCGCGGACCTGGTAGGCGCGGACGTCACCACCACCTGGTGCGAGGACTACTACCTCCAATTCTCGCCTTCGGGGGCCTTCGAGGCTATGTCCATCGCCCTCGTCTTCCCGGGCAGGGAGGTGCTGGTGTCGTGGGATGGCCGGGGCGGACCGGCCGCGCAGAAGGTCCTTGCCACCGTCGAGACGACCCCGATCCCGAGCCAGGATTCCTACGAGGCCCTGCACGGGCTCCATGACGATCTATCCAAGATCGATGAGGTGGGAGTCGCCAAGATTCTGGCCGAGCTGCCGGCTCCCGGCTCGAATGGCTACTACCGGGTCGGGCAGTGGGAACCCGAGGATGAGATGGGGGGCGGCTCGAACACCTTCGCGTGGACCGGAGCGGGTTTCCAGCCGGGGATGCCCTCGGTGAACGCCTCCTCGTATTCCCTGGTGGGCATCGACGGACGGAGCTTCGACCCGGAGCCCTCCGACACCATGCGCTTCCTCTTCGTGGTCGGCGCGGGCATCGCGCTCCCCAATACGACGGCCACCACAGAAGCGGCGCCCGAGTTCGCCCCGTTGATGGAGGCCTGGACGAGCCGGTCGATCTATGTCTTGGGCGTGGGGCACGACGAGTCCGAGCCCGACGCCGTATTCGTGAAGATCTCCGCCGACGCCCTCGCTCCCCCCGACGGGGTCTTCGTCCACGCCTCCCTGGTGCGGGAGGCATACCTCGCCGTGCAAAAGCACGGCCTCCCCTTTGACAAGCTCACCATCTCCGGAATCGATGCCGACGGGGTCGAGGTATCGCAGGGAGCGATCTCACTGCAGAGCGGCTTGAGCCTTGCGCCGGGCCGCGAGTTGGTGGAGGAGGTCGACTGGACCCTCGCTGGCAGCAAGGTGGCGGACGCCGTTTGGGGGTCCTACTCTCTGGGGGGCGAATCGCAATTCGACGGCCGGGTGCTGAGCGCTCGACTACGGCTGCCCGAGGTCGACACACGCGAGACCTACGTCGGCTATCTGACGGGGCT
>Ga0123333_10001758_pt1 | contig 22754 bp, 12 predicted proteins | sample BioC12SIPDNA_3_FD_89957 | JGI IMG/M metagenome (GOLD analysis project Ga0123333, IMG submission 89957) | Anaerobic biogas reactor microbial communites from Washington, USA - Biogas_R2_B C12 SIP DNA | ecosystem: Engineered > Bioreactor > Anaerobic > Unclassified | place: Washington, USA... | reverse complement strand
TGGGACAGGCGCTGTCATTCCTGGCTTCTCCTCCCCGGGGGCTGGGGTGGGGAAGGCGGCGCAAGCCACGGCGATGACGGTCGGGAGGATCGTCGCAAGGACGAAGCCTATCGTGCTCCAGCGGGCTGATCGTTTCATACGACCTCCGTTGCCGGTCTATTCCCAGAAGATGACCATACGTTCAAGGGTGATGGTAGCACCATACAAGCCGATGCCCATCATCGCAGAACAGAAGACGGCGGCGAAGAGCGCCGGCATGTTCAGATTGGCGTAGGCGAGCCACATCACGCGCCCCAGGCCGTTGGAGGCGCCAGCCCATTCTGCTACGACCGCACCGACGAGGGAGAGGGGAGCGACCGCCTTGAGAGCGGCGAATAGATAGGGCATGGCCGATGGCCAGCGGGCGTGTCTGAAGAGCTCCCAGCGGGTGGCATTGAGCGAATGGAAGAGCGCCAAGACCGCGCCATCGACGGCACGGAGCCCGGCGTGAACGTTGATCAGGATAGGAAAGAAGGTCATCAGCCCGGTCACAACAATCTTCGGTACGGGACCGAAACCGAACCAGATAATGAGAAGGGGGACGATGGCGACGATGGGCATGGCCTTGACGAGGATGGCCAGCGCCAGGACGCCCCGCTCGAGGCTTTCCCAGAAGGTGATGAGTATGGCCATCGCAATCCCGACTAAGACCGCCACTGCCAGGCCCGCCATGGCCTCAAAGAGCGTTACCAGCATCGCTCCAAGGTAGCGCGGCGCGTTCGACCAGAGCGTGCGGGCCACTACGGAGGGAGGTGGGAGCAGGTAGACGGGAGTCCGCGTCAGTCGGACGGCCAACTCCCAAACCAGGAGGGCCAGCCCGCTGATAGCGACGACGGAAAGGATATCTCTCAGCGCCCAACCGTTTGGCGTGGATGGCACAGGTCGAAGGCCGCGCGGTCGGCGGAAGGGGCGGGGGCGCAGATTGAGCGGGCCGGAACTCGGGCCAGCGGAGCCCATGGCAGGGTGTGGTGGTCGCTCGTCGGGACCGATGCGGGCGGGTGGACGTGACTGTGCGGGTGAGGGGGCCGGCTGCTGGGTCATTCCCGCAAGAGCTCCCTCAGAGTCCGGATGATGGAACTCATCTGGGGGCTGGTTTCGTCTCGAGGACGAGGTAGGTCGATGGGGACGAGCGCCTTGATCTGTCCCGGTCCTGGCGTGAGGACTACGATGCGATCGGCGATGCGAGCGGCCTCCGGCACGTGATGGGTAACCCAGAGGACGGTCGGCCGGAAGGTGTCCCACAGCTGCAGCACGTCTTCGGTGAGCTGCTCGCGGGTCAGCTCATCCAGCGATGCAAAGGGTTCGTCCATGAGCCAGAGGGGGGCGCCGGTGGCGAGGGTGCGGGCCAGGGCCACGCGTTGTTGCATCCCACCGGAGAGCGTCTGCGGGTAGGCGGAGGCAAAGCCCGAGAGCCGGACCATCGTGAGTAGATCCCACGGGCTGAGGTGGGGGGAGGGGGGCCATGCGCCAGCAGACTGGCGAGCGCCAGCAGACTGGCGAGCGCCAGCAGACTGGCGAGCGCCAGCGGACAGGGGAGCGGCAGCAGACTGGGTGGCGCCGGCAGACTGGCGGGCGTGACGACCAAGCACCTGGGGCAATGCGGTGTTCTCCAGCACGGTCTTCCAGGGGAGTAGCGCCGGGTTCTGCGCCATCCAGGCAATTTGGTTGCGCTGGCGGGCCTGGGATGGAGGGCCACCGTCCAGTTGGACCGCGCCGGCGCTCGGCGCGATCTGGTCGGCGACCAAGCGAAGCAGTGTCGATTTGCCACAGCCACTGGGACCGATGAGGCAGATAAACTCTCCCGGCGCGACGTCCAGGCTAACGGACTGCAGCGCTGTGAGGGCGCGATCGCCATCCACGAAGACCTTGGAAACCGACTGCAGCGAGACCTTCATAGGACTGAGTATAGAATTCGGAGAGACTGCTGTCAATCCCGATTCCAGGCGTAACTGGTACGAGGTGAGTTCCTTGGTAGAATCGAATGCAAGCTTCTAGATATGGGACAGATCTCTAGGAATGTCGGAGGCCGCACGTGAATGCGTGGGAGAATTTGGGTGCCAAAGGCGAAGTGCAGACAGCCGCGCTGTTGCGCAGCGTGCGTTCTATTCTCAGCGAGCGCGATTTCGGACAGGTCGCACGGACGATACTTGATGGCTGCAAGGAGATCACCGATGCACGCGCCGGATATCTAGCGCTGTTGTCCGCCGAGGGGGATGGTCCGCAGATGCGGGCGGCGAACGTTGTGTGTATGGACGGCGATCCCTACGCGCGTGAGTTGACCAACGATCCTCAAATGCGCATCTGTGGTGCCCGCGGAGCCGCATGCCAGGCTGGCAAGGCGGTCTACACGAATGACTTTGTGAACTCCTCATGGGTAACTGACCCGGCCGGGATCATCGGCGGGCTGGAACGCGTGTTGTGTGTGCCACTGATACTCGGCGAGACAGTGGTGGGGTTCCTGGAGCTGGCGAACAAGGTAGGCCCCGATGGCGAGGCCGATGATTTCAACGATGACGACGCAGCTGTGGCCACGCTTTTTGCAGAGCTGGCCACTATCTCCTTGCAGCACAGCCGTGCGACCCGTTCTCTGGAGGAGAGCGAGGCGCGACTGCGGGGTTTCGTGAGCGCCTGCCCTGCAGGCATCTTCCTGGCCGACCAGCGGGGTAAGGTCGTGGAGTGGAATGCCGCACAGACAAGGTTGCTTGGGCTGCCGCGTGAGCAGGCGTTGGGACATTTCGTGTGGGATCTCCACGAGGCGCTTTTGCCCGACTGGCACCCCGAGCGCGTTGGCAGTGAGGATAAGGATAGCTCGGAACTGCTCAGGGATGCCATTCTCAAGGTTCTGGCCGCCGGCGAGGTGGACGCTGGGCAGGCGGACGGCGTTGTCGACACGCTGCAAAACCACAGGCACTGGGTCAGCCTTGATGACGGGACCGAGCGCCTGGTGAGGTTTCCGTTCTTCCCTGTCCCCCGACGTGGCGATGGAGATGATGGCTATGAGCTTGGTGGAATTGCGTGGGATGTGACAGACGAGGTCCAGGCGCACAGCCAGGTTGAGCACTTGGCGGGTGCGCTGCAGCGTGAGCGCGATATCTTGCGCGTGGTGATGGACTACGCTAACACTAATCTCGTCTTCCTTGATCTTGACTTCAAGATCATCCAGGTCAACTCGGCGTACGCCGAAAGCGCGGGGTTGCCGCGGGACGCGCTGGTCGGGCAAGATCATTTCGCTCTGTTTCCTAGTCTCGGTGACCGCAAGGCTTTCAAGCGAGTGGTCGAGACGGGCCAACCAGAGGCCTCCCGTTCGGTGTCGTTGACTCTTCCGGCCCAGCCGGAGAGAGGGGTGACGTACTGGGACTGGTCGGCGGCACCTGTCCCCGATGAGCGCGGAGGGGTGCAAGGGCTGGTGCTTTCGCTGGTGGACGTCACCGAGCGGGAGCGGGCGTTGAAGCGCCGCGAGCACGACGTGGCAGGGCTGACGACGTTGATCGCGATCACCGAGCAGGTGCTGGCGCAGAGGACGGTCCAGGACCTGTTGGTGCACATGGTCGAGGCGGCGCGCCGGTTGACCGGGGCGCGGTTTGGATTTGCGATCCACGGTCATGAAGGGGAGCCCTATCTTGTTGTTACCTCCGATCGTGAAGGGGTGTCCGCCCGCATGCGAGAGGCGCCGCTAGCCGTCGTGGACGCGTGGCACGGACAGTATTCCGGCGACATGCCCTTTTCGTTTCTGGTCGCGGAGGATCAGTTGCGTGAGTACCTATCGCTATGGGGACTCCCGCAGGTTCCGGCGAAAGCCCATGAGCTGTTGGGTGCGCGGTTAGTGGGACACGGTGGACGCACGTGTAGCATCATCATCGTGTCGGGGAAGGAGGATGTCGCTGTAGGCGAAGCTCCCGAAGTGGACCCTGCGTCCCCGGAGGGCATCTTCATGCCCGAGGATGAAGCCCTGGTGGCGCAGTTAGCCGCGCTGGCTTCGTTGGGCCTGCAGCAGATCGAGGCGCTGGAAGTTGCTGAACAGCGGGCCGCGGTTCTGGATGCTACGTTCACGTCGATCGCTGAGGCCGTTGTGATCTATGGCCCGGACGGTGAGATTGTCGGTACGAACAAGGCGGCGCGCACCTTGCTCAAGCTCGATGAGGCAGGTCGAAGCTCGGAGGCTCTATGGCCCGCCCGGCCTAACCTGGTAGGCTCTATGCCATCCGGGCACGCGGCAGGATCGCTCCCCCTGGGACGGCATGCACCCCAGTGGGAGGAGAGAAGAACGGACGAGTGGCCAGTAGCACGGGCGCTCAGAGGCGAGACTGTGCCGGGTGTCGTTGCTCGACTGGATGTCCCTGCCGAGCATGAGCCGCGGTGGCTGTCGATCAGTGCTGCGCCTGTGTTGAGCCATGCGGCAGGAGTCCAAGGGGCCGTATCCGTGTTCACTGATGTGACGGAACTCAGGAATGTCCAGGAGCGGTTGGAGGCGGCCAATGTGGGGCTCGCGGAGCAGGCGTTGCGCCTGCAGCACCAAACGGAGGAACTTCTGGCCCGCAACGAAGAGCTACGGCGCCTGACACATCAGCTAGAGGAAGAGCAGGCACGGTTGAACGCGATCATCCAGAACGCACCCGAGGGCATCGTCGTTACCGACGAAGCCTACGGTATTGTCCTGGCGAACCCAGCTGCAGAGCGGCTGTACGTACACCCGGTTCCTGTTGATGAGGGATATGACAGCCACACGGGCCTGAACATGCTGCGCCTGGATGGTTCTTCTTACGCGCCATTGGAGCATTCGCTAGCCCGCGCTGTGCGGGAGGGCCAGACACAACGGAACCTCGAGCTGGTGATCGAGTGGCCGGACGGGCAGAAACGGCACCTGTTGGCGAATACTGCGCCGATTCGTACGCAGAGAGATCGAATCGCGGGGGCGGTAGGGATGTTCCAGGATATCACGGCGCGCATTGAGGCTGAGGAGGCCTTGAGGAATCGCAATCGTGAGCTTAGCTTGCTCAATGCGGTCGGGCGTGAGCTTAGCGGGACCCTGGCGCTCGAGGAGGTCTTGGATCGAGTCCTTGAGGCTGTGCGGCAGATTGCGCCGGTGGACCGTGCGGCCGTGTGGCTGGTGGACCGCGATCATCCAGAGTGGCTGGTGCGTACCGCTGTTGCGCCGCCGGGAGTGTCTGAGGGCGCCGAGCCGGAGCGTATCCGGATAGGAGAAGGGCCGTCAGCAGTAAGTGACGGTTCGAAGTCCCCGACTTTCACCGCCAATCTGAGTCTCCGCGGGAGGACCGTGGGCCTTCTGGAAGTGGCCAATAGTGACGGGCACGCCCCCTCGTCGCATGACCAGGTTATGCTAACGACGTTGGCGGCGTGGGCGGCAATCGCGATCGAGAACGCGCTCCTGCACCGTGAGGCGCAACACGCAGCGGTCGTCGCCGAGCGCACCCGTCTCGCGAGTGAGCTCCACGACGCGGTCAGCCAACTCCTCTTCTCAGCAAAAGTCACAGCGGAATCGCTATTGCGGCTGTGGGAGACAAACCCTGAGGCGGTCCGGCAAGGACTGGGACAGCTACAGGAGTTGACGCAAGGGGCCCTGGCTGAAATGCGCACGCTGCTTCTGGAGCTGCGGCCGGCCGCACTGGTGGAGACGGATCTGGGCGAACTCCTTAAGCAGCTTACACAGGCGATGGCGAGCCGAGGCCGGATCAAGGTAGCACTGCGGCTGGATGGGACGGGGCGACTGCCTGCAGAGACGCAGATCGCGCTCTATCGCATTGCCCAGGAGGCGCTGAACAATGTGGTGAAGCATGCCAGAGCGCATGAGGCAGAGGTCGTCCTCGATCGTATGCCGGACAAGGTCACGTTGGTGGTTCAGGACGATGGCCGTGGATTTGATGTCTCGTGTGTTGCCGTAGGGTGTCTGGGGCTCAAGATTCTGCACGAGCGAGCGACGGCCATCGGCGCTGAACTGGCGGTCGACTCGAGTCCGGGCCATGGCACGCGTGTTCGGGTAGAGTGGCGGCAGGGAGATCCCGCGTTGAGTTTCGAGCAAGGCCTTGAGGCGCTTCGCAATGGACGGGCAGGTGTGATGAGTCAGCATACAGGTGGAGAGGTCAGGTATGGAGAAGACGCCGATCCGGGTGATGATTGTGGACGATCACGAGATGGTGAGGAGCGGGCTTGCGGTCTTCCTACAGGCGTTTGAGGATCTTGAGCTTGTGGGGCAGACGGGCTCGGGCGAAGATGCTATCCGGCTCGCTGACGAGTTGAGCCCCAACGTTGTGTTGATGGATCTCATCATGTCGGGCACTGATGGCGTTACGGCGACCAGGGCTATCCGCAATGCGCATCCAGACATTCAGGTGATTGCGCTGTCCAGTTTCTGTGATGAGACCTTGGTTCAGTCGGTGATGGAAGCTGGCGCGGTCGGATATCTGATGAAGGACACATCGATCGATGAGCTCGCGGGGGCGATTCGGGCCGCCGTGGCGGGTAAGCCAACGCTCGCCGCAGAAGCGCTACATCACTTGATCGGCGCCGCGACACGAAAGTCGCCGGAACGCACGTCAGCGCTCGCGCTGGGACACGACCTGAGCGAGCGAGAGCGCGAAGTATTGGCGCTGATTGTAGAGGGCATGACGAATCCAGAGATCGCCGATCGGCTGGTCATCAGTTACGCGACGGTAAAGACGCACGTCAGCAACATCCTGTCCAAGCTCAATGTTTCTAGCCGTGTCGAGGCGGCAACACTGGCGGTGCAGCACGATCTGGTAACGCGAGCACCGCGGGAGAACTGAGCTTACTGGTCAGACGATCTGTCCTCCCGCCATGCGCACTCCTCGGGTGCCGAAGACCTCCAACTCGCTTGCGTGGGTCACCAGCAAGACTGTGATTCCGGTTCGCTGGTGGATGTCACGGAAGATGCCCATGATCTCTTGCTCGGTTAACTCATCGAGATCGCTGGTGGGCTCATCGGCAAGAAGCAGGTCGGGCTGGTTCATGAGCGAACGGGCGATGACGACACGCTGCTGTTGCCCACCCGAGAGCTGCCGCGGATAGGCGTTAAGTTTGTCCGACAGGCCAACGTCGGTCAGGAGCTGGACCGCCCGATCTCGGGCGCCCTCCCGCGCTGCCGGATCCCCAAACATCGTTGGGAGCATCACGTTTTCGAGCGATGTCAGGGAGGGCATAAGGCTGGGGAACTGGAAGACAAAGCCCAAGCGCCGATTGCGCAAGCGTGACTGCTCGCGGTCGGGCAGTTGCCAGACCTCTGCTCCGTCGAGCAGGATGCGGCCTGAAGTAGGGGTTGCGAGACCGGCTACCAGGTTCAACAGGGTTGTTTTGCCCGATCCCGATCGCCCGGTGATGACGACGAATTCGCCCCGGTCGATGCTCATACTGACATCCTGGACTGCGTGAACCTGCGTGTTCTTGCTGGTGTAGGTCTTGCTGGCGTTCTGGATCTCGATGATTGGTTGAGCATTCATGGCGTCTACTCCCGCATTGCGATGGCCGGATCGGTGAGGCTGATCTTGAGGGCCGGTATGAGCACAGCGATCCAGACGGTCACCAGGGTGACTGCCAGGACCTCGAGAATGAGCAGGGCAAGCTGGAAGGGGTTCGGGAAGAAGAACGGCCCTCCCATCAAGTCCATAATCAGGTTGCGGAACAGCGAAATCGCGAACGCTGTCACCGCTGCGCCCACGACCCCTCCACTAAGGGCCAGGGCAGCGCCTTCGCTTAGGAGCGACACCAGCACCGTCCGGCGCGTCGCGCCCAGGGCACGCATAACGCCGAGTTGGCGGCGCCGTTCGTTCACTGCAATCGAGAAGACCAGGGCGATGAGGGCGATGGCCAGGACCCAGACGATCCCCAATAGCGCGATGACGCTGCGCGAGAGGGCCAGGATGTTGCCGCGCTGTGTCTGGAAGAGGCTGGCGCTGACCAGGGCCGTAACGCCCGGAACACGTCGCGCGATCTCATCGGCCACGACACGGGGATCGCTGTGGTTGGTGATCCTCACAAGCACGGAGGAGATGCTGTCTGGTGGGATGATGAGCTCCTGCTCGGCCTGGGTCGTGGAAAGACGGGCGATCTCATGCGCCGTGTCGAAGGTGAAGAACATACTCTGGTCCAGACCGGTCCCGGTTGCCTCCAGCTTCCCGCGCAGGTCGATCCCGTATCCGTAGACGTAGATGAGCTCCTGGCCTGCGGGGAGATAGACAAAGGAGCCGCCCACCGCATCGCCCATGTGTAGGCCATCCTCGATGTGTTCCTCCAGCCAGGGACGCAGAGTGAAGTCAGATACAGGGTCATATGCGATCAGGAACATCTCCGGCACCGAGCAGCAGGTAGCACCCCTAAGGGTGGCCAGATAGAGCTGCGGCGAGACCGTGTCGACACCTTCGATGGCCGCGATGTGCTCGAGATTCGAGGCAGGCATCCAGGTGTGGACTGGCCTGCCCATCAGGAGCGCATTCTCAACACCGGTCTCGCTGCCCGAGGGGACAACGATGACGTCGGCGCCGAGCCGCTCCAATGCCAGTCGTAGGCTCTTCTGGGCGCCCCCGACAACCACTGTGCCCGAGACGGCGAAGGCCGCCAGCATCAATGCGCAGAGAAAAACAACCCAACTGCGAAATGCGCTGTCGTTGATGTTGCGCCAGGTGAGACGTAGAAGGTTCATGGGTTTGGATATCACTCCCGCATTACGAGTGCGACTTCCTGACGGCTGATTCTCAAGGCAGGCACCAGCGCCGCCAGTACGATGCTGATCAGAGACGCCAGCAACCCTGCGATAGCCAGACCGAGGAGTTGGGCCAGCGGTGGTACTGAGAGCGGCAAACCCCATTGGCTGATGTGGGGCAGGCCCGCAGCTGCGAACCCTGCGTCACCGGTTCCGCTGACGAGGGCGATGGTCAAGGCTGCGCCGAGCGTGCCCCCGCCGAGCGCGAGGATGGCACTCTCGGCAACGAGTGTAGCGAAGATCTGGGTCTGGGGACTGCCAAGGGCGCGCAAGACGCCGATCTCGCGACGCCGCTCGTTGACCGCCATTGAGAAGATGAGCCCGACGAAGACCACTGACAGCACCCAGATGACGCCGAGCACGAAAAGGGCTGTCCTCAGAAGGCCCGCCATCTGCGCTCGCTCCGTTTGGAAGAGATTTGTGCTCTCGATGGGTAGCACACTGGAGACCTGCTCCAGAATACGGACTGCCACTTCGTGAGGGTCAGCGCCGAGGTCGACCCGAACCAAGACGGCTGAGACGCTGTTGGGCGCGAGGTAGAGCGCATTTCCCTTCTGCCGTTCCGTGGCAGAGATGATCTCGTTGGCAGTTTCGAAAGAGACAAGCAGCGCTTGATCCAGGTCACCGCCGACCGGCGCGAGATTGTCCACCAGTTGCAGTTCATAGCCGAGAACGTCGATGCGACCCTCCGCATTCGGCGAGCGCAGGCATGTGCCGCCGATGGCTGTCCCGCGGGGCATGTTGATCTCTCGGCCTTCCAGCCAGGGCTTGATGGCGAAGTCGGTCGCCGGGTCGAAAGCGATCAGGTAGACCTCTGGCTGAGAGCAGTACGGTGTGTCGTGAAGGGTGGTGATGTACAGTTGCGGTGACACCTCCGCCACGCCCTTAATCGCGGCCACACGGTCCATATAGGCGCGCGGCATCCACTGCTTCGTCGCCAGGCCCAGGAGTCGTGCTCCCTGCATGTCTTCGGTGCGCATGGTTCCCCAGGGGATGACGACGATGTCGGCTCCCATTCGCTCCAAACTGTGCTGCAGGCGCTCCTCGGCGCCGCGGACGACCAGCGTGGCGCTCAGGGCCAGCCCCGCGACCAGAGCGGCGCACAGGAAGATGGCGCCGCTCCGGAAGGCGCTGCCGGCGATATTACGCAGGATAAGGCGGAGTTGTGTCAAGCTGCGGCATCTCCTTTGATAAAGGACAGGGCCACGGCCACGACACTGATGGCGATAACTAGCGATCCCATAAGAATGAGCAGGGGCCTCATCGTCGAGTTGCAGATCATCTCGGGACTACCACACACACCGATCAATGCCGTGGGTAGCAAGATTGTGGCAATGCCCAGGACGCCACTTGTGACGCCGAGGGCGCGGCGGGTCTCCTTACGCTTTGTGAGCAGCATGCCGACTCCGACGACGGCTGCCGGGGCCGCAACTGCAAGTTCGCCACGGGCCGTCCAGTGGCATTTCATGGGTATCTCGCGGCCATCGGCAAGTGTAAGGTGCCGGCCGGTGGATTCGCAGTCGGTGAATTGGGGCACGATGCCAATGACCAAAGACAACAGGATGGTTAGGCTTGCCAGGACTCGCATCAGTTCTCCTCCTTAACGTATCAGATTCTGGCTCACAGGTACATTTCACTGGGCGATGACGTTCTCGATCTTCAGGTCGCCTACGGCGATCGAGATGCGGTCACCACGCTGGATAGCGCTGCTGGTGTTCCGGAATAGCACGTAATAGATGCGCCCCGGTTCTACACGGTGGTTGTGCAGACCCATCCGCGTGATATCGACCACCTCACCAGACCGCTCATTGATGAGCATTGGAGAGGTCTCGGTGTAGTGACCGAAGTTACGCGCCTTCCCTGTGTCAACGACACGGTAGCGCAGGTCGACGAAGCCCCCGTCGGCGGTCACTGCGACAAACGTGAAGCGCACCCCGAACTTCTCTTCCATCTCAGCGCTGCGGGGTAGCACGTAGTTCTCGGGCACCAGTGGCGCGTTACGGCGGGCCTGCACGAAGAGGAAGCTGCCCACGGTCACGATGAGCAACAGTGCGCCCAAGACAACACTTCGCATTATAGGAGTACGGAACTGCTGTGGCAAGGCAATCGAACCGTTCATGATCTTGTGTTCCTCGCTTTTTGTTTGGTCCGGTCGGGCTCCCGGGGGCTACCCCCCGGGAGCCTCGATTGTTCCGCTTTCCAACAGAGTCTGCTCTTACAGAGCGAGCTCGCTCATCTCATCTCACGACCAAGGGCAGGAAGATCGAGAAGCTGGGGACGAGGGCGCTACGGGTCAGCGTGAACTCGTCGAACAGTTCCGACCCCGCCATGGTCTCGTTGAGGGAGTCGGACGGCCCCAACCGTACCTGACGCAGCGTGTACATACTGGTATCAGGCGCGGCCGCCGGTACGACTTCGACACCATCGACCGTCAGAGCGAAGCCCGCGGCCGGGCCAGCGGCCCAGTGTAGCTTCAGCTCGACCGGCTGGTCGTCGATGTCGACCTGCGGGGTGTAGGTCACGACACCGTTGTCCAGGACCCACGCCCGGATCTCGTATCCGGAGGCGCCGCTTCCCGTCGGTTGCTCGGCCTCGATTCCGAAGATCCGCAGGCCGGCGTAGTCGAGACCGACGAAGATGTCGTGCGCGCCTGTGCCCATGATGGTGCTATTCGGGTCGAACCAGAAGCTGACATCCACGCTGCTCTCGCCGGCCGGGAGATCCAGGACGACGTAGGCGGGATCGATCCCGGATACGTTAGCCTGCATCTGCATTCCCGCCGGGGCGGTAGCCGCTTGGGCGCCCATCTGAGCTGCGACGGGCGTTACGGTTACATTGCCCACTACTGCGGACCAGGCATCCAGTGTGCCTGCGTCGAAGGCGTCGGCGAAGACTTGAAGTGCGTTGTTGTTGGTGACCTGCAGCACCACGGTCTGCACCGCACCCCAGTTGAAGGCGGTGTCGTAAGCGCGGACCGAGATGGTGCGGTTACCGTTGTTCCAGGTGCTCACGTCGACGTCTGCGGACATCAGTTCGGAGGTCTCATCGAAGGCGCCATCAACGGCAGCCATCGGGTAACCATTGCCGATGCCCGGATCCTGGCCGACGAACCACTCAGCGCCGGCGACATTGGACAGCAACCCGACATCCGCTGCGTTGGCCGTGAGGGTCACGACTGTGGCCCCGTCTGTTGGGTTGGGCGCTACCGCGATGGCTGTGATGGCAGGCCCCTCCGCATCGGTGGCGCCGCGGATGACGGTCACCGTCCCCGAGGTCGCGGGCCCCCAGTTACCAGCCGCATCGCGACCGCGCACCCAGATGTCGTGATCACCCTGTGACAAGAGAGCGAAGTGCGTCACAGGCATCGGGTAGTAGACGTCCTCGGTGGGCTCGTCGAACAGGCCATCGCTCGGGAAGAGCGGGAAGCCGGTTCCTGGAGCACCTAGGGCATCAACGAATCCCTCTGCAGTGGCCAGGTTCGACTGTACGCCCGCGACCGAAGGATCTGCGATCTGGGCATCCAGGCGAATCGTGCTCACGGACGGCGCACTCGTCAGGTCCAGGCTGGCCGGAGAAGTCGCTACTGGCCCGGTGTCGGGACCCGTCAGATCTACGCTGAGTGTGATCGTCCCGGCAGCACCGAGGTTCCCCAGTGCGTCCTCACTGACCACGGTTACGGGATGTTGCCCTTCACCGAGTGCCAGTACATCGGCAGCCGCAACCAGGGCTGAGACTTCGACGATGGGCGAGTCGGCCAGGTTGAGGGCCATTGACACTGAGGCGCCGCCATCTAGCGCATAGGTCGCGGCCACTACCGGGTTATTGCCATGGGTGTGGTCGTCGGCCGTGCCGCGGAGCATCATCGCGCGAGTGCCGTTGGTCGGGTTGGGGACCAAGGTCAGCCCGATGGATTCGGGTCCTTGCTTGTCCAGGTTGAGCGTTGCGGCATTGACAGCGCCCCACACGCCGCTATCGTCCTGGGCGCGTGCGTAGAACTGGTAGTAGCCTGCGGCCCACCCGGCTAGCTCTGTGGCGGGCACGATTTGATTGACGGTGACTACGGGTCCAGCTGCGAAGGAGAGCGGTGTACCTGTGCCAGGTGCGACCGGTACGTCGTTCACGAAGTACTCCGCAGCCACCACGTTGCCGCCGTTGGTGGCGCTGAACACGAAGGTCAGCGTGACGCCGCTCTCACCGGTGGTGGTGTCGGGTTCGGCAGTAGCCGATGTCACAACAGGACCGGTGTCGGAAGCCAGAGTTCCCGTGGTGATCTCGACGAAGGTCAGCATCCCCCCAAACTCCAGCCGGCCCGAAGCCAAGCGCCGGTTGTTGTTGTGGTTCTCGAGCGCCGTGTTGTAGAGCGCATACTGCGTCCCGCTGACAGCGCCGGTGGGGATCACGGTCACTGTATCAAGCGTCGAGCCTGGGGCAAGGGTATCAGCCACCACCGTAACGACACGAGTGGCATCCACGCCGACGCCGTTCATCCCTACGATGCCCTGTCTGAGGCCCAAGGCCCCGATCGAACGATCCTGTACGCCGGCATTGATCATCCGGAGCAACAGGCGGTCGCCCGCTGCCGCGACGATGTTCTCGGTCTCGGAGTAGGCTTTGCCGTTGATGAGCCAGTACTGCGGACGGAACTGCTCCATCAGGAAGCCTTGCGGATTGTTGTTGAACTCCGGGTCAAGCTCGCTGAAGATCAGTAGTGATTCCGCGGTATAGGCGGAGACGGGATCGGCGTACGCCTGGTTGGCGGTGGCAGGTCGGACGACGAGGCCACCGAAGAGGCCCATCGCTACCTGGCGTGCGCCATCAGGTGTTAGGCCGGCCTCATAGAGGAAGGTGCCAGGCTCAGCCGCTTCGAAGGTGTAGGTGGTTGTTTCGCCAGCACCGATGCCCACGAAGTCCGGCATCATCAGTTGTCCTGGGAAGGACAGGGAGACCGTCTGAGGAAGTGTGTTGTGGAAGACGACCTCAACGGTTTCACCCTCGTTCACGATCAGCGCGGGGCCGGGCAACTGGGCCGGACCAGCGGCAGTGTCGGCGAAGCCCCAGATTGGGACGGACACGTCGCCGGGTACGGTGATGGTCCCGGCCATCGCCCACACTTCGCACGTCCGCGTTGTGCCCGCCAGTGTGCACGTTTCAGCGGGCAGCGCTGCGAGCGACCGTGCGGAGGGGCGCGCGAGGGGCCGAGGTGCGAGATCCTCGACGGGAGCTGCCAGCGTCTGCGACCCACCGGCCCCGGCCAGTGCTAAGGCCACGGCCACTGCCGCGATGGCTAGCGCCCCAACGATAACGCAGAGACGTCGTAATGTCTTCATATGTTTTCCATCCTTTCTCTGCTCGCCAGCCTACTGGCAGTTGTTCGGCAGCGGTGGGTCGATCCGCGCGAAGGTGATATGGCCGCTCAAGACGACGCCCCAAGCCGTGATCTGGTGCAAGGCGTGGTTGTGAGCGATGTGGTAGTACTCGCCACAGCTGTTCAGCGCTTGCGTTCCCACGGGCAACATGTCGGTGTTGCCCAGATACGGGCTGCCGCTGTAGAACGTGCCGAAGACCAAGTTCTGAATCTGCGGGATCGTGACCGGGATCGGGTTGTTGTTGGGATCCCACTGGTCCACATCCTCCCAGTAGAAGGTAGCGTCCAGGGTTTGACCCGGCCCGATGACGACCGTGAACCGCTCGTAGGTAAGATCCTCGCCGCCTGGCCCGATGAGCGGGCTACCGTCGCGGGCGATGATACGCTCGTGGTTGCCGTGGGGGTGGTGAGGGTAGTCCTCGGTGCCCACACTCACGTAGCGGATCAGTGCCGGATCAGGATTGCTCACAGGATCCAGGGGGCGGATGTGGATGAACGAGCTATAGGGCTGATTGGGCAACCAGACCGCACCGTTGGGTGCGATGGTGTCCGGGAAGCTACGCCCGTTCATCAGCCAATAGCGGGGCACGTAGTCGTTTATGTTATAGCTATGCCCCTGCTCGGCGGCCATGTGGAGCATCGGATCGATCTCCGACAGGATGATCAGGTACTCCGTCCCCGGGTTGAACTTCGTGGACGGATCGTTGTAGGCGTACTCGGGGCCTAGTGCAGGACGGACGATGATGGCGCCGAAGAGCCCCATGTTGACCTGCTTGATAGGCTCCGTGCCGCTTTCGTAAAGATAGGTGCCCGGCTTGCTGGCGACGAAGCTATAGGTGACGCTGCCGCCGTTAGCCGGGGCCATCTGTGCCAGCGAGACCAGATTACCGTCCGCATCGAACTGCGGCTGGGAAGGCGCCCCGTTCGCGAGCACGTTCTCCTGTCCAGGGAAGACCAGCGAGATGTCTTCCGCGAGGGTGTTCTTCACGACGATCGTGACGAGGTCACCCTCGTTGACACATAGCACCGGGCTGGGGTGCTGGAATGGCTGCCCATTCTCACTGAACCCCCACATATAGACGGTGTTCCCGTCGGGCTCGGTGATGTAGCCCTCCTGCGTGACCAGCGTGAACGTCGCGGAGTCGTTGGTCGTGCAGATCACGCCGCTGGAGGGCCAGTCCTCGTGGCCGGCCGTTGCCTGCCGGACGCCGCCGCCGTTGGTCACGAGGACAGCGATCAAGAGGGCGAGCAGCACGGGGCCTCGCTCGAGGAGGCGACGCCGGTCGACAGTCCGACCGCGGATCGATCTGAGCTTTCGTAGTAACGACATATCTAACCTCCCATCCGGTATCGCGCCTATGCGTTAGGCTCGGTCTGAGGCGGCAGCGTGCCTGCAGGATAGATGTGCACTTCGGTCATCTGCCCACCGTAGCCCGTATGCCCGCCGTTGCTGAGGCGACTGTACTTGCGGTTGTAGAACATCAGCTTTGTCATCTCGGTCACATCCGGCGCGATGAAGATCGCGTCAACGCTCTGGCCTGGGCCGATTGTGAGCGTGTCTGACCACTGGGTCAGGTCCTCGCCGTTGCGGCCTGTGAGAAGCGTCGCATCCTTGGCGATGATGCGCATCTTGAGCCCGCTGAGCCGCATCGATTGCTGTTCGAAGCCCAGGTTGGTGCAGCGCAGCAGCACGCGATCGCCGGAGTTACAGGTCACCAGCGACGAGATCGGCTGGTACTGCAACTCGGGGCGTCCCGGAGGCGGGTTCAGGTCGCCGGTAGTCATATTGCGCGATCCGTTTGGAGCGATCGTGTCCGGATAGACCCGCCCGTTCAGCAGCCAGAACTCGGGCGCGTAGTCACTCCACTCGGGGAGCTGGACGTGGGAGTCGGCCCAGTGGGACTCGGTCCAGACCTCGTTCAGCGTCATCACGAATTCGCGGTCGTAGCCACTGATCGCCGCGTCGTCATAGGCCATCTTGTTTTCCGTTGTCCAGGCCGCCGGCTTGATGAACGTGGTTCCAACCATGCCCATGTGCACGTGCTCGGTTTCTTCGAAGTGGCAGTGATACAGGTAGGTGCCGGGATCGTGCGGCCGGTAGAAGTAGGTGAGGTCCCGCACAATGGGCACGCCCACCGAGGAGTGTGGCTCCCCATCGAAGATCGGTAGTGCGTTCCGGAAGCCGTGGAAGTGCAGCGTGTGCGCGTCGATCAGGTCGGGGCGCACGGCCAAGCCGAGGTTCGTCAGCTTGAGCGTGTAGTCCCCACCCACTTGCAGCGACCACGTCGGCGCAGTAAGCTGCGCCTTCATCTTCTGCGCGAAGACGAGATCATTGGTCAGACCAGTCACGTCGCGGAAGCCGAAGATGTAGGTGGTCAGATTCTCCGGCGCGTAGTTGTCCGGATGGTAGGGCGGCACGGCTGCCTCGGGTGGTAGGTAGATCCAGCCGTCGGTCGCGACGAAGTGGAAGTCCGGTTCGGCCGCCACCTGCGCCAGGATGCCCTGGTCGGGACTCGTGAGCGCCCGGGCCTCCGACTGCGTCGCGATTGGCGAGAGCAGCGCCTTGGACCTCGGCAGGAACGCTGATGCCATCGCGGTGCCCAGCAATCCTCCGCCCAGTTTCAGGAACTGTCGCCGATTAAGCATTCGGGTAGAGGCATTTCCTTTCATTATCAGTCTCCTTGACTAAGTTAATTGAGACGAGCGGAACCCTTATGGGTCTTGGCCAGGGGGCCGAACTGCGGCCCCCTGGCCTGCTGGTCCCTTGACTAGGGCATCGTACCGCCGCCGAAGAGTCCGAAGGATGCTCCCACAGCACCTTCGAACCAGACGCCGATGTAGCCACCGTAGTCGTAGTACGCCCACGGGCTTGGCCCTTCTGAGAGGTCGGCGATTCCGAGTGGCTCGTCGTTGCGGTAGACCTCCACGAGGCCGCCCTGCGAAGAGCGAGCACCGAATCGGTCGCCAGCAACGAAGTCGATACCACCGAGGGTCAGGAAGGTATCCCAGACGCCGCCAGGCGAGAGCGTGGCCACCGTGACCTCGCTACTCGCTGCGTTGTACTGGATGGCAAGCAGGCGAGAAGCGTCGGTGATAGCACCGTTTGGCCCGAGGCCACCGACTTTCAGTAGCAGATCCTGCTTGGTGGCTGTTGTGACCACCGAGCTGAAGGTGAAGTAAGCCTCCTGGTCGCTTCCGAACATGCTCAGGTTCCAGTGTGCCAGTCCATCATCGACGACCGTGACCGTTCCAGCGGCCTCGTCGAAGGTGAACGCTTCCGTGTCACCACTCCACGCGGGCGCCTGCAGACCACTGCCGCCTGCGACCATCGGCAGGAAGAGGTGGTAGGTCAGAGCGCTGGAGGCCTGGATGCTCACGCCACCCGATGTCACTGGACTGCTCAGAGCACTGGTCGCAGCACCGAACAGGACTGGCGTGGACGGGAACGGACCGCCGATCTCATCGGCGCCGATATCGTACCGCCCTTGGAAGGGCCGCGGCTGGCGGTCGTAGTCCTGGTTGGGCGCGCTGATGCCGCCTTGACTGGCTGCACCCGCATTGCGCGCGGGCGAGCCTGTCGTGAGATGGTAGTCACCCATCTCGCCCACCGGGAGGTCGACCGACACGATGTCGGCACCTACGAAGTTCGGGTTGCCCCGCCAGGCGAAGAGGCTGACCGAGACGTCATGCGTCTCAACGACGAGCGGATCCTGACCCACCAGATTGGTCGAGTCGTCACTTCCGGACGGCACTTGCAGGAGGGAGTAGGTGGGCGCCAGGTTGGCGGAGCGATCGGATACACCCAGGTCCCAGTGAAAGATGGGGAAGGGATCGCCGGTCAGCCCGATGCCTGCTACGCCATCGCCTACGCGTGTGCCTGCGCGGTTATCCCAGAAGATGTTGTTGAAGACGAGTGGGTTGGAGTAGAGGGGCGATCCCGCCGGCAGCGTGGCCTGCAGCAGGTTGCTGTTGCGGCTGGTCGAGAGGCCTGCCGGGGCCGCGGTGCCGTCGCTCGTCATGGCTGTGGCGGTGGTGATGTTTTTCATGATGGTGTTGTTGTAGACCCGTACGTCCGGCGCGTCGTTGATTGAGATGCCGCCGCCCTCGTGTGTGGAGACGTTGTTGACGATGATGTTGTTGTAGACGTTGTAGGTGAAGTCCCCGGCCATCAGGAACCGCAGACCACCACCATCGTCGTTGGCCAGGTTGGCCTGGATCAGGTTGGCGTAGACGTTGACCGGACCCGCGCCGGGCGAGAGCTGGGTGAAGTCCGCGGGCAACTCGCCGGCGATCATGATCCCGCCACCCTCGTCGTAGGAGCGGTTGAAGTAGACGCGGTTGTGGTGGATGGAGCCATTCGGGCTGTAGCCGTAGTGGCTGATGCCACCACCGTACTCCGCACCGAAGTTGCCGCAGATGTCGTTGTAGGCGATCTCGTAGTTGGCAGCGCCGGCGAAGATGCCGATGGCGCCGGCAAGGTTGGTCCCGCCGTTGGCGAGGATGCGGTTGTAGCCGATGCGGACGTAGTCGTTCTGGTGGTCCGTGAGCGGCTCGGGTACGTTGGGCGTGCCGATGCGGATTGCGCCAGCATAGCTACCACCGTTCGACTGGACGACGTTATTGAGGATCTGGAAGTAGCGAGCATAGGCATTGACCCAAATGCCGCCACCCTGGATCAAGGTTACATCGGGAAGGCCCGGCGCGTTGATCTCCGTCTGGGTGATGTTGGTCGGTTGACCTTGCTGGTGGCCGCCCTGGATCGTAAAGCCGTCGATGGTGGCGGGGAAGGCGCTCGTGAACTCACCGTCTTCTGCTAGCACGGTGACCACCTGGCCCTCGTAGATGATGGGCTCGTTGTTCCCGTCGACCAGGGATCCGTCCCAGCCACCGCGGTTGAGCCAGATATCGCCCACGAGGGTACGCCAGACGCCGGTATAGGGGGTGTCGCCTCCGTAGGCGCGTCCATCCAGGACTGTGCCGAGGATGGCCGTGCCATCCGTGTAGACCCCGCCGGCACCGACGCCCTGGAGCTTGACAGGGCTGTAGATCACCGGATTCTCGAACCAGATGCCCATCGGGTTGGTGAAGGTCTGGGTGAAGCCGGGATAGACCACGACCAGACCGTTCACAGGTGCCGTTGGGTTGGCCGGATCGGCGTAACCCGCTGCCGCGTCGATGGCGCTCTGGATGGTCGAGTAAGGCTTGCCAGGACCGACCTCGAAGAGCGGCGGGTTGTACGCGCCCCCGCGCACGTGGAAGGTTAGGCCATTGACGGTCCGGGCGCCGGTAGCCGTCCTGATCGACAACTGATGGGGGCCGTAGGCGATGCTCGGAGTGACACGGACGACAAGCTCGCGGTCGCTCCAGCTGACTACAGGCACCTGGCTGCTACCCAGATACACCGCGCCGGAACCGCGTTGAGCGCCAAAGCCGATACCGGTGATGGTGAACGTGGTGTTGCGCGCGCCGTAAGGCTGGGAGACGCGGAAGATCTGTGGCGTTGTGTCCGAGACCTTACAGGCAGGCACCTGGGTCTGTTGCGATCCGGGCGCCTGGAAGTTCACGGCGTTCTGGATGGGCGCCAGGTCAGAGGGCACCATGACGCCGGGGTAGATCTCGAAGCTGGTGCCGATCGAGCGGAAGGCCGGGTTGTATAGCTCGTTGAAAGCCCCCGGCTGCCCCGGGTCGTTGCCATAGATGTAGTACATATTGGAGAGCATACCGCTGGGCGTGGGCGCGTTGGTGGTCTGATCCGACGGCAGCAGAACCTCATAGACGCCGTGCGGGTCGGAGTGAACTGTGTGCTCCAGCTGGCCCTGCCAGTCGTACACGCCGATCGGGGAGAGACCCACGCCAGCCTTCTCGCCGTAGAAGAGGGTATAGGGATCGGTCGACACGGTCATGTCGTCGATGATGTACCCCTTCCAGCGGCCCGGGATCATCACGTCGGTGAAGAAGAGGAAGGTGGGCGCGACGGACCGGGCATTGCCGAGGTCGACGAGGCGGATATTGCAGAGGGGCATCTGCTGGCCCTCGAAGCGGCTCCCGCCCTCAGCGGCGTAGTTGGGATTCGCAACGGCATTGGGCCCGTCCGGGGAGATGCCGGCGACGTCCACGACATGGAGCGGGCCGGCGCATTCGGGCGGCGGGATCTGGGGCACGAAGGTATCGCCGTCGAAGGTGTTGACGTCCTCCTCGCGGGTCACTTTGTAGAGCGGTCGACCGAAGACCGGGTCGGTCGGGACGACCACCTCGACGAGATAGTGATCGGGGGCCAGGGGTTGCGGCTCAGCCAGCGGAGCCCCTGTTACCGGATCGGTGTAGATCTCGCTGAAGCCCCAGTTGCCGGGAAGCTGTGCGTATTCGGTGCCGAACTGCGTGCCCATCGCGAGGGTCTCGATGCAGTCATAGCCCTCGGGGTTGTCGGCATCTGGCTCAGCCGGCGGGAAGAGCGGGAAGGTCACCGGGTCGCCATTCACGTCGCGGGGCTGGCAGTTCTTGGGCCGGACGTAGCTTTCGGTCACGGTAGAGGCTAGCAACGGTCCCTTGACGTAGGCGCCGAAGTCGGGAGACGTGGGATCCGTGACGGTGATCGGCTCGCCGGTCGGGCCTTTGACGGTAGCCCAGAGCAGGACCTCCAAGTCTGGAATACCGGGCTGCCAGGGCTCCACCCCGGCGTAGCGGGCATCGTCCTCGGCTCGGACTGTGTCGTAAAAGACCGATCCGGCGATGCCGCCGTTCTCATCGGGACCGTAGGGTTTGACACCCCAATCGAGGCGCCCCCACTGGCCGAGGATCGGCAGGACGCTCACATCGACGCCTGCACCGAGGATGGTGGTCGGCTCGGGCTGGTTGCTGGTCTGGAACGTGTAGCCGGTGGTGCGGTAGAGGTCGCTGTAGGCCTCAAGGACCATCCACCAGTTCATGGGGTAGCCCTTGGGGAGCTCCCAGAAGCCGGTGGCGTCGCTGACCGAAGCGATCGACATGCGGTCGATCTCGGTATTGTCACGATCGCGCAGCACGACCAGGTAGTCTGGGACACCGGGCTCGTTGGGGTCGCGGATGCCGTTCTCGTTATAGTCGAGGAAGACGTACCCGAACCAGTTGGTGAACCAGTTGGTCATGGTGCGGATGCCGATGTCCGTCACGGCATTGGGCGCCACCGTGAACTGCACGAAGTCCAGGATGTAGTGTTGGTTGTAGTCCCAGTAGGTAAGAACGTAGTCACCAGGGGGGATGTCGTCAATCTGGAAGCTGCCATCGGCGTTACCCTGACCGACCCAGATGGCGGTGTCGCCGTTCTGGAGGTCGTTCAGTGCCAGCCAGGGGCTTTCGATGGGCTGGTCGAGCTCGACACCGACAAAGCCCGACCACACCTGGCCCTGATACGGCAGACCGCCCTCGAAGGGGGTGTAGCTAATAGCGCCCATAATCACGCCCTTGACCGAACCGGTATCCGGGGCGGGCGTGAGAGTGTCGGTGGGTGCTACGAAGCCGAAGATGGTCCAGGGGAAGGGCTCGGCCGCGATGAGGAATTCGTTGTCGAGGCCGGTGCCGGCTTCCTGTAACCAGGTATCCCAGCCGTGGGAGCCCTCGAGGGTGGTGGTCTGAATCCAGGTTTCGCCATCGGGCGGTGTGACCAGGACATCGTAGCGGATGGGGCCGATGTTGGGGATGACGATGATGCCGTTCTCGTCACTGACACAACCTTGCCCCAGTGTCTCAATGATGGGATTCCCATCGATGTCGAGGTCCGCATACCCGTCGGCGTCCAAGTCCTCATAGATCGTGCAGAGTGGGTTGCCGAACAGATCGGTCGTGATCTCGCCGGCGATGTCGTTGAGTGAGGCTCGGAAGCCCGCAAGGCCCTGCTCGACCGGTGCGTCGAACTGACCGTTGGTGAGCGAGCGGTCGTGGAAGACTTTGATCTCCATCGAGGCGGGTGGAAGCGGAAGAGGATGGGCGGCGACTGTAACGAGCCCGGGCTCCTCCATGGGGATGGTGAAGTGCTCGCCATCCATCTTGTAGCCGTCGACGAGAACGGAGATCAGGTACTTTCCGGGCGGAAGCGTGATGCCGGTGGTTTCATTGAGGTCGTCCTGGTCACCCTGCGAGTAGATAGGGGACCAGCCGGGCACCGTGCGAATGCCAGGCCAAGGACAGCTATCCGGGTACTCGGGGTTGACGATGGTGTTGGTGGGCGGGTCGAGATAGGCAGAGCAGTCCGGGAAGGTAGGCCAGAACGGATCGCCGGTGTTGTCGACGTTGATGATCCACTTGTAGGGCTGGGCAACAGCTTCGCCCTTGACGACGCCCGCGCCATCGAGCGCGCGTGGTTCAGTGCGCGCGTTGATGACACGCAGGGTGATGGTGTCGGTGGGGGCGGCAATCTGGTTAGCCGCCGCCGGGACCGGGGGTGCAAGGGAGACGATGGTGTCGAAGTCACCACCGCGCGCGTCAGCGCTCGCAGCTGGTTCCGCGGCTTCCTCAGTCACAGGATCGGCCGCAGGACCTACTGCTGCGACTGTCGCGCCTTGCGGCACGAATGACAATGATACGACGATCATTGTCATAGCCAGCAGCAGATTCATCGCGATTTTAGGAATGCTCCTACGTCTC
>Ga0123333_10001756_pt1 | contig 22767 bp, 18 predicted proteins | sample BioC12SIPDNA_3_FD_89957 | JGI IMG/M metagenome (GOLD analysis project Ga0123333, IMG submission 89957) | Anaerobic biogas reactor microbial communites from Washington, USA - Biogas_R2_B C12 SIP DNA | ecosystem: Engineered > Bioreactor > Anaerobic > Unclassified | place: Washington, USA... | reverse complement strand
CGAGCTCTCCGAAGACCGTGTCGGCCATCCGAGTGAGGTGGTGCACGAGGGCCAGGAACTGGATCTCCGGATCATACGGATCGACGCTGCACGGCAGCGGATGGGCCTGAGCCTTCGCCGGGTGAACGAAGATCAGTACTTTGAGGATTACGACTGGGCAGCCGAAGGCGATGCCAACGCTGACGAGGGTGACAACTCGACCAACTACTAGCGGTTGACTTTGGTGTCGGCTCGCCAGGGAGCGGGCCGGTCCCTCCTGAGCGTGTTCGCTCAGGGACAACAGAGCCATATGGCGCATTGCGAGGGGGCTGGTGTAGCAGAGCTACGCCGCTCCCTCTCGCTATCCCGCGGCTCTATGTCGTCCGGGCAGATGGTGTATAATATGAGTGCAGGGGGCAGAGGCCGGCGTCGTCGAACGACGTCGCTTGACGAGAACAGCACTCGCGTGGTCGGAGCCCCGAAGTAGGCCTGAAAGACGCATAGTCTAGGCAAGGAGTATCATGGCTAACGGTTTCGACCGGTTCAGCAGGGGCGCAAGGCAGTCCCTGAGCATGGCTCAGGAGGAAGCTCGGCGGCTGAACCATCGGTACATCGGTACCGAGCACCTCCTCTTGGGGTTGATGCGTGAGGAAAAGAGCGAAGCGGCTCGCATCCTCACAGAGATGGGCCTTTCCATCGAGCAACTGCGAGACGCTGTTGAGCGCATGGTCGGAGCGGGCGATCGGGCTCCGGCTAGCCTTCAGCTGGGGGACCAGACCAAGAAGGTTATTCAGTTGGCAATAGACGAGTCCAGGCGCCGAGGCCATGACCAGATTGGCACCGAGCACCTGCTTATGGCTCTTGTACACCTGCCGGATTCCATGGCGGCCGCCATTCTTGAAGGCCTGAGTGTGAATCTGGATGTCGTTAACCGCAGGCTTCGCTATTTGATGAGCGAGCGTACCGGTGCAGTGAGTGGCGGTGGGAACGTCCCCGCCTCTCGGCGCTCGTCGCGCGCGGCAGGGAGCGCTGCTTCCGCCTCCGGCCAGGCCAAGGAAAAGACGCTCCTCGAACAACTGAGCACCGACCTTACAGAGTTGGCCGAGGCTGGCGAACTGGATCCCGTGATCGGCCGGCAGACCGAGATCGAGCGCGTGATCCAGGTGCTCGCCCGCCGGACCAAGAACAACCCGGCGTTGATTGGCGAACCCGGTGTGGGCAAGACGGCCATCGTTGAGGGGTTAGCCCAGAGGATCGTGGCGGGCCAGGTACCCGATGACCTGCGTGAGAAGCGGCTGGTACGCCTGGATGTCGGCTCGCTCGTGGCGGGCACGATGTACCGGGGACAGTTTGAGGAACGCCTCAAAAAGGTGATCGACGAGATCAAGTCCACCGAGACGGTGCTCTTTATCGACGAACTGCATATGCTCGTGGGGGCCGGTTCGGCTGGCAGCTCCATGGACGCGGCCAACATCCTCAAGCCCGCGCTGGCGCGCGGCGAGCTGCAGTGTATCGGGGCCACCACGCTGGACGAATATCGCAAGCACATCGAGAGCGATTCGGCCCTCGAGCGCCGCTTCCAACCGGTGTTTGTGGGTGAGCCCTCTCAAGAGGAGACGCTCGAGATCCTCAAGGGGATCCGTGCGCGTTACGAGGAACACCACGGCCTCCAGATCACAGACGAGGCCCTGGTGGCTGCGGCACGGCTGGCAACCCGTTACGTTCCGGACCGTTTCCTGCCCGACAAAGCTATCGATCTGGTAGATGAGGCAGCGTCTCGCGTGCGGGTGTTCCATGTGCTCCATCCGGAGCAGAGCGCCGAGGACACGGGCCTGGCGGGACATGGTGCCCACCCCTCTCTGGTAGAGCCGGCCACGGATAGTGAATCCGACTTTGGACTCGGCGAGGATCTGGATTTTGAGCCAAGCGAAGTCGAGCTGGTGGTCACGGCCGAGGATATCGCCGAGATCGTGGCGATGTGGACCGGTGTTCCGGTAACGAGCATTGCGGAAGAGGAATCGCTCCGGCTACTGCGTATGGAAGACAAGCTACGGGAGCGCATCGTAGGGCAGGACGAGGCCATTCGCACGCTGGCGCGCTCTGTGCGCCGTGCTCGTGCCGGGCTCAAGGATCCTCGCCGGCCGATCGGCTCCTTCATCTTCCTGGGCCCGACGGGGGTTGGCAAGACGGAGCTCTCCAAGGCGCTCGCCGAGTTCATGTTTGGTAGCGAGGAAGCCCTGCTCCAGTTCGACATGTCCGAGTTCATGGAGCGGCACACGATCTCGCGCCTGGTCGGCGCCCCTCCGGGCTATGTAGGCTATGAGGAAGCGGGTCAGCTGACCGAGGCCGTCCGGCGGCGCCCCTACTCTGTTGTCTGCTTTGATGAGATCGAAAAGGCGCACCCGGAAGCGTTCAACATGCTCCTTCAGATCATGGAAGAGGGCAAACTGACCGACGCCAAGGGCCGCAAGGTCGACTTTAGGAACGCGATCATCATCCTGACATCGAACATCGGTAGCTCCGAGATCTCTCGCGAATCCATGTTGGGCTTTGCCTCATCACGGCAGACCGAGAGTGCCGAGGGCGGCTATCGCGAGATGAAGAGCAAGCTGATGCGCGAGCTCAGGCGGTTATTCCGTCCCGAGTTCCTCAACCGCGTGGATGAGGTCGTGGTGTTCCACGAGCTGACCCGTGAGGATATCGAGACCATCGTCGACATCCAGCTCAGAATGCTCAACGAGCGCCTCGCCGAGAAGGATGCCTCTCTGGAACTGACGCCCGCGGCACGCGAGTTGCTTGTGAACGAGGGCTTTGATCCGCAGTTTGGCGCGCGGCCGCTTCGCCGGGCCATCCAGCGCCTGATCGAGGATCCGCTTGCTGAGCGGCTGCTCGGCATCGAAGGGGCCATCCGCCAGGTGGTAGCGGATGTGAAGGACGGAGAGATGGTCTTTGAGGCTCGCGAGGACGTGGCCGAGCCGGACCTCCTACTCTCAGGCGAGACCCGGTAGCATGCCCAGAGCGCGGCGCCAGTTCGTGTGCGAGAACTGCGGCGCCACGCAGCACGCCTGGATGGGGCGTTGCCCAGAATGCGGCGAATGGAACACGATGGTGGAATCGCTTGTCGAGCCACCATCGCGTTCTGTTTCTGGAGCAGCCACAGCCACAGCCACCACGCTGACGGCCGAGGCCTACCCGCTGGGCGCGATCCCACCCTACGCCCAGCCCCGTGTGCCGGTGCCCATCGAGGAACTCTCGCGCGTTCTTGGCGGCGGCATCGTGCCGGGTAGCGTCGTGCTGGTGAGCGGCGATCCGGGCATCGGCAAGTCCACGCTGCTTTTGCAGTTGGCCGCCATACTCGGCGAAGGGCCCGATCGTGTTCTGTATGCTTCCGGCGAAGAGTCCCTGCAGCAGATCAAGATGCGCGCCGATCGGCTCACCATGCAGGCCGATAACCTCTTTGTACTGGCCGAAACGAATCTGTCCCAGATCATGGGACAGATCGAGCAGATCCGGCCAACCATCGCCATCGTGGACTCGGTGCAATCCATCTACACCGATGAACTGAGCGCCTCTCCGGGCAGCGTAAGCCAGGTGCGCGAGTGCGCCTCGGCGTTGCAGCGCCAGGCCAAAGAACTCGGTGTGGCCACCTTCCTGGTGGGCCACGTCACCAAGGCGGGCAGCATCGCCGGCCCCCGGCTATTGGAGCATATCGTCGATGCCGTTCTCTACCTGGAAGGTGAGCGCTTCCACAGCTACCGGCTCCTGCGCAGCGTCAAGAACCGCTTCGGCTCGACCAATGAGGTTGGCGTCTTTGAGATGACCGATCGCGGGATGGTTGAGGTCGAAAATCCCTCCCAGGTCTTTCTGGAGGAACGCATCGAGCAGGCCACAGGGTCCGCTGTGGCGGTGACGATGGAAGGCACCCGGCCGATCCTCGTCGAAGTGCAGGCGCTCGTCAGCCCGGGCATCCCCGAGCGCCCCCGCCGAACCTGTAACGGCGTGGATCTGAACCGCCTGCTCTTGCTCACCGCGGTACTCACCAAGCGGGTGGGCTTGGCCCTAGGCGACCAGGACATCTTTGTCAACGTGGTGGGCGGGTTGCATGTGCAGGAGCCGGCCGTCGATCTGGCGCTCGCCGCGGCCATCGCCTCCAGCCAACACAACCGTCCCGTACGGCCGCGCATGGCCATCTTTGGAGAGGTCGGGCTGGCCGGTGAGTTGCGAAGCGTCGGCCAGAGCGATCGCCGGGTTCGCGAGGCCGCCAAACTGGGCTTTGACGAGATCCTCATGGCCCGCACGCGGGGAGACGCCTCCTTCTCCAATGGCTCTGCCAAACCGGTCTCCTGCCGGACGGTGGCCGAGGCCATCAGCCTGGCGCTCGGCTAGGGCTCGCGCCGCCTCGCCGGCTTGAAGCCACTCTGCAGAGTCCGGCACAACGTCCTTCCGGGCATCGCACCCTCCCCCAGCTCAGCCTTGTGATCGAGCCGTAATCAGAGGCCCTTGTTCGGCTCCTGACATGCCGGGCCCAGTTGCTAACTGCCGCGAGAGCGGCAGCAGACTGGACACGGAGACAGCATCCTGAGGGCTTGACGTGCAGCGCTTGGCCTGCTATTGTGCATATGTTCGCCAAACGGGATGCAACGCGCAGAAAGGAGGCCAGTGATATGGAGGTCATTGTCATCATCGCAAGAACTGGCTGCCGAATGCGCCGGAGAGCTGCCCGCTAGTTCGTCGTTCTCTGCGGGGCCGTGGTGCATTCGTTGCCCACGGCCCCTTTTGTTTGCGGTAGCTGCCTCGGGCGGCACCCTGACAGGCCGTGGGCTACGCGCCCGCGGCTTTTTTGTTTGTCGCGGGCCTCCCTGGAACTCACCGAACACACTGCAAAGGAAAGCCACAGTGGCGATAGATATCCGGACGATGGATGAAGATGACATCGAGCAACTGGAACGGCGGCTGGCGCCGGAGGGAAGGGGCCGGAGGACGCCCAGGACCGACTCTAGGATCCGCCCAAGCCGGCTCGCCTCTGGCATAGAGGCCTACGCAGAGCCTACCGAGTTGGAGGCCGGCTTTGAGCCCACCTACCATCCAAGCCGGTATGAGCGTGCCTGGCTGCTATCCTCCCTGCGTCCGTTTTACCAGGATGCAGTCATCAGCGACATACTCAGCCTGGCAGCAGGGGGAAAGGAGGCCAGTGTCTACTGCTGCGCCGCCCACCCCTCAACCGGTAGAACACTGGTGGCCGCCAAAGTGTACCGGCCACGCCAGTTCCGGAGCCTGAGGAACGACAAGCTATACCGCGAGGGACGCGAGATCCTCACCGAAGGAGGCCGCACCGTCAACGCCGGCGATCAGCGGATCATGCGGGCATTGGGCAAGAAGACCGCCTTTGGCGTGCAGGTCGCCCACACCTCGTGGCTGATGCACGAGTATGCGGCGCTCCGCGCGTTGCGCGCCGCCGGCGCCGATGTGCCAGAGCCCCTCGCCGCCCACGACAACGCCCTGGTGATGGATTACCTGGGCGAGCCGGAGATGCCCGCTCCGACGCTCCACGGGACGCGGCTGGATCTGGAGGAAGCTCCGCGCCTCTTTCAGCGCGTCCTCAAGAACGTGGAGATCATGCTCTCCCTGGGGATGGTCCATGGGGACCTGTCAGCCTACAACGTGCTGTACTGGGAGGGGGAGATCACGCTGATCGACTTTCCGCAGGTGGTGAGCAGCACGCGCAACCGGGCCGCACGGCGCCTCCTGTCTCGCGATGTTACCCGAATCTGCCAATACTTTGGCCGGTATGGGGTACAGGCTGACGCCGAGGAGATCATCGAAGATCTCTGGTACAGGCACGCGGAGGACGCCCTGACTCCCGAGGAGCTCTTGGGGGATCAATATACCGGGCCGCAGGCACCCTAGCCGCCTGCACCAAGGGCCGGGCCGCGCAGAGCGCGGCCCGGCCCTTGCCATGCTGATGACTCCGCCAGCACAGCCTGGCTGGCACTACAGAGGCTGTGTATCTCTCGGCGTTGGCCCTGTTCCCAACCGGGCTTTGGACCCCGGCTCCATCGAGTCCTCAAAAATCGGCGCCTCGACATCCAGCGGCTCGTCTTCCGGAACTGGCCCGTGAACATCACCGGGACCGCGCAGACCGGGTCCCCAGCCGCCGGGCTGGGCGTCTCCAGCGCTCTCCGGCGCCCGCACCGCCTGCTGGCGCGTGACCCCACTGAGCAGCATCGAAAGCCCGGATAGCACCAGAATCCCCGGCCAAAAGTGTCCCGTGGCAAAGAGCACCGCCAGGCCAATCAACCAGAATGTGCTCTGCCAGGCCCACCAGCCTCCGGCGTTTGCCAGCACGCCGGGCAGCCCTCCCAGAGCCACGACCACCAGAATCCATGGCCAGAAGGGGCGCCCGGGGAGCAGAAAAATCACACCGATACCGATCAGAACCAGGCCTGTAGAGAGGGCGCCCTGCCGTTCTTTGCTCATTGTCTCCGCCATCCTTTACCCGTGTCTAGCTGCCTGCTATCATTACGCCAAGGAGCGCGACAGGTTGCGGCAGGCAGCCCATAAGGAGATAACGCGATGAGGATCCATACTCTCGGGCAGGTGCGTATCGTGCAGCTTCACGATGGCTATGGGTCCATCGATGGCAACCGCGTGTTCTACCCGGCCAAGCGGGCGGATTGGGCAGAAGGACTTTGCCCGGACCCCCGCGGCTATATGCTGAATGCCTACCAACCGCTCCTGATCACCGAGAACGGCCAGCATACGCTCGTGGATACCGGCTTTGGGGAGAACAACCCCGCGCGCAAGGGGGATCTCCAGGCGGACTTGGAGGAACTCGGGGTGGCGAGGGCGGACATCACCCGTGTGGTCATCACTCACGCTCACGGCGACCATGTCGGCGGCAATACTCTCTTGCGTGATGAACAGCGCGTGCAGGCGTATCCTCGCGCAGAGTATCTCGTCCAGGAGAGCGAGATCGCCGGTATCCGGGCCCGCAACACCGCTCTATGGCGCGAATCCTTTGCGCCCCTGCAGAAGGAAGGTCAGCTCAGGCCCGTCGCCGGGCGCATATCGCTCTCCCAGGCGATCGAACTATGGCCGCTGGCCGGGCATACCGAGGGACACCAGGGCGTGCACATCTCGTCGGGCGATCAGGACGTCCTGTTCGTCGGCGATCTGGGCCTTTCGATAAAGAACTTCCACCGGCCGGAGTGGGGCTCCAGTTGGGCCTGGTCGCTGGAGGAGGATGAGGCCAACCGGCGCAGGGTCTGTGAGTGGGCATCTGCCCACGGGTCGATCGTGATCCTCTATCACGACCCCCGAACTCCCTGGTTCCGAATCACAGCGACAGGGGAGAGCTACGAGACCGAGCCCGCCTAAGCCCATACGTGTCTTCCCTTGCAGAAATACAGGGAGGCGCAGGCTCCCTGTACCCTTTAGCCGCTCCGGCGAGGCAGGAACCGAGCAAAGTCGCCCAGCACGGCCGTCAGGTCGGACATGCCGAGAAAGCGCGCCAACAGGAGGTAGCATCCCACACCCAGTGATGCGGGGATCGCCGCCAGCAGCGCGCTGCCTGCCAGCCCGGCCGGCACGCGCGAGCCGAGCAGTCGGTAGGCACCGTACACCACCAGACCCATGGCCACCGCAGCGACGCCCGCCTGAGCGGTGGACCGGAGGACACCAAACCCGCGCAACGTTCCGTATCGCCTGGCGAACACTACCAGCATGATCCCTGCATGGGAGATCTGCTGCAACGAGTTGGCTGCTACGAGCCCCAGAAAGCCCCATTCCAGGACAAAGGCCAGCAGTGGGGCGATCACCAGGTAGATCACCACTGAAATGATGCCCACCATCACGGGCGTCCGCGTGTCCTTCTGAGCGTAAAAGGCAAAGACGAGCGGCAGATCGATTGCGGCAAAAGGCAGCCCCGCCAGGTACACACGGAGGGCATCCAGCGATCGCGCCGCATCCTCGGCGGTGAACACGCCATGCTGAAAGATCAACTCGATGACGGGCTTGCCGAGGAGCAGGAGCCCCATTCCCGCGGGGATGATCAGGACGATGACCAACCGCAATCCGCGCGAAAAGGTGCGCTTGAAGGCATCCGGCGAGAGAGCGGCGTCCATCTGTGAGAGCGTCGGGAGCACCGCCAGAGAGATCGCCATGGATACAAGGCCAAGGGGCAGCTGGTTCAGAAAAGTCGCCTTGCTCATCCAGGTGATGGCCTCCGGAGCGGTGCGGGAGGCGAGGTTGCGATCGATGATCACACCGAGGTTCTGTATGACGATGCTGAGTATCACCGGCGCATAGAGAGCGCCGATCCTCCTGATGACCGGATGACGCCAATCCCAGCGCCAGCGCAGATGCAGGCCTCGAGCGCCCGGAAGCTGTACGGCCAGCTGAAAGAGAGCGCCAACAAGGATCGAGAGGCTTAGTGAGCGGATGTCGAACCGTCCGGACAACAGCCACACCGCGACGATTATCCCGAGGTTATGCGCCGGCGCACCCATCGAGGGATAGACAAACGCTTTGCGCGCATAGTGGTACGCCTGCAGCATCCCGGAAATGCCATAGATGATCACTGAGGGGACAATGAGGCGCAGAAGGATGGCGGTGGTTTCCAGCAGGCTCTCGTCAAACCCACCCACCAGGAGAGGCGCTATCCACCTGGCACCGAGCAACAGCGACCCGGTCACCACCACAAACACCACCAGCGAGATGGTGAGCAGGATCGACATGACGTCATCGAGTTCCGTGCGCCGATCCTCGCCCTGCTCGCCCGTGTACTCGCTGAGCACGGGCACGAGCGCGGCGCTGAGCATCCCCCCCACCAGCAACTCGTACACCATCTTGGGGACGGCGCTGACGGCGTCAAAGGCGCTGGTTGCGCCGCTGGCGCCAAAGCGAGTGGATATGACACTCTCACGGAGAACGCCTAGAAGGCGCGAGGCGACGTTCCCCAGCGAGTTGATCCCGGCTGCGCGCGCCAGGCCGGTGCCACCGCCCGTCTGGCTCTCTCGTTCCTCTGCGCCCGGCAACGGACCGGGGCGGGGCGACGAGCCATCCGCGATGGTCACATCATCTCTTCCATGATGTGTCGCATCGCACCAAAGACGGCGGCCAGATCGCTCTCGGTCACGTACCCCATGTGGCCAATGCGGATCATCTCGACAGAGGGATCGCGGCCCGTCGCACATACGATGCCATAGTCGGTCCGGAGCCGCTCAAGCACGCGGCCGGTATCGATGCCCTCAGGGAGAGTCAGCGCGGTGACTGTGTTGGATCGGCACCCCTCGGCAGCATACAGGTGCGCTCCAATGGCCTCCACCCCCTTGCGGCAGTAATCGGCTATCGCCTGATGGCGGGCCTGAACAGCCTCCGGTCCCTCCTCCACCATCGCCGCCAGGCTCACGTGAAGAGCGTACAAGGCCGGAATGTTCGGCGTAGAGGGCGTCTGGTTGCGGGCGCCGTAGCGGCGCGCTTCGCCGAGGTCAAAGTAGTAGCGGTGGCAGCGCGCCGTCTCATAGGCTTGCCAGGCTCGCGTACTGAACGAAATGAACGCTACGCCCGGAGGGGCCATCCAGGCCTTCTGCGAACCCGCGACCACCACGTCCACACCCCACTCATCCTGCGGCAGCCGTATGGCACCCAGGCCAGAGATCGCATCCACGATCAGGAGGGGAGCCGGGTCCACGGCGCGCACAACGGCACAGAGCTCAGCCATCGGGTTGGTCACGCCGGTGGACGTTTCATTCTGCGTGATCAGCACCGCCTTGAACGGGCCGTCGGCGCGAAGCCGCTCGGCCAGTTCCTGCGGATCTGCCGCCTGCCCCATCGTCACGTTCATCCAGGTCACATCCACACCGTGGCGGGAGGCAATGGTGCCAAATCGCTTGCCAAACACGCCCACCGAGACCGCGAGCACGCGATCACCCGGCGAACAGGTGTTGACGATCGCCGCCTCCATCGCGCCCGTACCCGAAGATGTCAGAATATACAGATCCGACTGGGTCTCAAAGAACACCTTGAGCCAGGCTATCACATCGCGGTGCAGCGCCTCGAACTCCGGGCCGCGATGGTCGATCATCTGCCGGGACATCGCCTGAAGGACATCATCGGGGAGCGGCGTCGGGCCAGGTATGCGCAAGTTCACAGGTCACCTCCAGAAACCTCAGAGAACGAGCCCGGGTCACGCGGCCAGGGTCTTCAGGCGCCTCCATCCGCGTACGAGCGGGACAAAGGGGATAATAGCGCCGCCGGCGTCAGCGCGCAAAAGCACGGGACGCCGGCGCAGTATCACGGACCCACAGCCGAAGGCTAGAGCAGAGCCAACGACCTCAGACTCTGAGCCATTGCCAAGTCATCGCAACGAACCATATAGAGCTCCAGCTCTCGCACAGCCCCGCCCGGGAGCCGCATCGTCTCACGCAGACTGAGGGACCTCCCGTAGCGCCCCTGGTCCGACAGGTCGAGACGCCTCTGCGGGCTGACCCCCAGCAGCGCAGCTCCCGACTCGGGATGATGCAGTATCCCCCAAGTGCGCCCGCGCTGTGTGTTGCCCCACACCATGGGCTGGTGGGCGTACTGCTCGCCCCGAAGGTGCAGTTCGCGCATGTCGGCGCCCAGGGAAAGCTGCGCGGAGCCGCCGACCAGGGCTTGCTGCCGTGTTGCGCGCAGGTTCGTCACCCGGAGCACTCCCTTGAGAACCGGGGAATATGGCAGCGTCAGGTAGTCGATCTCCACGGACAAGTCGTGCAGTTCCTTGCGCTCCGGTCGCGCCGTGAGGCGCAGCCCAAGCCAGTTGAGCCCGCCGGATTGCACCGCCACGGGCTGCGCGGCAAAGCGCTCGTCCACCAGGTTACCGCAAGCCTCAGCATCGTCATCGAGCCACAGCCTGAACTGCACGCCATGATAGTAGGGATAGCTCCAGGCGAAGGGTGCCGGTTCAGGGAAGGGGCTCACCACCTGCTCCTGCCCGCGCCATAGCCAGCTGATAAGGCTTGGGCCAAAGTCCTCGCCAACGGCAAAGGTAGATTCCCCGTTGGATATCTTCCAGACCGGCCGCCCAGCTCGGGTTTCGGAATCCACGGATACCTCACCGCGCCGGCCGAGCCGCAACACCCCAAAGGGCGTAACGCTGGTCATCGCCTGAAGCTCCAGCCGGGCCTCGCCCTGATATCCACCGCAGCGCTCGGGTACAGACAGCCGGACAGGCACTACCTGACGGTTGTCCCGTTGTAGCCTCAAGATCGGCGCTTCGGCGGGCTCCGCGTGTAGCCCGCCGGTACCCCGCACGTACAGAGTGCCGTGCATCGGACGAATCGACACCGAATCCACCGTCACGTCGACATCCAGATGGTCATCGAGGGTGGCCACCACAGGCCAGCCCGGCGTGGCCCGAACGACGGGACGCGTCGTCAGTTCTCGATCCTCGGACCCGGGCTGAGCGATCCCCGCCCAGCGCATCAGCATCTCCCGGGCGATCTTCCAATCGCCTCTTCCTACCCAGAAGGCGCATCGCAGCGGATCCGTTCGCTCGCCTCTAGCAAGGTCCACCTGTTCACTTCGGCAGGCGCCCTCTCCCGAGGTAAAGCGCAGGCTAGCGGTACCGCGATCCCATGCCATTGCTGCCACATGGCCACGCAACTCGGTCGCCGCCCAGGGCTCCGCATATTCCGACGGATCACGGGGCGCATCCGTCCAGCTCCGCGGGTACTCTGAGAGAGGGGCCCGGACAGTCCCCTCCTTGAGCGGCAGGATGATGTCTCTCGCTTGCGAGTCCTGCCAGGATACGTCCAGAGACACTAGCCCGCTGAAGGTCTCCCCACCCAGGTTCTGAAGGGAGGCCTCAGCCGTAACCAAGTCGTTGGCGCAGATGGTGTAGGACAGCCGCATCAGGGTGTCGGCATAGTGCTCCGGCTCGGCCTCCAGGCACACGGTGACACGACCGTCGCTCGCCTCCAGCCGCAGCTGGAAGTGCCGTCTGTCAAAGTCGCCCGGATAGTAGGGAGGGCCTAACGAGGGGCGGACCTTGAGAGGCGTGCTCTCGGATCCCTTGTGCGTGACAGTAAGCTGGCCAAGCCGCGCGCTCACCTCATATCGCAGAGCGTCGGTCTCGATGCGAGCGTCCTCGCCGCTCAGGCGAGAAGCGACTGTTCCCGGCGCCACGCAGAAGAGCGTCAGCTCCTCGCGCACGGGCTCCAGCCCTTCGCGCTCGGGCACCAGGCGAACCGGTATGACGAGCACCCCGCCGGCCGCCGCTGTCACGACCAACGGCAGAGCCGCATGCCCGCCGCCCTCAAGCGATACAGGCAGAGTATCCCGATCCAGCGTGACGCCGGCAGGAGGCTGCAGGTAGCACGTCGCACGGACGCCCTCGGGCAACTCGCTGTGCACCTGCAGCGTGATGGCCGTCGGAACCCCGGGAGACAGGCTGACATTCTCCGGATCGGTATCGATGGAGAGAGGCTTACGCGCGCGCAGGCCGCTGAACAACTCCACCTCGTTGTGATCCAGGGTGATCACGGACCGCACCGAAGGCGCGGTGCCGTCCGGCTTGGCGTGGGGCGCCTTGTCGGTCACCTGCACGGTGGCCGCGTGGTCCACGGAGAGGCCGCCTGGCACAGTAAACGCCTCACGATGATCCACCGAAAGCCCATCAGCCCCGGTAGCATTGACGTAGACGTGTATCGCATGATCTGTTTTGTTGGTCACACGCCAGTTCATCCGAACCGACGTGCCCTGAAGCGGCTCGATGTCTTCTGGAATGGCCGCGACCAGGACCTGATCTGTCTCGACGGCGCAGGGCGCGTTGGCCTCCCGGTCGATCCAGATCGTCAGCGCCTCGCCATCCGCCTCCCAGTGCTCGCGATAGACCTTTAGCCCCTCCCAGCGCTCATCGTCTTGGTGTTGCTCGATGGTACGGACGTAACTTCGATACCAGTCATGCCGCTCGAAGAACGGCATGGCGATGGGCATCTGAAGCGCACCGGGAATATAGTTCTGCATCCACACGGAGCTATCCGGGCGCCAAAAGTGACCCGTCCTTTTGTACGCCGGGACGGCCTTGTAGTTCGCCGACCAGGTCCCCAGCGTCTGGTACACCCAGCCCTGCTTGACCGAGTACTCGATCGTGGCCTGCAAGAGCCGGCGCCCGATGGAGTTGCCGTGATAATCCGGATGAACGTTCAAGAGATCGAGGTACCCGGAACCATACTGGCCGCTGGGCCAGGGCGTCCCCTCCAGAAAGGAGCAAAAGCCTACAAGGCGCCCATCCGCTTCGGCGACGAGCGTCACGAGGGTGCGCTCATCCCGCATCCAGTCCCGGATCTCTGCCTCGGTGAGGGGGATGCCGTCGGTAAAGCCGCCCGGCCAGGCGGGCTCACTCTCATTGAACAGGTCGGCCAGGAGTGCGCAATCACGCTCAAGGTCGATGGGCCGGATGACAGCTTCTGACATGGCGATTCTCCTGAATAGGGCTTTGGCCGAGCTGCGGAAGATGGGCGCGATTATAGAACCGCTGGGGTATCCTGTCGAACGGGCGGTGAAGCGCTGCACCGGCAGGCACAAGGGTCAGCCCTGCCCGACCGAGGCGGCAGTGAGCACTCGGGCTGGCAGATCCCGCACGGGCACGCGACGCAGGCGCTTGTGGCCCATCAGCCAGTTACTTGGGTGTGGCCGACCGCACAGACATCGAATCCAGGGCCGCTGGCAGATCGCGGATGCTGTGTATCATCCCATCGGGCCGGCAGTCGGCGGCGCGTCGATCATGGAGCTCGAGGGTGAGGATCGCCCGCAGACCGGCGGCCTGGGCTCCGGCGATATCCGTGGCCGGGGTATCCCCCACGTGCACGGCATCGCCTGGGCGGACTCCCAATGCGGCCAACGTGTGGCGAAAAGCCTGGGGAGATCGCTTGGTCACGCCGGTCTCCCCGGAAAAGGTAAGCCAGTCAAACAGGGTGTGCAAACCCTGCTCACGAAGGTACTCGCGCAGGCCCGTACCAGGCGTCGCCCCGGTATCGGAGATCAGCGCCACCAGGAGCCCTTTGCGGCGCAGTCCTCGCAGCACCTCAGGCACGCCGGGCAACAACGCCGGTGGGTCCGTTACATGAGCCACCTCCCAGGCCGAGAGAACCGCCCGGAAAGCAGGCGGCCTGAGAGCTTCGGAAAGCTCATCCAGCGTCAGGCTGAGGAGGGCCTCGGGAGAGAGTCCCAAGCCCTGCGCGCCAGCGCGCTGGTACCGATCCCAAGCCCTGGCATAGGCGGCGGCCACCTGCTGGCGAGAGACGTGAGCCAGAGCCGCAGCCAACACCGCAATGCGTGGCGGGGCTCCGCTGACACGATCATCCACCAGGGTGCCCCAGAAATCCAGCGTCACGGCTTGTATCATCGCGCTTGTTCCTCCCCCACGCCGGCAGCGCGCTTGGCGATCCGCGCCCTCAGCGCGCTGAGCCGACCGCAAGGACCGGTGAGCCGGCCACGAATCCGCCCGTACTTCAACGCATGCAACAGGCCCTGCGCATCAATGAACTCGGGCACCTCCACGGTGGCGAGCCCGATATCGCGGGCTCGGTGGGCATCGCTGCCTGCTCCCAGGGGCAGCCCGCGCTCCTCGGCCCATCCGCGTGCCGCCCGGTTGCACTGCGGCCGCATGACGCGGGAATTGTAGGCTTCGACGATGTCGATCTCGCTTGCGACGCGCGCTAGCGCACGGGGGGAGAGTGTCGACCCTCGCAGGCGGTCCATCGGGTGGGGCACGTAGACCAACCCCTCCTGCGCGTGTATATCCGCAATCGTCTCCTCAGGGGTGCGGCCAGGAGGAACGAACTCTCGGAGAAACAGCCCGATGATCTCTCCGCACAAAGTCCGGATCTCCTCACCGACGATGATCGCCTCCGGCGCCAGCCGCGCGGCCTGCAGCGCCCCCTCGATCGCATCATGATCGGTGATAGCGATCCTATCGAGCCCTCGTCGCTGCATCCACGCGATCAGTTCTTTGGGCCGGGAAAGCGAGTCCTTGGAGTAGCATGAGTGAACATGAAGGTCGATCAGCATAGTGCCCTCCCGAGGATCTCGCAGAGTATAGCGCGCCCCCGAGGCTGTGTCGACGGGCCTGGCTCGGAGCGCTTGCGCGCCCGGCACGTTCGGCCATAATGGCCCCGAGCACCAGCGAACGCTATGGCGAAAGGAGCAGATCATGTCAACCACAGTCCGAGTCCGGACGGATCATCCCGGAGCGCTGATCTCACCCAACATCTACGGCCACTTTGCCGAGCACCTGGGGCGATGCATCTATGATGGGCTCTGGGTGGGGCCGGATTCGCCCATCCCCAACATCCGTGGCATCCGAAGCGACATCGTAGAAGCGCTCAAGGACATCCGGATTCCGGTGCTCCGGTGGCCTGGAGGCTGCTTTGCAGACGAATATCACTGGAAGGATGGAATCGGCCCGCGGGAATCGCGCCCGGCGATGCTGAACACGCACTGGGGCGGCGTCACCGAGAGCAATCATTTCGGCACGCACGAGTTCCTCGATCTCTGCGACCAACTGGGCTGCGAGCCCTACATTTGCGGAAACGTTGGCAGCGGCACCGTGCGCGAGATGCAGGAGTGGGTCGAGTACCTGACGTTTGCAGGTCACTCACCCATGGCGGATCTCCGTCGAAGCAACGGCAGAGAGCACCCCTGGGCCATCAAGTACTGGGGTGTGGGTAACGAGAACTGGGGCTGTGGTGGCAACATGCGCCCCGAGTACTATGCCGATGAGTACCGCCGGTACCAGACCTACCTGCGCAACCTCTCGGACAACCGTCTGTTCAAGATCGCCTGTGGAGCCAACGGGGACGACTTTCGCTGGACAGATGTCCTGATGGACATCGCTGGAAGGTACATGCACGGATTGAGCCTGCACTATTACACGGCGCCCGGTGAATGGCGCACAAAAGGCTCGGCAACCGACTTTGGCCCGGAGAGTTGGTTCGAGGTCCTTCGGAAGACGCTCCGCATGGAGGAGATCGTCAGCGGACACAGCGCAATCATGGACCGGTACGATCCAGAGAAGCGGGTGGCCCTCATCGTAGATGAGTGGGGCACCTGGTACGCAGTGGAGCCAGGCACCAATCCGGGTTTCCTGTACCAGCAGAACACGCTCCGTGACGCCTTGGCCGCCGGCATCAACCTGAACATCTTCCACAGCCACAGTGACCGCGTGCGCATGGCGAATATCGCCCAGACGGTGAACGTACTGCAGGCTATGGTGCTGACCGATGGAGAGCGTATGCTCCTCACGCCAACGTACCACGTGTTCCATATGTACCAGGTCCATCAGGGCGCCACGAACCTTCCGGTTGAGGCGCTGAGTCCGGACTATGCCATGGGCGGCGAGTCCATACAGGCGCTGCACGCCTCTGCCTCTCGCGACTCTGTGGGCAAGATCCACATCTCGCTCTGCAATCTGGATCACGAACGGGCCCTCGATCTGCAGATCGACTTGTGCGGCGCGCCGGCGACCAGCGTGAGCGGCAAGATCCTGACTGCGGAAACACTTCAAGCGCACAACACCTTTGAGGAGCCGGCGCGCGTGCAGCCTGCGCCGCTGAGTGGCGCACAGCTCAAAGGGCAGGGCATCGAGATGCGGTTGCCCGCTCACTGCGTGGTGGTGCTGGAGATCGCCTGATCCATCAGGCCTACACAACGGAACGAGCCGGTGCGGCATCGCACCGGCTCGTTCAGGATAGACAACCCGGACCTAGAGCTCGTCCCAGAGGCTCCGGATCAGCGCCGCGGCATCCGTGAGCGCCTTGCCCTTGTCCGCGCCCAGAATGCGGCACTCGAGCGTCATGAACCCATCGTATCCGATGCGCTTTAGAGCGCTCAGGCCGGGCGCAAAGTCCAGGTGGCCGGCTCCTGGCTCGTAGCGATTGCTGTCGGCCAGATGAACATAGCCTAGATAGTCCTTGGTCGCTTCGATCGCCTTGCCCAAATCGACTTCTTCGATGTTCATATGGAAAAAGTCGGCCATGAAGCGAATGTTCGGGCTTGCCACCGCCGCACAGACTTTGTAGGCCTGGTCCAGCCGCTGGATGAACTGGGATTCGTAGCGGTTGAGGGGCTCGATGATCAACATCACGCCCTCACCTTCGGCCACGGGAGCGATCTCCTTGAGCTCCTCGATGAGGATCTCCTCCTGCAGATCATAGAGCGTCTTGGGAGGCGCGGGAGGATCCATTTCGGGCCTGCGGATCGGGACGCAGATTGAGCCAACTGCGCCCATCTTTGCCGCCAGGCGCAGCCCGTCCTTCACCGCGGCGACGCCCTGACGCCGCAGATCGGGATCCTTGGAGAGCAGATTCCCGCCTCCCCCGGCAATACACACCTGGATGCCGCTGTCCTTGATCATGCTGCCGATCTCATCCCAGCCCAGATCACGGAAACGGCCGCCGAACTGGATGCCCTGATAGCCATAGCTTGCCAGGTTCCTGAGCACCTCCGGCAACGTATCGCCGGGAACGATCGGCTCAGAATCGAACCAGCTCTCATAGGTACCGAGCTTGATCATATCAGCTTCCTTTCGTCTTGCGCTCGATGGGGCGGCTACTCGTCAATCGTCCAGTCAGCCAAGCCCTCCGGGAGCGCCTTGGGCTGGCGACAGATTGTCGTGAGATCGACATGCCTGCCCTCGGCTGAGGCTTCGTGAATGGCATTGAGGATATCGACCACATGAGCAGCCATCTCACCGCTGGCGCGATGGATACGCTTGCTCCTGATCGCCTGGGCCATGTCCGCCACGCCGACGCCTCGGCTGTTCTGGTTGTAGCCAAAGGTGGACTCGATGGGCTCCCAGTCCTTGGCGCCACCACGGCGAAGATACAGCGTGCCCATAAAGTTGTTCGGATCGATACAGCGCAACGACCCCTCTGAGCCATAGATCTCGATGTGCGGAAGTCCGGTCTCCCAAACGTCCGCCGTCATCAGGAACTGGCACACGGCGCCGTTGGCGAAATCCAAGAGCCCCGCCACATGGCTGGGGGCATTCACCGGGCGCATCTCGCCGCCCCGCTCTCGCTCCGCCCAAGTGATCCGGGCCGACCCGGTTACGCGCTTGACGGGGCCCAGCAGGTGAATGAGCGCATGGAGATAGTAAGGCCCACGGTCAAAGGCCCAGCTGCCTCCGTACTCGAAAAAGTCTGTCATGTAAAAGCTGGTGTAGCCATCCGGACGCGCGGCGGCTGGCCGCGGAGCGGCAAAGGCATGAAGGTTGGCAAAAGCTCCCACCGGCTCCCCGATCGCGCCCTGATCGATGAGCTTTCGGGCCATCTGCCAGGCGCCGCCAAAGAAGGTATCGGGAGCGCCGCCCACCCGCAGCCCGCTGCTCGCGGCACGCGCCAGAAGCTGGATCGCATCCTTCCGGTAGACAGCCAGAGGCTTTTCGGTGTACACGCTCTTTCCCGCGTCCAGCACCTGCATCCCAACTTTGGCATGCACGCGATGAGGCGTCAGGTTGATCACGATCTCCACATCGGGATCCGCCAGCAGATCCTCTACGCTTCCAGACCTGGGGATGCCATACTCCGCGGCCCGCGCCTCTGCGGCGTCAATCCGCGTATCTGCCACACGTACGATGTCAAAGGCATCGAACTTTTTGCTGTTCTCCAGGTAGATCCCGCTGATGGTACCGCATCCGATGAGGCCGACCTTGGTTGCTGTCCCAGACATGAGGCTCCTTTCCGATAGGTGTTACAGGCCTCCCTATGATAGAGCTTGTGCACAATTGCGCAAGCCTTTCCGCTGCTTTCCCTAATCTCGCGCAGGAAACCACTTATCCGGAAGCGGAACGGCGCGGAACGCTTCGATATAGGCCAGTGCCTCCCTTGCGTGCGGAACAAGATGATACAGGGCCCGGTACGCCGTTCGTGCAAAGGACAGTGCGTAGAATTGCTCAAAGAGCGCGATGAGCGGCTCGTAAAAGCCCCGGGTGTTCAAGAGCACGAGTGCAGCCTGCACATCCCCAAGCTGCATACAGGTGAGCAACTCGCTCAGTTCCTCGAGGGTCCCGAACCCGCCGGGCAGCGCGATAAAGGCATCGGCCCGCTCAATAAGCAACGCCTTGCGCTCAGCCATGGTATCCGTGATAATGGTCTTGTCGGCGTCCCTGAAGACTAGGTCCCTTTCGGCAAACCGTTTCGGTATGATCCCGGTGACCTGCGCGCCGGCGCCCTTGGCCGCTCGAGCGACCTCTCCCATCAGTCCGACTGAGGCGCCTCCATAGACGAGCTCATGGCCCCTCAGGCCGATTTCCTGCCCGATTGAGCGAGCAGCGGCGAGAAACGCCCCGTCGACGGCCTCACTGGAAGAGCAATAGACACATATTCGCATGAACAACCTCCGCACAACCGGAAACCAAGAAATAGCCAGGAGATCGCGACGGGAGCCGGCAACCTGCGCGCGGGGCGCTGCGCCTGGGAACGCGGCGCCGTGATTCCCATCCGAGATACCATCCGCCCGCGCCACACTCCGCTGGTGAACTATGCCCTCATCCTGACCAACGTGATCCTGCTCATCCACGTTCAGCGGCTGGGCGCCAGCGCGGGAGAGGCGTATCTGCTGGAGCACGGGGCGGTCCCCGTACAACTGCTGAGCGCCTCTGGCCCGAGGGAGGCTTTCACCCTCATCTCCAGTTTGTTCCTGCATGGCGGATGGCTGCATCTGCTCAGCAATATGTGGGCGCTTTGGATCTTTGGAGACAACGTTGAGGACCGCCTAGGCCCGGTCGGCTATCTGTTCTTTTACCTCGCGTGTGGCGCGATCGCGAACCTGGTACACGTCCATCTGAACCCGGCCTCGGACTTGCCGGTAGTCGGCGCCAGCGGGGCCATCGCCGGGGTGATGGGAGCCTACCTGTTGACCTTTCCCCGCGCCCGGGTGATCACCCTTGTGCCGATCGGGTTCCTCTGGCTGATTCGTGTGCCGGCCGTCCTCTACCTGGGTGGATGGCTCTTGCTCCAGCTATTCAGCGGGATACAGACGCTCACGGGAGAGGCGGCTCAAAGCGGCCTGGGAGGCGTGGCCTGGTGGGCTCATGTGGGGGGCTTTCTCGCGGGCATGCTGCTGATCCGGGTGATGCCACGCAGGCGGAGCGGCTCTGCTTTGCGCGGGATCGAGCGAGGATAGCCCGGCCGGCCAGCCCGGCGCACTCAATGGAGCAGATCTAGCCGCCTCAGAGCCGCCTCGATGAGGTGTCGCTCCCCAGCGTCTGCGGCACGCCTCGGAGCGGCCACCGCAGGCGAGCCAATGCCCATCAGGCTCAGGGCCCCTTTGATGCCAGCCGGAAAATCTCCATAGCTGATGCTCCGATGCATGTCGCTGATCCGAAGCTGCCAGAACATGGCTTCATCCCACTGTCTCTGCTGGGCAGCGTCCCACAGGTTCACGAACCAACGCGGCGCCAGGTTCATGCCGGTCCCTATGCAGCCATCGCCTCCGCAGGCAAGGCTGGCGTAGATGAGGTGATCGCTCCCAGTGATCACGCGGAACCCCGCTCCGCTGGCGGCCGCGATCATGCTCTGCGTGTTCACCTGGTCTCCGCTCGAGTCCTTGATCCCGGCGATGCCCGGAACCGCAGCCAACTCGACAACCGCCGCGACAGAGATGGGCACCTTGGTGAACTGCGGGATGTTATACAGGATGATCGGCAGACCGCCATCGGCCGCCAGCGCGCGGTAGTGTGCAACGACCGCCTCCTGGCTGCATGGGTAGTAGTAGGGCGGCACCACCAGCGCCGCAGCGGCGCCCAGGCGTGCCGCCTCCTGCGTGCGTGCCACCGCTCGGCGCGTTCCCGGCTCGCCAGTGCCCGCGATCACCGGCACCCTGCCGGCCACCTGGTCCACGGTGATGACCAGCACCCGACGCTTGGCATCGTCCGACACGGCGGCGAACTCGCCCGCCGTCCCAAGGGCCACGACGGCATGTACGCCGCCGGCAATCACTCGCTCGATCAGCGATCGCAGAGCTGGCTCGTCAACGGATTCATCCTCGGTGAACGGCGTCATGAGGACGGCCATCATGCCGCGCAGAGCTCCTGTATCGACCATGTCTCTTCTCCTGCTTGCCTCGGATGTGCGCTATGACTCCGCGCGGCGGCCGATGGAAAAGCAATCGCCTAGACACTCACCCAGTCCATAGTAGTGGCGCGTAGCGGGTATGGAGACGGTGGGACGCGTCAGGTGCTCGTCCGGCAAGCCATTCGCGTCGAGAACGTCTTCGTCGGCAAGCGCCTCCACTACCTCACCCACGAACTGCGTGTGCGAGCCGAGCTCGACCTTTTGCACCAGCCGGCATTCGAGCACGACAGGACACTCTTCCACAAAGGGTGCGTTCACCCTGGTCCCGCGCACCGCGGTCAGTCCCAGCTCCTGGAACTTGTCCACGTCCCGACCGGAGGCCAGCCCCGCATAGTCCGCTTCACGGATAAGGCCTTCCGGCGGGATGCTCACCGTGTAACACCCGCCCGCCACGATGCTGCCATGGGTCAGTGTCGCCGGGCGCAAAGATACATAGATGCAGGGCGGCCGCGAACAGCAGATGCCACCCCAGGCGGCCGTCATGATGTTGGCCTTGCCATCGGGCCCGTAGGTGCCCACCAGCAGCACAGGCGTCGGATACAGCAGGCCCTGGGGACCCAGCGCGCGCTTCTTCATCCCTGTTCCTCCTCTTCATCCTCCTCGGAGTCGCCTTCCGCTTCGTCTGGCAGGCTCCAGTCCTCTCCCGAGTCCTCCGGCAGGGCCTCCAGGATCTCCCGGGCGCGCACCTCATCCTCCGGTGCGACCAACACCTCCACGAGGCCCAGGCCATCGATCGTGAGGCCGAGCGTCCTGCCAATGGCCTCATACCGTGGATAGGCCGGGATGCCCTCGCTGCGCAGCTTGCTGAGAGCCACCTCTGCCTCCAGCGGCCCCTGAGAGGTATAGACCACTACCGGCTCGATGCTCATCGCCGTCTCCTCCGGGGATGCGCGCCGCCTGTGCGCATTCGCCTAGATGATCTCCAGGTAATCGCGGTCGGGCAGCGCCGGAAAGGGCGCCGTCGGCAGCGTCTGGTACCAGTAGGCGACGGACGCGATATCATCCTGCAAGGGAAGATAGCGGTGACCGCTCCGCCACCCCAGCGCCTGGATCGTCACGCGCAGGCTCGAACGGAAGCGAATCGGATCCATAATGTGCCAACGGTACATGCCAAAGCGCATCTGAGAGTCATAGACGCCATCCGGGCGGATGATCTGCGGCAGCCCGGAATAGGCCGTGCTGAAAGACTCGTACTCGTGCGTCACCTGGTTCTCAAAGTTGTAGGACCCGCAGAAATAGTCCTCGGTGCCCGTCCCGCAGATGGTGGGCCACTCCTCGCCCTCCAGGTAGAACTTGATCTCGCCCTCGCCCCACCAGCCACGATTGTTGACGCCCCAGGCCAGATAGGTGCCCGCGTAGTGCCCCTGCCCGTTGACTCCATCCAGCAACGTGTAGGTTTCCTTGTACGGCAGCGGGTTCACGCGGCGGAACTGGGCGTGAAAGTAGGCTGCATCCTCGGGAACGTCGGTGAGCGTGTAGTTGATCTGGTAGTAGAGCACCATGGGGTCGTCCGCGATGTTGCTGAAGGTCATGCGGCAGTGACGACGGAAGGGCATCTGCCAGTAGCAGCTGAACGCGCTGCCGGGATTGACGCATACCGCCAGCGAGTTCACCGGGGCATAGCGTCCCCAGCCGCAGGCGAAAAAGTCACCGACGGGGCATTCGACCGAGG
>Ga0123333_10001750_pt1 | contig 22795 bp, 20 predicted proteins | sample BioC12SIPDNA_3_FD_89957 | JGI IMG/M metagenome (GOLD analysis project Ga0123333, IMG submission 89957) | Anaerobic biogas reactor microbial communites from Washington, USA - Biogas_R2_B C12 SIP DNA | ecosystem: Engineered > Bioreactor > Anaerobic > Unclassified | place: Washington, USA... | reverse complement strand
CGCATGACAGTCGGAGACAACGCGCCCCTTCTGCAAGCGGCCCGTTCGACGAGAGGACGTACACGACGGGCTCAAGCCTATGTGTAGTGCCATCGTCTCCACAAACGCCGATTACGCAGTCTCGTAGTATCCGGCCACGTTAGGCCACAGTTTTGTCATGCCGCGGCGATCTGTGAGCTACTTGGTCATTCCGAGCGAAGCGAGGAGTCTCACCGCCGCGCGGCGCGAGACTCCTCGGCGCAAGAAGCGCGCCAAGGGCCCCCCACCGCCCGTCGTAACCTGGTTGGCCGAGGCGCCGCAGGGTGTCCCGTTTACGGGGAAGCGATCTTGCGCTTGATCGCGTACGCGATGGCCTCCGCCCGGCTGGAGACCCCCAGCTTGGCGAGGATATGGCTGATGTGGGCCTTGGCGGTGGCGATGCTGATGACCAGGGCCTCGGCGATCTGCTGGTTGCTCTGACCCTGCACGACCAGGTTCAACACCTCCCGCTCGCGCTCCGTTAGGTCCACCAGCGGGTCCTTCGTGCCGCGCGTCGCCTGCACCAGCACCCTGGCGGCCTCAGGGGAGAGCGTCGATCTGCCCAAAGCGGCATCCCTGATCGCCTTGACCAGCTCGTCCGAGGTGACGTTCTTGAGCAGATAGCTGATCGCTCCCGCGGCCAGCACGCCATGGACCAGCTTTTCCTCGTCAAAGCTGGTCATGGCGATGACCTTGATGTCCGGGCATTCCTCCAGGATGGCCCGGGTGGCCGCGATGCCGTCCATCTCGGGCATCAGCAGGTCCATCAGGATCACGTCCGGCTTCTTTTGGCGGCACAGACGGACAGCCTCCAGGCCGTTCTTGGCCTCGCCCACCAATTGCAGATCCTCGTAGGCGCTCAGACAGGTGGCCAGGCCGCTGCGCACCACGTTATGGTCATCCACCAACATGACGCGGATCATCTGAGGAGCCTGGGAAGCGTTCATCGGTTCAGTCCCTCCCTGCCGATCGCCAGTCCAGCGTCACCGTGGTGCCCTGGCCCACCCGGCTATCGACCTTCAAGCAAGCCCCAATCGAGCCAGCCCGCTCGCGCATGATCGAGAGTCCCAGGTGGCCAGGCTGCACGGCGTCGGGCTCGAAACCCAGCCCGTCGTCCTTGATGTACAAGCTCATCTGCTCGGGCTGACACTCCAAGCGGATCTCCACCTGGCGGGCGCCTGAGTGCTTGGCGATGTTGTTCAGCGCTTCCTGGGCGACCCGGTAGAAGACCAGCTTGGCCTCAAGAGTCAAGTCGCAATCTCCGTAGATCGCCAGGGAGAGCGGGACGCGGACGCGGCCAATGAAGGCGTCGGCCAGTTGGGTGAGCAGCGATTTGAGCTCAGCCCGCTCCAGGGCTTCGGGGCGCATCTCCAGCAACATGGTCCTCATCTCGGCCAGCGCGCCGCGCGTCAACTGGCGCAGCTCCTCCAGGTTCCGCAACCCCTCCTCCGGGCTGCGTTGCCAGATCCGCGGGATCACGTCGGCGATGAGATTGGCGGAAAAGAGGGTCTGGGTGACGGCATCGTGAAGCTCGCGAGCGAGGCGATTCCGCTCCGCCGCGGTGGCGGCGAGCATCTCAGCGAAGGAGGGTGTCCATGAGCACGTGGATCTCCGTGCCATATGGCGGCAAAGGCGCCCGATTCGACGCGCAGGAGTTGGTCGAGCACGTTGCCCGGTTGACGGTGTGAGGCAGGGCGGCGGCGGGAGTAAGCGCGACCGGAACGGTCGTTCGCGACCGGGACCGTTGTTCGCGCTTGCGACGGCCAAATGACGAGGGGGCGGGCGCGCTCGTCCCGGGCGCGCCCGCCCCCTCTTGTGATACTACACGTGCGCTTCAGGGTTCTCCCAGTAATACGTTTCGAGGTTCAGGATCGACTCGTCGTTGGTCGAGTCGTCGAGGGGATAGCCCGCCAGGAAGCCCTTGAGGCCGTTCTTGACGATGCACATGGTGGGCGTCTCGCCCAGGAAGGTGGGGTAGGGCAGCTCTTCTGCCCAGATGTCCAGGATCCTGAAAAAGCCCTCGATCTGCCGCTTGCTGTCCGCCGCCGCGGAGACCTCGTTGTCCCAGATGTTCCAGATGTCGCGGATCCAGTGATCCGCCGGCGGCTCCTCGGCGTTGGCGTTGGCCGGATCGACGTCCCAGAAATACCAGGCGTTGGCCCAGATCCGGTCGTCTTGCCGGCCCAGCCAGATCGACGGCGTGGACAGCGGGACTATGGTGAATCCGCCGCCCTCCCAGGTCGCCTCGACGTCGTTGGTCTTGTAGTGCTCGGTAAAGAGCGCGCGCTCCACGAACTTGTAGGTGGCCTTGATCCCGACGTCGGCCAGGTACTTGGAAACCACCAGGATCGAGTCCTCTTCTAGTGTGCCGGTCGCCGTATAGTGCTCGATGAGAAAGCTCACCGGCCCGCTTCCGTCCTTCCACAGGCGAAAGCCGTCGCTGTCCTTCTTGTCATAGCCCGCCTCGTCCAGCAGCGCGTTGGCCTTGGCCGGGTCGTACTCCAGATGGACGTTGCTCAGCTTGGGATAGGACTGGGCCGACCTGCTGAGGGGGCTATACTGACGTGGCGTGCTCATGCCATCGTACAGCAGCTCGTTGAGCAGGTTGCGGTCCACGGCATAGGAGAGGGCCAGGCGCACGTTGCGGTCCTGGAAGAGCGCCCGCACCTTGGGGTCTTTGGCGGTGTGGTTGATGTTCAGGCCCACGTGAGTGCCGGTGACGCCCAGAAAGACCTTAAAGTCGCCCTTGGCCTCGGCCTCCTTGTAGAGCGTAAAGTTGCTAAAGCCCATTCTGCGCGACTGCAGGTCGATCTCGCCGTTCATCACCAACATGGGCAGCGCTTCCTCCCCGCCGACGCGGCGGTGGATGATGCGATCGAGATAGGGTAGCTGCTGGCCCTCCTCGTCCACACCGAAGTAATAAGGATTGCGCTCCATGATAAAGAGCTCCTCATTCATCGTGTTCAGGGGCACCCAGCCGCTGATCCAGGGGAGATCGGCGTTCATGGTCTTTTCGTGGCGGTTGCCAAAGTACTTTACCCAGCTATCGAACCCCTTGTCCTTGTACTCTTTCTCCAGCGCCGCCTTGTCCTTGACGAAATCCATGTGCAGATTCCGCGAGTAGTGCGCCGGCATCCAGGGCTCCCGGTTGCCGATGGGCAGCAGGAACATGGGCTTGGGCGGGTCGAACGCGAACTTGACGGTATAGTCGTCAGGCGCGGTGATGGTCGCCGGATTGTTGTTGGGGCCGCTCACCCAATAGCTCGACGGCGCCGGCTTGAGCTCCTTGTACGTCTCGGTGTTCTGCCACCACCAGAGGATGTCGGTGGTGGTGAACGGCTCGCCATCCGACCACTTCATCCCCTTACGGAGATGGAAGGTCCACTCGGAGCCATCGGCGTTGACCTCCCAGGACTTGGCCACGCGGGGCACCTGGTCCAAGTGGGCGTCGAACCAGACCATGCCCGGCCTGATGAGCTTTCTGACGCCCGCGCCGTCCGAGGGACCGGTGGTGCCCCGGCGGATGGCGCCGCCCAGCTTGCCGACCCCCTCCGTGCTGCTCATGACGCAGGGCTCCTCCGGGAGCCGCTCATCCACCGGCGGAAGCTTGCCGGCCTTGACCAGCGCCTCCAACATGGGAGCTTCTTTGTACTTGACCGGGACGGGGCTGGCCGTCACCACCTTTTGGATAGCGACCTCCTTCTCCACGACCACCGTCTCCTTGACGACCTTCTCGACCGGCACTTGCTTCTCGACCACGACCGTCTCTTTGACGATCTTTTCGACCAGCACTTCCTTCTCAATCACCTGCACTGTGGGCTGAGCGCAGCTCGCCGCCAAGATGCCCGCCGCCGACGCGGCCGTCCAGGTGAGGAAGCTGCGGCGACTGACTTGGCTGGTTGATGTCGTCTTCACTGTGTGCCTCCTTTGCACCGCTTGTTCTGGTAGGTCAGGATGGGTCGATGCGTCGCCTGTTTTTCGATGTGCGCCTCCTCTGCCTGTCAGCGCTCTTGCCGGCGGGCGCAGGAGCTGCGCTCCACGAGATGGCTATGCAGTATGATGTGCGCATGCCCGATCTCGGGATCCTGGAGCTTTCTCCACAGCAGCTCTGCCCCCAAGTAACCCAGGTGGTCGTGAGAAAAGCCGACGGTGGTGAGAGCCGGATAGCCTTCCGGGGAGGGATTGGCGTTGTCCAGGCCGACCACCGAGATGTCCTCGGGGATACGCAACCCCAGCTCGCGGAGGCCCCGCATGACATCGATGGCCACCCGATCGTAGATGGCCATGATCGCCGTCACCTCGGGGTGGCGGGAGAGCAACGCCTTGGCCGCCACCCTGCCGTCCTCGTCCACGGCCACCAGCCCCTCGTCGTAGGGAAGGCCGGCCTGATCCAGCGCGCGGTGGTGGCAGCTCACCCGCGCGGCGAACCACTCGAAATCCATGTTGGCCGTGCGGGCCACAAAGCCGATGTGCCGGTGGCCCAGGGCGATCAGGTGCTCCATGGCGATCCGGGCCTGCTCCTCATGGTCCTGGCTGACGGTGCTGACGGGCCCCCCCGGCCAGCGACGGCTGAGGGCGACGATGGGGATGCCCCGCTCGACGGCCCAGGGGATGAAGGGGCTCTTGCGGTTAACCTGGGTGCCGATGATGATGAGGCCGTCGGTCTGAACGTCTTCCGCGAGGATAGGTAGGCTGATGCTGGGGCGGTCCTGCCGCGCATCGTCGGTCAGGATGGTGAGGTGGATCCCGCGCTCGCGGGCAAAGGCCCGGACGCCATTGACATAGCCCAGCGTGACGCCCTCCGGCTCGTCCAATGGCTGGGTGGTGTGATAGATGAGGGTGAAAGCAAGCGGGGCGTGCTCCGCCTCGCGGCCCCGGCCACCAGGCTCGTAGCCCAGCTCGGCGGCCGCCCGGACGATCCGCGCCTTGAGCGCATCCGAGACGCTGGGCTTGTCGCGGAGCGCCATGGACACCGTGCTCTTGGACACGCCCGCCCGTCGGGCAACATCTTCCATCGTGGGGCTCATCGGGCCTCCTGGCGAACGAACCGAACAAACGAACTTGTTCGCTCTTGTTCGTATTATAACACAGCGCAAGCGCTCTGTCAAGGCCCCAACCCGCTGGCACCTACCCACTTTTGACGACAGGACGCCCTCTGGGTACAAGGTAGTTGTGACGACAACCTATATCCAGGAGGACGCCGATGGTCATACGATACCACTTGAGACTGACCCGCTCTACCCACTTTGCCGTCTGCACGCGATCTCGTCCGCTCTGCCTGATTCGGACGCATAGGAAAGAGCCACAGGCATTGGGGCCCTGTGGCTCTCTCCGGCTGCCGCTCTTGCCTATTGGTGGATCACAATGGAGCCGCCGCCGCTGGGCAGCTCGCTTCCGGTGTCATAGATCAGGGTCTCGACGCCCGCATCCTCCGTCCAGATCCTCATCCGGAACGTGTCGGGACGCCCGTCGGTCACGGAGAGGCTGAACTGGTAGGCGCCCTCGCCGTTGATCGTCCCCTCTCCTTCGCACCGCGCCACGGAGCCCGCCACGACGAGCCAGGTGTAGGAGGTGCTCTTGAGCGCCAAGTCGGCCGCGCCGAACTTGAATTCCAGGTTCCCCTCCGGCGTGGCCGCCTTGTCTTTGTAGCTCGCCACAAAGCCAAAGGTCGCCTTCCCGGCCAGCGCCGGATCGGCCGCGTAGGCGCCCGCCGGCGAGGCGATCCAGCCGCCGCCGGTGACGAAACCGATAGCCGGTAGGTCCAGCCCCACCAGCACCGCATCATGGTCCGAGACGCGGAACGGGTCCGGGGCATAGAGGCCCGCCAGCTGCCCAGCGGACTTGAACTCCATGTTATAGTCCAGCACGGAGGGCTCGTCGGCGTTGATGTGATAGCTGCTCACGCCGGTGACCTGAGGAACGAGGCTCGGAGAGCCCAGCGCGTGATCCAGGTAGCCCCACTGGCCGTTAAAGACGTACGAGTATGCCTGGGGGCCGACGAAGGCATCGATCAGGTTGGTGAAACCGGCGCCCTTGATCAGCGCGACCGGGTCTTCCAGGGCATAGGAGTTGAGGTCGCCCATCAGGAGGATGTCGGGATCGCCGGTGCCGGTCGGGTCCGTGGCGAGCCAGTTCAGCAACTCGGCGGCGGCGTTCACGCGCACCGCGTTGCAGTTGCCCTGGCCATCGCCGGCGTCGGGGGCCTCGCAGGCCGAGCCCTTGCTCTTCAAGTGGTTGATGTCGACGATGAAGGCGGCGCCCGGGCTCTTTACCTGGAAGGCCTGGGCCAGCGAGGGGCGATTGCGAGGCTCGCTGTCGCCGCCGTTGACAAAGGCCACGGTGTTCAGGGCCGCGGTCCGGCCGATGGGGGTGACGACCGCCGGCTTGTACAACAGGCTCACCTTGATGCCGTCGGTGCCCAGGGCGTTGAGCTGCCCGGTGCGCGCATCCACGTCGATGAAGGCGTAGGTGCCGGGCGCGGTGGCCTCGTTCAGCCTGTCCACGAGGAACTGCAGCGCGCTCTCCGGCCCGTAGCCGTCGTTCTCCAGCTCGTTGACGCCCAGCACGTCAGGATCCATCGCCAGGATCGCCGCGACGGTCTTGGGCCACTGGCGGGCGAATTCGGCTGCGTTGTAGGCCCCCCGGCAGTCCGTGGGCGCTCCCGCCACGCCCGCGGTGCAGCCCGTGAAGGTGTTGAAAAAGTTGAGCAGGTTCATGTCGGCCACCTGGACGAGGCCGCCCACGTCGGGTGCCGATGTCGGGCGCGGGTTGGCGGGCTCAAAGTTTAAGTAGCCGTCCAGCGCACGGACGGGGCGCACGCGATAGGCGTTGCCCGAGGCCGAGTTGCCCGCCCAGGTGTAGTTGAGCACGCCGACGATGCCGGTGGCGGTGTCGCCGCCGCGCAGCGTGTTGGAGGCCGACAGCGGCAGGCCCCCGCGGGCGAAGACGATTGGATCGGGGTTCTGCACGTTCGTCGCGTCGTCCAGGATGATCCGGTTGAGGTCGTTGGCCGCCTGGAGGGCGTTGGCCTCGGCGCCGGGCGCGGCCAGATGGGTCGGCTGCCACAGGCGACCATCCGCCGACAGCACCACCTGCCCGAAGCGCCCCAACTGATAGTGCTCGGTCACGACCATCGTCTGGGGCAGGCGGACGAGCATGCCCTCGTACTGCTCGAGGTAGGTGCTCGAGGGGACCGGGAAGGTGACCTCGGCCGGGGCCACGCGGCCGGCCCCGCAGACGCTGATGAGGCTGACGTTGCTCAACTGGGTCTGGCCCTGATAATCGGCGGCGTTGCCCGTCACGTAGACCAGGTCGCCCAGCTGGACGCTGTCGTTGTTGGCGTTGAAGACAAAGATGCCATCGGAGGTGGCGGCGGCGCCATCCCCCTCGGCGTCCTGGAGGAAAAAGCCGCGCAGGTAGTTGGAGGTGGTGCCGGCGCCGGGGTATTCATAGTCGCCCACCACGATGCCCCGGGTGGTCACGGGCCCGGTGATCGCCGGCGTCAGCCCGCTCCCCTGGATCGCATAGATGGGCGTAAAGGTCCGCGAGCACGGATCCAGGGCGGTGAAAGCGACGGCCCAGTCCGAGGTCAGGTTGTCCGGCGGGTCGTTGGTGTCCTGGTCGGCCACGTTCGCCGCCAGGATCGTCCAGGTGCACTGCTCCCCCGGCACAAAGTCGGCCCCGGGATTGAGCGAGAAGGTGGTGGGCCCGCCGGAGACGCTGGCGGCGTGCGCCCCGCTGGTGAGGCACTGGATGGTGAACCAGTCGCCGCTGACGTTCACCGGCTCGGAGAAGGTCACGCGCAGGTTCGCATTGGCCGGCACCTCCATGGCGCCGTCGGCCGGGGCCGTGCTGGCCACCGCGGGCGCGCTATCGGCGGCCACGCCAGCGGGCGTCAGCGCAAAGTCGTCTATCGCCAGCCCATCGTCGGCGTTGGGAATCAGGTCCGAGTCGACCCAGCGGATCCAGAAGCTGGCGCCGCTGGCGAGGTTCAGGCCGGTGATGGTGAAGCTGAGGGCGCTGCGGTTGGAGGAGGCGTTGCCATTCAGGGCGCCGACCGTGCCGGCGACAACGGGGCTGGAGAAGTCGAGCGCGTCGTAATCCGTCCAGGCCCCCGTGGTCAGGCTGGTGGCGTCTGTGCTCAGCTGCAGGTCCAGCCGGTCCGCCGAGCGTCCCGTGGTGTTCTGCCCGAGCCGCCACTGCTCGCCCGTGTAGCTGATGGCCAGGCTGTTGACGGTCCCGCCCGTGTCGTTCGTGAACTGGGCGCCGACAAGCGGCACCAGGCTGCCGCTGCGCAACCCGCCAAAAGCGCGCTCCGTGCTTCCGGCGGCCCCAAAGCTGTAGGTGTCGCCTGCATTGTCGGATCCCGTGCCGGCCCGGTAGGTGCTGTTGGCGTTTGTGCCGCTTTCCGAGAATGCCCACCCCGCGGGGACGGCGGTGTTCGTCGTCCCTGAGGAGGCCAGGGTGTCGAAATCCTGCGTGTAGGCCGTGCCGAAGGCGGCCAAGCTGATCGAGCCCGCGGCGCGCGCGGGCCTGGCGGGCGGCAAGATGGCCAGGGCCAGCGCCAGGACCAAGGCGAGGACAAGCAGCTTACTCCATGTCTTCATCGTGGACATCCCCCTTTGCGGTGCGAGACCGCGGTTGAGACAGTGCCCCCTAACTCTGGGCCGGGATCCGTGGATGGGAAGGATCACGATCGGCCAGCGCAGTGTATGTCACAAGCCAGGGGCCGGCAAATCCAAGAGGCAGGAGCCGCTTTCGGGCGATCAGCTAGGGGCGGAGCGTTTCGACCATCACAGGGACTTCGACTTTCGAAGTCCCTGGTGTAGACTGTCGGCTCAGCACGACGATTTCATGGAATGCGCGGAAGAGCCTGTTCTCGTCTGACACGAACCTTTCTTTGCGCCCTTTGCGGCTTGGCGTGAGCCCTACACCAACCCCGCCCGGCGGGCGTACTCGAGGACCTGGGCGCGGTTCTCCAACTGCAACCGGGCGACCATCTCGCCCATGTGGTACTTGACCGTCCGCTCGCTGAGATGCAGCCTGGCCCCGACCTCTTTGTAGGCTAGCCCCTGCGCAACCAGCGCCAGGACCTCTAGCTCGCGGCCGGTCAGAGGCTCCCGCAGCGGCAGGTCTTCCGCTGCTCGTTCTGCGCCTGCCTGCTGCCCAAAGTGCTGCAACAGCCTGGCCGCCAGCCCTGGCGCGAGCGGTATCTCCCCCCGCTCCACCGCCATCAGCCGCGCGACAAACTCCTCGGTGTCCAGCGTCTTGAGCAGGTAGCCACACGCGCCGCTCCGGACCGCCTCGAACAGATCCCCATCCTCGCTCGACATGGTGAGCATCACGATCTTGATCTCGGGCATCTCGGCCTTGATGAGTCGCGTGGCCGCCAGCCCGTCGCACCCTGGCATCTGGATGTCCATCAAGACCACCTCGGGGCGCAGGCTGCGCGCCTTCTCCAGCGCCTCCCCGCCGTCTCGCGCCGTGCCGATCACTGGCACGCCGCGCCCGGCCAGCAGGTTCTTGAGCCCGTCCAGGAAGAGCGGATGATCGTCAACCAGCAGCACCCTCATGTCCCCTCCTTTCGCCGGGGAACTCGGACCAGGACCTGCGTGCCCGCGCCGACGGCGGAACGGATCTCGACGCTGCCGCCCACCTCGGCGGCGCGCTCCCGCATAAAGCCCAGCCCATACCTCTGCCCCTCGGCCGTGGCCAACACCGCCGGGTCGAACCCCAAGCCATCGTCCTGAACGATCACCTGCGCGTCGCTTGTGCAGAGCTCCACGCTGACCCGCACCAGATGGGCCTTGGCGTGTTTGCGGGCATTGGTCAGCGCCTCCTGGATGATCCGCAGGAGCTGCGCCTCGACCGTTGGTTCCAGCGCGTCGTCGGCGCCATCGGCCGGGGCGATCAGCTCGGTTCGCAGGCCGTACTGCTGACTAAAGCGTTGCAGGTACTGTTCCACCGCGGCCACCAGGCCCGGCTCCGCGGCAGCGGACGTCTTGGCGCCGAGGATGTACTCCCGCACGTCCGCGTGGGCATCCTGCGCGACCGTCACCAGTCGGGCCAGTTGGGCGTCTGCCGCGGCGACCTGATCCTGAGCCAGCCGGTCCCGGGCGGCCTGAGCCTGCATCTTGACGTAGCCCAACACCTGGCCGATGCCGTCGTGCAGCTCGCGGGCCAACTGCTCGCGCTCGCCCAGCATGGCCAGCGCCCGCTGCTGCTCCACTGCCTGCGCCTGCGCCCGGCGCTGCTCGGTCACGTCGTGCAGCAGGAGGAGGTAGCCTATGGTCAGCGCGCGGTGGTCGGTCAAGGGCGTGAGCGTCAGCGCATAACAGCGGGCCTCGGCGCCCCCGAGGTCGACCTCGATAGGGGCCTCCCCCGCGCCCAGGCACAGCGCGGCCTCGGGACAGGAGGGCATAAGCTCGGCCCAGGTCTTCCCCCGGGCGCGTGCCGCCGCGATCCCCAGGATTCCCGCCGCCGCGGGGTTCAGGCTGATAGCGCGCCAGGAGGCGTCAAAGACCATCATCCCCTCTCGCATTTGCTCGATGGCCGTCCGCCCGGCCGCCGGCAGCGGGTCGAAAAGGCGGAAGCCGAACAGGGCGATGGCATAGAGGCCGAAGGGAACGCCTATGGTGAAAGGGGAGGGATCCCACCTCGTGGCGCCCTGGCCGCCGACGAACTCGAGCGCATGCAGGACCCGGGCCGTGACGTTCCCAACCAGCATCAGAACCGCCGGCCAGCGGTGTCGCGGCGAGCGGACGAACAGCCAGGCGACGGCGATGAGGTTGACCAGCATCAGGCCCAAGCTATAGGCGAACATGGCCCAGAAGCCGGGCCCGCGCAGCGGGACGACCGAGGCGCCCACCGAAAAGCCCAGCCAGTGCCAGTGGTGGAGGTCGTTGGTGAGGGCCAGGGCCAACTCCAAGAGCGGAACGATGGAGAGCAAGGCAAGGGTACGGCGGCTCAGCCAGCGGCCGGGGTCGGCATAGTCCAGGATGAAGCAGGTGATGCAGGTGATCGTGGGTAGCTGCCACACGGCCTGAAACTTGAACCAGGTGATCTTGGCCGTGGGCTCGACCGCCACGGACTCGGCGATTGTGCCAGCCACCCAGATCAGGGCAGACAGGCAGGCGGCGGCAAAAGAACGCGCGCCCGGTACGGCCCGCTTGCGCCAGCTAAAGAAGGCGAGCGAGACCAACAGCCCGGCCGTCAAGAGGTATGGCCATATCTGGGGCGTAAGGGCATAGCTTCCGATCATAATCCGCCTCCGCCAGGCCACGGGCAACCGGATGACTGACAGACGGAGATCGCCAAGCAACCCCATTTTACCCGAAAAAGGCGCTGAGTCAACCGTGCGCACTGCGACGGCAGGAAAGCGATCTCCTTCTGCGGGATGGGGATCGCTCCGCTGTGCTCGCGACAACTTGGCTGCTGCGCCGCGGCCCGATTCGCGTCAAGAGACATGAAAGCCCTGGGGGCTGATGCCCCCAGGGCTCCTCTCAGGCCATCGAGACGCAGAGTCTCAGAAGCTTACTCTCCCGGCGTGTCCGCGCACCGGAAGCCCATGTCATAGTTGATAAAGGCCGGATTCTGGAGGCCGCGGCTCGCGGTGCGGACAGTGACCGCCTGGTAGTAGAAACTGCCCCCGCGCAGCACCTTGTACGTGCCGGATGCCGGGCCCTGCGGGTTCGCGGCAGGCGACACGCTGTAATAGTCGCCCTGGTACCAGTCGCTCACCCATTCTTCCACGTTGCCGGCCATGTCCAGCGCGCCGTAGGGGCTGGCGCCGGTCAGGTGGCTCCCAACCTGGCTGGTGTCGCCCACGCAGTCGCGGATGTTCGCCCGCGAGCAGTCGGCGGCGTCGTTCCCCCAGGGGTACAGCCGCGTGTCGCTCGAGCCGCGCGCCGCCTTCTCCCACTCCGCCTCCGTCGGCAGCCGCTTGCCCGCCCACGTGCAATAGTCCGTGGCATCGTTCCAGCTTGCAAAGAGGACCGGGTAGTCGGCGTAGGTCGCGCTGTCGTAGTAGTGGGTGCGGGTGAATGAGGCGTTGGTAGGTGGCGCTGCGCAAGCGCCAGCGGCGACGCACTCTGCGTACTCGGCATTGGTCACCTCGGTGGCGTCTATGTAGTACGTGTCCAGGGTGACGGTGTGCAGCGGCAGTTCATCGCCATAGAGGCAGCTATCGCTGCTTGCGTCGCAGCCCATCTGGAACGCGCCGCCGGGGACCACGACCATGCCGGCCGGCGCGGGAAGGCATTCCGCCGAGAGCTGGAAGGCCGGCACCACGGCCTGGATCGCCTCCTGGTTAGCGCAGCTCAGCCCGGCGCCCGCCTCGCCTTGCGGCCCCTGCGGCCCCGCAGGTCCAGCAGGCCCCACAGGCCCGGCAGGCCCCGCCTCGCCCGGGAGGCCCTGCGGCCCCACAGGCCCGGCAGGCCCCGCCTCGCCCGGGAGGCCCTGCGGCCCCACAGGCCCGGCAGGCCCCGTCTCGCCCGGGAGGCCCTGCGGCCCCACAGGCCCGGCAGGCCCCGCCTCGCCCGGGAGGCCCTGCGGCCCAACGCTGTTCCAGGTGACCCGCTGCTCGTTGCTGTTGCAGGTGTCCTCTGCGCCGATCATGTGGATCGTCCCACTCGCGTTGTTGACGCAGGCATAGTACATCACTCCCTCGTCTTGCGCCAGGGCCCACCCGGCCCCAGCGATCAGCACCACCACCACCACCGCCAGCCTGGCCAACAACCTCGTCCGATCAATCTGACCTTTCATTTTCTGTCCCCTTTCACTTGACTGGAATCCTGGACCCTTCGCTCGCATGAACCGCTTCGGTGGCCATCCCGTACTCACGTCTGGCCTCCACTCCCTCCCCGCTTCTCCGCGCCTCCGTGCCCTGCCACTTGCTCTGGATCGTGCCCCTGAATGACTTGGAGCAGATCCTCAGTGGTGTGCGCCCGGGCGTGCTGGCCGGAAAGCACCAGGGCCCGGTCGGCCAGCAGGTCAATGCCGATCAACAGGACGCCGGGCTGCGCTCTCCACAGGGCGATGGCGAAATCGGAGGGGGCGGTCGCCAGGTCAAAGAGGACCACGTCCGGCTGGAGGGCGGCCAGGGACTGCGCCGCTGCTGCAGCGGATGCGTCCGAGCTCACGGCCAGCACCCGCAGTCCCGCGCACCCTTGCAGGCTCGCCCCGACGCTCGACACCGCCAGGGAACCGCCGAAAAGCGCCACCGTCCTCAATTGCCTGCCCCCACCCTCCGCTCGAGCCCTCCCGCCTGCCACCACCTCGCTCCTCGACCCGCCTCCAGCATAGCGCAGAGCTCGCGAGGTTACCATGTACCCGGGGTACAGCCCGGGTACAAAAAAGGTACAGTCTCCGGTCCATAGGACACTGTACCCATCCTGCACTTGTTCCCAATCTCACGGCGAGACCGCTCTGGCCGACAAGACAGGTCGTCCCGCGTCGTCGCGCGGGCAGGGCGATTGCATCGAAAGGGAGGTAGAACAGCGGCCATCCTGTACAAGGGGATAGCCGAGGCGGGCAAGCCAGGCACAACGATCTCGGAGCCTTCCTACATGGAGCATCTGCATGATCTGCAGTGACAGGTTCTGCGCGACATCGCCAGGGTGACGACGGGGCGCTGCATCGGGCAAAAACGGCAGGCCCTGACACGGCATTGCATCACCCACCTGGAGGGCAACGCCAAGCAGTTGCTCTCGGCCGTGCGCAGCCATCGGAGCATCGAGGACTCGCTGCCTTGGGTGTTGGATGTGACCTTCGACGAAGATCAGTGCCGGGTTCGCGCGAGTAACGCCGCGCAGAACCTGGCTATCCTGCGACAGATTGCCGTCAACCTGCTCAAACAGAAGACGGCCAAGCTCGGCATCCACAGGCCATGGGTGGACAGGGGCCCCTGCTCCGCGCCGCGGATGTCGTAGCACATCCAGAGAGGATCGCCGTTGGCCACCACCCCACGAAGCCCCAACACGCGGGCGATGGCGCTGCGAGCCTCGCTGCCGACGCGGATGGTGCGCTGTTTGCCGCCCTTGCCCATCACCGTGGCCAGGCCCGAGCGCCTATTCACGGCCCCCGCGCGTAGGCTGACGAACTCGGCGGCGCGCAGGCCAGTGTCCAGCAAGCAGAGGAGGATGGCCTAGTGGCGAGCGCCGCGTACGGTCTGTCGGTCACAGGCCTCCAGCAGCCTGCTGACCTCGGCCTGGGAGAACGGCGCGGGGACGCGCTTCTCCAGCCTGGGCATGGCCACCCGGGGCATGGGCGACTGAGCCAGATCGCCTGCTTCGACCAGCCAGTTGAGCCAGGCCTGGATGCCCCGGGCGTGGGCGTGCTGCGTGGTGTCCTGGAGGCCGCGGCGCTGCAGGCCGACGAGGTAGGCGCGGAGGTGGGGGTGATCTGGGCCACATCGGGGATGCCCTGCGGGATCAACCGCCGGGAAGTGGCCCGTGGGCTACTGGTAGCGCAACAGGGCCTTGGGCGTGCAACGCGCCACTTCCCGTCCAACAGAAGGACACCGCCCGCGGTCGCCGGGGGAGGACCGAGGCATTCGTATAGGATGCGTGGCCAATAAAAAACGCCTCCGGTCTTGGCGCCACAATCTCTTGCAGCGCAGGGACCGAAGGCATGCCACCGGTAGTAGGAGCGGGTGATGGGATTCGAACCCACGACATTCTGCTTGGGAATCAGAGTCCCCGTCAAATCGCCCCGCACCACAACCTGTAGTATGTATCTGATCGGTATACTACTACCTGTTGTGTTTTCCGCTTTGCAGCATAAGATGCTCAGCAAAGCGAGCCAATAATCTTGATCACATTGTACCACAGGTGCTCACTGGTGCAAATGGCAGCTTGGTTCCTGCGCATCCCCCAGAAGATGTCCCCTGCATGCTTTCGATTCTCACGAGCTCGCGGGGTCGGAGGTTTTTCCAGCCTCGCGAGCCGTCTCGATCTCTCAGCAGCCTCCGGCCACGGCTCAGGCAGGTCCAGCTTCTTGGTGTGACTCAGTTGGAACTGGAGAACCCTCGTAATCGAATTGGCATCCCGTTCACGAGAGGATTCCTCGGCACGGAATGCCGCGACCGACTCGCGCGGGCGATTCGCCACCGGGCACAAGGTCGCCAACCAGCTCGGCCAATGCACGGCGGGGCGTGGGTGGCGTTGTGAACCAGCACAATGCCGAGTGGCTGCACGACATCGTCGGCCGCATGACGCCGCGAGACCAGCCCGAAAGGCGAGACGAGCAGGCTCAGACTGATCCCTATCGCAAGTTGGTTGAGGCGCGCCAGGCCGAAGAACTGGCGCATCATCGATCCTGCCCACTGGCGTCACGGCACCAGCCGCTTCTGGCGGGCCGTTAACAAAGCGATGCGTTTCTCCGTTTCCGGGTGACCTGGTGTCAATTGCGATGCGAGTGCCCAGTGAGCCTTGGTCGACCTCTGGGATGGGGCTGCGCTGAGTCACTCGGCATTCCTGACATGCAACGACCAATTCCCAGAAGAGAGATTGCTCTCTCTGATCGAGTCTCACAAGCGTGTACACCGTCTTGGCATCATCCTCAGGGCAGCGCAGACTCCCATGGGTACAGAAACAGCGGGGGGGCGTCGGAAAGCCAGGGCAGTACCAGACCGACAGTCGCACGTGTTGTCTTCATGACGGCTTCACGATACAACACCACCTCCGCTCCGGCATCCGGAAGCCATGTGTCGCCCGTCTGGCTCATTACGATGCTGGCCGCCAGCATTACACCCAGAACCCAGCCTGCGACGCTGGTGAGCATGCTCTGTGCAAGCCGTTGCATACATCCCCGTGCTGAGGCTCGCTTCGCTGGCCCCCACGCGACGGCGAACAGCACCTGCAACCCTAGATAGGCGGCACACAGGCTCAGGGCAAACGCCAAGGCGCTTCTTTGCACGGGCCCCGCGCCGCTCGACAAGGCAGACACCAGCTCGGTTCCTGCCACAAAAGAATTGTGCTGGCAAGCGACAATAAGCGCCGCGTAGCTGAGTGCCAAGCTGGCCACCGCCCCCCGCCAAGTGCCCAGCAGCCCAATGAACCAGAACACGCCTACGAGCAAGAACGGGAGCGAGAACAGAGTGGCATCAGCCATAACAGCCCACCTTCCTGATGACTCTCCTTGACATTAGGGGATCCGAGAGATGACGTGATGGCGCTCAGCTACCAGAGACGCGCTGGGCGTGGGACGCAACAACGAGAACAGCCTGAGCCAGGGAGTTGCTGATACCCGGTACCCAGAATACCTGGGGCTGCAGGCTTCTGCCATCAGGATATCGCACGGTCACGAGTGGCCTCGCTTGTGGGTAATTCTCGTCGCAGCTGAACACGATCTCATAGCCAGACATCTGAATCAACGCGCCCTTGACTCGCCCTTGGGACTCGATCACCTCATAGGAGACCATTTTGATGCTATCCTTGATGCTGGCCAGGGCGGTGCGTTCAGTGTCCGCTAGCGCGGCCTTGCCTTCAGGCAGTCCGGCGGTAGCCTTAGGAGACGCGATCTCCTTGACCCCGTCTTGGCCCGGGTTCTGGATCTGCTCCCTCCACAAGTTGGCTACTTCCTGGGTGAGTCGGGTTGGATCCATTCCAGACGCGGCGACCTGGCCCAAGGTTGCGATGCCGGCCTCTATCAGACCGGCTTGCTTCTCAAGCCGCATCTTCTCCATGTCCCGCGCGTGTTCACGCTGAGCTCTCTCCTCCTCGATGGCCGCCTGGCCGCGCCGGATCTGCTCCTGATACCCCGCTTCGATGACGTGGTTCCTCCATTCGGTATCCACCAGAGCTGCCGCAGCTTTCGCTTCAGCCGTCTTCCTCTCGATCTCGATTAGGCGCTCATCACCCACGGCTTCCGCCTTTAGTATCTCCAGAATGGCTACGCCATCGCGGATACTGGTGACGTGGCCGAAACACTCCAGCAATCGCGCCCGTGTCGCGTCACCACCACCGACGAGTTCGCCGAATGTCTTGGTGCGGATGTACTCGGCCACGGTGCCAATAGCGAGGTTGGTGAGCTCGGATAGCGGGCTCTGCAGCGAGGCGACATGTACCGGATTGGTCACCTCGTATTTGACGGCAATCGTCAGTGTCAGTTGGCGCTGGTCAGATGTCAGTGCTGCGGCGCTCACTTCCAGCGGGGCCGGCCTGAGCATAACACGGCGCACAAACCGTCGGCGCCCGAGCAGCCGCATAAAGTCGGCCATCGTCCGCGTGTGCGGAACCAACTCGCCGTCACAGACTAGGGCCTCGACGCCGCTCTCAACATTCTGCCAGCCAAGAACGCCAAAGAACAACGATGCCTGAAACGCGGGCGAAGCCAGCCCGTTTCCGCCTGGCTGGCGAACCGCCTCAGAAATCGACATGCTCTCCAATTGCCTATTCGTTGCCATAGTACCTCCCGCTAGGTGTGGTCATCCATTGAAGCATGCGCCTGCATCGCGGCGGCAGTGATCGCATCGACCAAGTTGCTCCCCTCTCGCCAGGGAACCGCCACTAGGGCTGCATCGCCTTGGCCCAGCCGCAGTCGCACCGTCGGCGACTGCTCCGGGTAATCATGTGCGCACTCTATCAGAACGGTGAAACCATCGAATTCGACCCGCGCCGAACCTGGCTTCGCGGGGTCGTCAAGGTGCGGCTGGATGTCGAACTGGGTGATGCCAAGTATAGCCTGAATGCGATCCAGGCTCCTTCGCTCCACGCTGATCAGGTTTTCAGCGGCAATCACACCCACAGAAAGGGCCGCCGGCAATTCCTGCGCCGGCTGGAGCACGAGAGCCTGGATCTCTCGGATCGCTGACGTTGCGTCGCCGCCCGCAGCGGCAACGGCCGCGATAGTCCTTACCAGCTCGGTCTGCACATCGAATCGCCGCTGCAGGTGCACCATAGCCATTTCGCGAATATGCTGTCGCTGCTCAAACTCGTCCGTCAACTCGGCCTCGGCTTTCTCGATAGCAAGATCATAGTTCGCCGCGAGGGCTCTGTTCCGTCCCTCTTGCTCGATCAGGGCGCTACTCTGCAGAGCTTCGCGCGTCTGTCGGATGATCTCGATTATGCGCTCATCGCCGGTTGGCAGGGCCTTCAGAACCTCAATGATGTTATATGTTCCACTGATAGTAGGCGACATCTCTATCTGTTGCCTGAGCCGCTGGCGAAGCGAGCCGTCATCTCTGACAATGTTCTCCAGCGTGTCAGAGCGGATATACTCTGCTACTTTGCCCGTGATAAGATTGGTTAGCTCTGACAGGGGTGCTTGGAGGCTTGCAACATAAACCGGGTCGGCCACCTCGTACTTAACAGACACGAGGAGTGTCAATGGGAGTCTGTCACTTGTCAATTCCTTGGCGCTCACGTCGTTGAGTGGTGCGGGAGAGAGCAGGACACGCCGCGCGGTCAACGGTCTGCCCAGCAAACGCATAGGGGAAAGATACACTCGGGTGTCCTGCACCACGTGGCGGGCATCTATGACGAGACACTCCTTCCCAGGCTCCTTGATATGCAACCATCCACCGATACCCAGCCAAGGCAAGCGCGGGGCAAAGGCAGCTGAGGCCAAACCACTGCCGCCGCTTGAGGGGGTTACCGCGTCGCCGATTGGTAAGGCAACTGCGGGCACATTCTCTGCCTGATGCGTGCTGTCCGCATCCTCGGCCCGCATCTTGGGCAACGTGGTGGCGACCCACAGCACCAATATGGCTAGTGCACCAATGAGTAGCCAGGTCGCTGTTGGGATTGCCTCCAGCCACGATCGCAGCATTGCGAACACTGGCCCTGGGCTCTCAGATGACAGCTGGGGCGCGGCCAGGGCATACACTAGCAGAAGCACAAATGCGGTTCGCACAGTGGCGCGGCCAAAGGAAATGGATTTGCCCATTCTCTTGCCCCATCTTTCCTAGAGTGGTGATTGGTTACCCACGGATTGCTCAGTGGGACAAACCCTGAGATCAGAAGCCCTGCAAGGGCTCCACAGTAGTTCTGCAGCAGATGGCGAACCGGTTTTCGGTGTAGCCGCATCGCTCTGTGGATGGCGCCAGAAGCAGAATGCCGGAAGCGGAGCACCATGCTTATCACAACGATCGGAAGGATCGGAAACCCTCCAGCCGCTCAGGGCCACCAACATTGCCCTCTTTTTTCTCGAGATTGGGATAACCCACCCCAGTTGGACTGGGCTGCCAGTCCAGGTCACCCGGCTCTGGCTCTGGTCCCTTCTCTGGCTCTGGCTCCTGTTGGTCCAGAACGAGGGTCAGTTCACCCTCCAGCTCGGCCTGCGGCTCATCCAGCGGAAGATCCGCGTCGCCCTCCAGCTCTGGCTCGTCCAGAGGCAGAGCCATATCGCCCGCCGGCTCTCCAGAAGGGGCTTCATCGAGGGAGTCAGCCTCACCTGCGCCATCGTCGTCTTCCATGGTGCTGTAGTCGGTCACAACTGCGCTCCTTTGTCTCTCATCATCAACGTCTCTGCCACTACGGACATCGCTGTCCCGCTTGGCAGCGGGCGGCTCCACTCCCGGACGTCGGCCCAGCCTCCATCCAGCACATCCCCAGACACAGGATCGCGGCGCGTGGGAACGTGCCGCTCAGGAACTATCGCCAGCGTCCCGTCGGAATACCAGTAGACCGACCACAGAGCCTCCGCATGGCTGTAGACGCCTTCGCCATCGCGGCCCCAGAATGTGAGATCTCCCTTCGCCAGGCCGCAATGTTGTCTCGCGGCCTCCAGTGCGGCAGCCAACTCCTGTCGGTCGGCTTCTGGCACGACGACCACGGGGAGCGCTTCGGCCCAAGCGCCATTTTCGAGGCGCACCATGGTCGGAACATAGAAGCGCCCATTTAGCAGGTAGACATGCAGATTACACAGCACTCGTCGCCTAGGGCCTGCCATTTCACGGCACCTCCTTGATGGTCAACGCAACCCCCTTATCGGCCGCGTAGTTCCTGCACTCGGCAAGCACGGCGAGTTGCTCTGCTGTGGCCTTGCCTGCAGGGATCGCCAGATCTAGCTCGCGCCACTCAATGTCTTCTGGAGCCACTTTGATGGTTACGTCGTCCTGATGCCAGGTGCGGCCCTCGAAATCGCTGAGGTCGTCGATGTAATCGAGGAGAGTGTTTCGAACTGCTGCAGGGTCTTCGGCATAGGACCGGCCAGCCAAATCCATTGTCTTCATGCTCGTGGCAAAGCCGTCTTCAGGCTCGAAATTGTCGATCACGGGATAGTTGCCAGCGATATTGGCCTTCTCCAGGGTCTCGAAATCCCGCCCTTGACCCACAGCCCCCGCTCCCCATATGGAAGCTTGCCCGAGCGCCTCCTCGAGTTCTGCCGAGTCCACAGTCTCCGTGACCACGCTGGCGCGCAGTTCGGCCAGGTCAGCATCCGTATCCTCTGATTCCAGCTCTAGCTCCATCTGCGTAGCGCTGCTAGCTTCGGTGGCGGCCGCAGATGTCACCTCTGCATCTGGCTCCAACCCCAGGTCCATTTGCTCGCCAACTGCTTCGTCGGCCACCGCCCCTGAATCCATTTCCAGAGGCAAGTCCATCTGTCCCTCCACTGTTTCAGCAGTGGCCTCGGAGGAGAAGTCATCATCTTCTTGCCCCCCACACGATCCACCGCATTCCATCCTAGCCTCCCATGCGTTGCTCAGTCCGACCGAAGTGACGCAGTGCCGCTTGCATCTTGGGTGCATGAAGGTTCTGTTCGGTAAGGCTGGCAAGAAAGGCAAGGTAGCAGTACACATGCCCTGGCCCTGCGCTCGACAGACCTAGAGAATCAAGGAACCTCTCAACGGCGCCCTGCATCTCGTCCCATCTTTCGGTCCTCATCAGATCAGGAAGCATATCGTCCCACTTTTTCTGGCTGTCCATGCGCAAGGGGACCTGGCTGCGATATATGCACGGCTGCCAGCAGTACTTGCAGGCCTCGGTATTCCATCCGGAAAATCCGGCACCTCCCTGTTTCGCAGATGCACCAATCGAGAAGGGCACGGGCTCCGCCAGGCTCATCTGATGTCGAGCAAGCTGTCCCTGCATGAACGAGCGCACGGCTTCATCGGAATCGTCAATCACCGGTGTGTCATCAGGGTGCTGAAAGCTATTCAGATAGTCATGGACCTTGATCAACATTGGTCGTCCATTTAGCCCGCGCACGATAGCCTGTCCGGTGGGCAGCGTTCGGGCGTATTCGCGCTGCTGTTTATTCAGACTGAGAATGTCGGCAAACAACTCGAAGCTGTGCTGTTCCTCTAACCAATGCATGATCTTCACATAGGTGTTTCCAATCGCCCCAGAAACGAGTTCGGTTGGGATCTGTTCTGCGATCAAGATGCTCTCGTTAAAGCCACGCACCTCCGCCAGGATGTTGGCAAAGTCTTCGCTCGCCTTGGCGCGAGGGTCAGCCAGGACATCACTACCACCGCTACCTCTGACTGACATCAGCCGGTGGGCCTCTTCAATCAGGGTTATGTGTTGCTCAGGTTGGTCCTCGCGCTTGCGGCGACTTGCGAGGTGCGACGTGAGCGACATGAGCAGGAAGCCCATAACCAGCGCACTATCTTCCGTGCTGCCAATACGGCCAAGCTCCATCACCGTCGGATGCTTGAGGATGTGGTCCCATGAAACGCCCTCACGCACGTTCAGCACATGCCCCGCATTCTGCAATAGGTCGCGCATGCGGATTTCAGACCCTTGGCGGATGTTACCCTTGGCCTCACGGCCATAATCGCGCGTCATCTGCTCAGCGGTCTCGACCAGCAGTTCGTAGTATCTGCACAGCAATGGGGCGGAGGTGCCGGGATCCCCACCCTTTGCCACACGCAAATCTTTGAAGCCCACTTCTTCATATGCCCTGCGCAATGCCGCTCGATAGACGGCGGGCAGAGGATCCCACATGGAGAAGGCCGCGGAGAAGGCACGCATCAGCAGGCTAATGTGGGTTCGCACAAGAATTCCCGGCGGCACCTCAAATGGATTGAAGCGGAGCGGGCTGGTTGTGTCGTCGCCCAAGGTAAAGATCAACAACTGATCACGCACGCTAGGATCAGCTTGGAGCAGGCGATAATCAGGTTTGTCTATCGGATATATCACCAGGAACGGGATCTGAGCAGTGCGCCATAGTTCTGTCAGGAGATAAAGGCAAGTGTTTGTCTTGCCGCTGCCCGTGCTTCCACAGACCAGGCAATGCCGCTTCAGCTGTGATAACGATATGTAGAAGTCGGTCTCAGTCAACGTGCCACGATGGATGATTCTGCCGATGGACACATGCACGTCGCCGCGAATCTTGCTCGCCTGGGGTGTAGCTAGCTCGGCAGGCATGACAAACGGTTCGTCGCGCACACCAATTCCTGGCATGTGTCCGCTCTCTGGCGGAACCGGAAGACGAAAGGCACCTACGGCCTCATAGCTGGTAACCAGAGAGGACAAGCGCCACAGTGCGGAATCGGTATCTGCCCGCTGCCAAGGACGGTACTCCATTAGCTCAAAGTTCTTCCATGCCGTCGCTGCCTCCTCGTCTGTTTTCGGTTGAACTTCTGCCCAGAGCCTCGGCTCTGGCGTCGAGTTGTTCATGATCTCGGAGCCAAGCGCGGCCACCACATCATAGGGGACCTGTCTTTCGCCAAGGATCTGGATTTTGACGGTGAACAAGTGGTTGCGCTGGTTGATGATGGGCTCAAAAGTGCGCCTGATGTCGTCGAACCGCTCGGAGCGATAGAGGGCCAGCCAGTTCTTCGCTTCGTCCGCGCTGGCCAACAAACGCTGGTAGTGTTGCATCATACGGT
>Ga0123333_10001745_pt1 | contig 22830 bp, 15 predicted proteins | sample BioC12SIPDNA_3_FD_89957 | JGI IMG/M metagenome (GOLD analysis project Ga0123333, IMG submission 89957) | Anaerobic biogas reactor microbial communites from Washington, USA - Biogas_R2_B C12 SIP DNA | ecosystem: Engineered > Bioreactor > Anaerobic > Unclassified | place: Washington, USA... | reverse complement strand
TGGAGGATCCGCGTGCGTTTGAGTTCTTCGAGGTCAGCGCGCGGCTCTTCGATTACCTGCAACCCGGCTATGCTGCGCCTCCCGAAATGGTGGCCGAGACTCCCACGGATTTCCTGCGCGGCGACGTTGGCTATGCATTTGCAGGCGTGTGGCGGGTGAGCACGGTGGCCCGCTACCCGGGGCTGCCCTTCAACTGGGGCACGGTCTGGTTCCCCAAGCCTGATGCGGAGTTCAGCCAGTACGCCACCGATCACTACAACCCGGATGTCGGGCAGAGCCCGGCGACGGCAGAGATGGTCGACCTCGCGATCTCATCGACTGCGGCGCGAGACCCCGACGTTCTAGCAGCAGCCGTCGATTTCGCGATGTACATGACCGCGCCGTCGTCCAATGAGACGTGGTGCACGTACCAGTCTGTGCCATGCTCGGAGCCGGGAACCAGCTTCGACGAGATCGTGGGCGACAACGAAGAGCTGCGCGTGCAGCTGTACGGCTTCTTCAACCCGCCACGCGATGGCAAGTATGTCGCACGCGGCACGATGAATCCCGTGCAATGGCTGCCCGGTGGCCCGGCTGAGCTCAACCGGCGTTTCACTGAGTACTACGAAGGTAATATGAGCAAGGAGGCGTTCATCGATTCGATGATGAATGACATCTTGCTGAACGCTAAGGACCAGTGCAAGCACAACCTGGAGGTAGATGTTCCGGGCTGGGAGTTCTGCGCCGACCTCGACCTCGACTAGGTCGGGAGTTCGACACCGAGCACGCGAGAGGCGGGCAGGGATGCCAGCCCGCCTCTCTTCATAGCTCGCTCACGCGATTGGAACTCCAGGCGTACAAGGACTGCCACAGCAATCCGAGCAAGACCCGACCGATGTACCGTTGGAGTACCGTAATGGAGGTAATCGCCCTTATGCGGATAGCATCGCACCCCAACTCGACCCGACCCTCTGGTGAGCGGCGCCTGCTGGTCGTGGTTAGCCTATGGCTCTTGATGGTGCCCATCCTTGCCTCCGTAGCACTTGGCTACAGCGCCAAGGTCCGGGCCCAAGACGTTGACGAGCGCGTGTGGATAGGCCTGGGCCCTAACCGCATCGCTCTGTGGCGTTTCTCGCCGACCTTTCACGAGGATGGGCAGATTCTGATCGCCACGGACGCTACCGAAAAGCAATCACTGCGTGGCATCTATAGGTCAGAGGATCATGGCGATACCTGGAACGACTCGTCGGAAGGCCTCGAACCCAAGAAACGTCACTATTACACAGCGCTGCGCTTCTCATCGGCCTACGACCAAGACGCGACGATCTGGCTGGCAGGGCACAAGACCGGCCTAGGCCGCACCGAGGCCTATGGCGGTTTCTGGGAATCAACTGACCGTGGCCTGACGTGGACAGAGATCGACTACCAGGGCTTTCCCTTCCGCGAGATGACACAGCGCACATCCCAGGATATCATCGGGCTCGTGGTCTCCTCAGGCGTAGCAGACGATGGGCTCATGGTCGCAGCAGCCGGCGGCGAAGGCGTCTATGCCAGCAACGACAAAGGACGCAACTGGGAGCTCCTAAGCCCAGTGAAGGACGTGACGGGAATCTATGCACCCCCCAATTTCCCGGACGAGCCCTTCCTCGCTCTGTCGACAACGGGCAGCAAGGTCATGATCTCCGAAGATGGGGGGGCGACCTTTGAGACGCGCCCCGAGGGCCTGCCGGAGGCTATGCAGAGCGTCCGTGGCGTCGCCTTCTCGGAGAACTTCGAGCAGGACCGCACGATGTTCTGTTACGGCACGATGGGCGTCTTCGTGTCAACGGATGCCGGTATGACGTGGGAGACTCTGGCAGAGCCAGTGGGCTCCGCTAGTGTCAGTGCGATGGCAGTCACAGGAGATTTCGCTGAGTCCGGCGCTGTGGCTTACGGCACCGATAAGGCTGAGATCTACCTCAGCGATGACATGGGGCAGACCTTCATGTCCACCAACTCCGAGAGTCTGCTTACCTATGGCGTCGACACCCTCGCCTTCTCTCCCGACTATCAGGCGACCGGTGAGCTATACGCATCAGGCCAGGATGGCATTTTCCGCTTTGGTGCACCCCGCGACGACGCAGCACAAGGCGCCGCTCAGGACATGGCAGAAGCCGTTGAGGGTACCCGGGTCGCCAGGGCAACCGCGGTGGCAGGCTTGGAGTTCGTACCAGAGCAGAGCGATCGCGTAGAGACTGGATGTATCGCCTACTCGCTGGCGCCGGCATGCGTGATCCTGGTCCTCGTACTGCGGAAAGGACATCCCGATGAACGCCACACGTGACATCGACCATCCCTCAACCATCGGCAGGCGCAAGGTCCCGGCAAGCGAGCGCAGGCGTGCAGTTCTGACCAAGATGTGGCAATCGCGCGCGCTATACCTCCTCATTCTGCCCACCTTCGCCCTCATCTTGATCTTCAACTACACGCCGGTACTCCTGGGCTTCTACTACTCGTTTACCCGGTACGACGGTATGCACGCCTTCTGGATCGGCCTCGAGAACTATCGCCGCATCTTTCTGGACCCGGCGCTCGTTCAGTCGTACAAGAACATGGCCATCATCTTGCCCTTCTCGATCTCAGTAGGCGTAGCCGTCCCGCTCTTCGTCGCCTATCTGATCTATCACCTCAAGAAGGCAGAACTCCGTTACTGGTTCAGAGTGATGTTCACCGTGCCGATGGTCGTACCCGGCATTGTGATGCTGTTGATTTGGATCTTCATGTACACGCCGGCAGGCGGCCTCAACGCCATGCTGGAGGCCATCGGGCTCGGGCATCTAGGTCGGACGGCAGACGGCCTGGCCCGTTCTTGGTTAGGCGATCAGAAGACCGCCCTCGCGGCCGTGCTGTTCGTTGGATTTCCATGGGTGAGCCCGGTCAACATGTTGATTTTCCTTGCCGGACTGGAGGCGATTCCCTTGGAGCTAATGGATGCGGCCCGGGTCGACGGTGCGTCCTGGTGGCATCTCTTCTGGCATATCGAGCTCCCAATGGTCGTCGGGCAGATTCGTCTGATCGCCGTCACAGGCGCTATCGGCGTCATGCAGGGATTCCAGAGCATTCTAGTATTGACTGGCGGAGGGCCGGGTTACGCGACCATGGTGCCGGCGATGCGAATGTACGACACTGTAATGACGCCCGGGAGTGGCGGTGTGGGCAGCGCGCCGCAGATGGGTTTTGGTTCGGCCATCGGCGTGTCGCTCTTCCTAGTGATCATGGTGATCACCGTCATCAATCTCCGCGTCCTCCGTCCGGTTGATACAGGGGGGCAGCAATGAAACAACACGACAGACTTCGTGGCACCATCTCCATTGTGATCCTCGTGACGTTGTTCCTCATCTCAATGGTTCCTGTTGCCGTGATGTTCATCCGGTCCTGGAAGACGCTGCCGCAGGTTGGTCGCTCCCAGATCTTTCCGACGCTGCCGCTTCACTATGGCAACTACATTGAGGCCTGGGAGTTGGTCAAGCGCTACTTGGTCAACACGGTGACAATCGTGCTGTTCTCCGTAGTGGGCGTCCTGGCCCTTTCATCCGTGACGGCCTACGTCTTCGCCCGCCACCGATTCCCGGGCAAGGAGATCCTGTTCAGCATCCTCCTCGCCCTGCTAATGATCCCGGGCGTCATCGGCTTCGTGCCCTCCATCATCCTGGTACTCAAATGGATGGGCTTGAGCAACAACTGGCTGGGCGTGCTGTTTCCCTATTGGGCAGGTGGGCAGGTCTTCGCAATCTTCGTGCTGCGCACATTCTTCGAGGGGCTCCCCGAGGAGATGTTCGAAGCCGCACGTATGGACGGCGCCGGGCACTTCGATCTCTACTGGCGGCTGACGTTGCCTCTCTCCGGTCCAGTCCTCAGCGTGATTGCCATCCTCAACATCATCAGCACCTGGAACGACTACGTATGGCCTCTCATCGTATTAGCTCAGGAAAGCAAGCGCACCATCGCCGTAGGCCTCACTTTCCTCAGAGATACGAAGCATCCAGATCCGGGTGTCGAGATGGCGTGCTACGTGATTGCATCCATCCCTATGTTCCTGCTGTTCCTGGGGACAATGAAGACCTTTATTCGCGGCATTGCCAGTGGCGCAATCAAAGCCTGAGACCTAGGTCCCTCGGCCTCGTGGGCCACGTCTGCTCCACACGGAGATGGTCACCGGTGAGGAGATCGCGTAATGAGTGTTACATGCCTGATTGCTGAGGACAGCCCACCGGTGATCCATCTCCTGCGCACCTACGCCACGATGTGCGGATATGAACCGACATTTGCCACTGTTGGAGAGCGCGTTTTGGAGCTAGTACAGCAGGAGATCCCTGCAATCATCGTCCTCAACGTCGAACTGCCCGGCAGAGTGCGCGGTTGGGAGGTGCTCCGGGCGCTCAAGGCCAACCAGGAGATGCGCCACATCCCCATCGTCGTTTTCTGGCTGAATCCTGACGGAAGGAACCAGCACAGCGCCTGCGACGCGGACGCCTCCGTCCCGATCCCTATGAACTACCATGCCTTCCGAACAGCTCTGGAAGCCGCCCTACACGGACCTGAGGACGCGCCCCGCGGTGCCCTATGAAGGCGCGCAAGATCACCCGAGCGGTCGACTGGCCCGACAACACGTCGAGAGGATGCTGTCAGGCTGACTACAAGGGCCTGCGTGTATCTACCACCGGTCCTCCAGCACGTACACCCGCCGCCCCATATTCAGAAAACACATGAGCCCGCGTGGGCGTTGTCCGAGCAGGCGCTCGGCCGCGCCAAGGTAGCGCACCATCTGTGGATTATAGTCCGCCTGGCACAGCAGCCGGTCCACGTCCACCTCGTCTCGCACGCGGTCGGTCTTGAACTCCACGAGCGTCCACTGCCCGCCGGTGAAGTAGAGCGCATCGAACACGCCACTGTCAGGCACGCCCTGGTCACCCGTAACGCTGTACGGGACCTCGTGCAGGCGCATCTCGGCGGCGTCCATGTCGGCGTATAGCCGTGAGGCCCGGAAGCGCGCCAGCATTCTGGCAGCGCGCTCGACGGCATTGGCGACCTCGGTCTCGTCGGTGAGGCCACAACTACGCGCCTCCGACGCAGCCCAACGGTAGAAATCCGCACCAGGCGCACCGGAGACGGCACCAGCCCCTGGAAAGAGCCAGTCACGGAGTGCAAGGTGCACCACCTGGCCGACGACCCAGGCAGGTGCCCAAGCGCGATCGGACCGCGGGACCACGCGCCAAACCCGCCGGGGAGGATCGCGGTCGGCGTCGCGCAGGGCTGCATCTGCCGTGACCGGCGCCGGCACAACCGGCGCGAGCATCGCGGGATCGGGGCGCCCCAGCGGCGCCGGCCCCGCCGGCACGGTCTGTGGAGCAGGGAGCTCCGCTCCCAACTCAGGAGCCGCAGGCTCGTAGATCACGCACCGTACCGGCTCACTCCCCGCGTGGAGCTCGAGGCCGTAGACGGCGGCGCCGGTCGCATCGCACGGTGGCGCCTCGCCGCTCATGCCCAGCGCCACATCAATCCGGCTCAACCAGCCACGCACACTCAGCAGTCCATTCCGGGTGACCCCAACAGCGCTGCTGATCAGGAGCATCTCCTGCGCCCGCGTGGCTGCCACATAGAGCAACCGGTCTGACTCGGCGGCTTCCTCGTCGGCGTCGCGCGCTCGCGCCAGGCGATAAGCTGCCGACATCACCCGTGTAGGCCCGGAACGATCGCCTTCCTCGCCGGGCAAGCCCTGGGCCAGTGCTTGCTCCTCTCGCAAGGGCGGCACCACGCCCAGCCGGGCGTCAATGCACACGCCGCTGCCGGACCTTCCGCCTTTGGCCGCGTCACCGATCACGACGATGGGGAACTCCAGTCCCTTCGCCTGGTGCACGCTCATGATCTGTACGGCGCCGGTGGCGAGCGTACGTGCCTCGCCCTCGCGCGGCGCCACGTCGCGCAACTGAGTCATATAATCCAGGAAGGCGCTCATCCCCACAATCTCGCTGGCATGGGCATCGGCGAGCAGCTTGGCGACGTTGTTGGCAGCGCGCGTCTGACCTGCACGCAGGAGCGCAGCGCGGTAGTTGGTGGCATCCAGGAACGCTTTGAGCACGTCGGCGACGGGGACGCGGCCCACACGCGCGTGTAGCGCAGCAACCAGATCACGAGCCTCGGCAGCCCTGGTGGCCTCATCCTCCAGAGCACTCAAGTCCCCCGTCTCCAACAACGTCCATAGGGAGTCGAGTGACTGCTCACGTCGCGCCTCACACAGCCGGTAGAGCGCCATATCCGTCAGGCCACAGGCAGGCGAGCGCAGCAGGCCAGCCATCGCCAGGTCATCGGTTGGATCGGCCAGCGCCTGCAGCGCGTTGAGTACATCGCGCACTTCGGGACGGTCGTAGAACCCGCGCCCGGCGATCGTCAGATAGGGAATGCCGGCGCGCTCCAGCGCTGTCTCGTAGGCCGCAAACGAGGTCGAAGCCCGGCACAGGATAGCCATGTCGCCATAGTTCAGCGGGCGCGTCGACGGCTCGCCGGTCTCCTCATCGTAGGCCGGCAGCAGCACATCCGCACGGTCCACCAGTTCCGCCAGACGCGCCACGAGCGCCCTGGCTGCCCGCTCCGGCCCGCCATCCGCAGTCCCTCCAACGGCGAGGTACATCTCGATGTATGGGGAATGCAGGCCCGGCACAGAGCTGTCGCGGTGCGCCAGAAGGGGGGCGAAGGGCTGGACATAGGGGCGGTCCGGTTCATCGTCGACGCCGAGCACCGGGGCCAGCAGCGCGTTGAGCCCCTCGATGAGAGACCGGTGTGCTCGATAGGACGTTGCCAGCTCGTAGCGCTCGCCCTTGTCGGCGATCGCAGCCTGCTCCTGCCGGAACACGGACACGTCGGCGCCGCGGAAGCGGTAGATCGATTGCTTGCCGTCTCCGACGATGAACAGCCTGCCCCCGTCGCCGTTGAGCGCTTCGAGCAAGTCTCGCTGGCGCCGGTTCGTGTCCTGGAACTCGTCAACCAAGAGCGCCCGTACCTCGCGCTGCCAGGCCTCACGGACATCAGCGTGCATACGCAACAGCGTCAGGGCACCCCATTCCAGATCGTCGAAGTCGAGTCCCTGACGCGCCCGCTTCGCGGCCTCGTAGTGCGCCAGGGCGCGGTCGAGCACCCGGAAGAGCGCAGGCACAACCTCTTGCGCCAGACGTCGATCGACGTCCAGGTCGATACCGTCGCCCACCAGTGGCGCGAGGAGGGCATCATATACCCCCTGGAGGGCCTTGATGCTGGCCTTCGGATTGCCGGGCGCCCAGTTGGCGGCACGACCCTTCTGCTTGAGGCTGGCGCGCAAGGGCGCCAGGCTGCGGGAGACGGCAGCCCAGTCCCCGTCCTGTCGGGCCCTATCAATCGCGTGCCAGGTGTGCAGCAGCGACCGCAGGTCGGGCACCAGTGCATCGCCGGCGGCCTCCGCGCGGATCAGGCTGCCATCAGCCTCCAGTGCCGCCAGCTCGGCAAACTCAGCCTGCACGCCCGCATCATCGAGGAAGGCTCGCAGCGGCGCGATCAGGTGTGGCGCCCAGGCTTCCCACAGATCGTCCGGGAGCCCTAACCGGGCATCCGCCACATCGAGGCGCTGTGTTAGCATGCTGCTCAACACCTGACGCAAGCCGCGCTCGCCGAAATCCGCGAAGAGGCGCGCCGCGTCCGGATCCTCGGCGGCCCACCCAAGGGCGGCATCCACTGCCTGTGCCTGGAGCAGGGCCATCTGCCCTTCCTCGAGCATGTCGAAGCGCGGATCGACGCCCGCCTGGGCAGGATGACGCCGCAATATCTCGGCGCAGAGGCTGTGGATGGTGCCGATGCGCGCGGCGTCGAGTTGTGTGTAGGCCTCCTGCCACCGCGCGCGCTCCGTCACCACACCCACGTCACGCGCTGCGCGGCGTTCCGGAGCCTGCGAAGCAAGCTCGCCGTCTGCCTGAGGGGCAGAAGCCGGTGCAGCTGTGGCCTCCAGGTAACGCCGGATCTCCTGACGCACACGGTTGCGCATCTCGCGCGCTGCCTTCTTGGTGAACGTGATCGCCACGATCGAGCGCAGAGGCACGCCTTCGGCAACAAACGAAAGGTAGCGCGCCACCAGGGTCCGCGTCTTGCCGGCCCCGGCGCCCGCCGTCACCGCGACATCCTTGCCGCGCGCCAGCGCAGCGGGGCGCTGCTCGTCGCTGGGAGCGAGTTGGGCAATGATGGGGTGTGCGTCCATCGTTACCACCCCGCGGGCTCGTAATGCCAGCAGAACGCAGCGGCGGGGCAGTAGCCTGGGCAGCCACCATCCGGCACACGTGGGACGAAGTCGCCGGCGCGCGCGCCACGCACGGCTTCCCAGGCCAGCGCCACAGCGCAGGCGATGGCGGCCCGGGGTCCTGTGCCGGTATCGCCGCGAAACGTCGCCAGATGCAGCCGGCTGGGTTCAGCGTGCTGGACGTGCCAGTAGAAGCCCTCCACCACGTCGCCCAGGCCAAGAGCGGCCTGAGCGGCGAGTGCGTAGAGCGGCAACTGCAGCCTCTTTCCTTCGCAGAGGGCGCGCTCCGTATAGGTGGAAGGCCCAGCGGTCTTGTAATCGATGATGCGTAGATGCCCCAGATCGTCGCGGTCGACACGGTCGATGAGGCCACGCACACGGAAGAAGTCGCCGCCTTCGCCCTGCACATTCAGGGCACGGCCCGGCCTGCGGGGAATGCCGAAGGTCCTCTCAGCTTGATAGAAGGCGAAGGGCTGATCCGGGTCGCCCTCCAGCACTCGCAGGGAGCGCTCGACATTGGCCTGGATCTCTTGGCGCGTCCGCTGCCACCACGCCGTGGCCCGGAACTGCTCGGCGCGCGGGGCAGCGTCCAGTACCTGTCCGGCAACCGCCGGCAGCGCGTCGAGGAGTGCCGGCAGTGTTGCCGCCTCGCCGACCTCGCGATACAGCCGCTCGAAGATGTGGTGGTAGATGTTCCCCAACTGGCGCGCATCCAGCCCCTCAGCAGGTGGATAACGCGGCTGGAGTCCCAGTACGCTGCCCACAAAGAAGAAGTAGGGGCACGTGCGATAGGCTTCCAGCCGGCTCGCGCTCCAGGGACTGTCCGAAGACAAGGCTCTCGCGAAGGTAGCGCCCCACGCCCCCAGGGCCCCATCGAAGGCGGTGTCGGCGCCAAATGCGGGGCCACTTGGCTCCTCGGGGGTGCGCGAACGCTGGATCAATATGCGCTGGGCACGCTCGATCCGCAGACAATCGGCCGGGCGGCGCTCGCGCGCCCAGGTCCAAAGCCCCTGAGGCTGCCTACCCCCTCCGCCCGACGCAGCGTTGACAGCGCCGGTTGCTGAGGTCGCAGCCAGTGCCTCGAGCAGCTCGGTCCACGACGCCGCGGCATCCGGTGCCGGGCGGCTCGCGCCGGTCAGCGCCTCGGGCGCCACGTCCAACCGGCGGCGCACCTCCTCCCAATAGGGGGATGGTTGCCAGGGCGTGCCGTTATCAGCGATGCGCGGGCGGGTCAACAGCAGCGCCTCGGAGGGCCGCGTGACGGCCTCGTAGAAGGCCTGGGCCTCGGCGCTGTCGGTGGAAAGATCCACAGCCAACTCGTGTTGCTCGCGCAACATGCTGCGGTCGGCATCGTTCAGGAACGGGTCTTCGGAGACGGTCGCGGGGAACTCGCCCTCGGCAAGCCCCAGCACGGCGACGGCCCTGAAGGCGACGCCGCGCACCTGGATCACATCGACCACCAGGACCGCCGGCTCGTCAGCCGCGAGGGGGGTGCGGTACGTTGTTGCGTCGATCGCGCCTGCCAGGTCAGCCAGGAAATCGCTGAAGCTGCGTGGCGCGCAGCCCACAGCCTCCTCGGCCCACACAAGCCCCCGGAGCACATCCTTGAGCGCGTTCAGCGCGGCCTCATCACGCTGGGCCAGGCCGCGCGGCCCCGCCCGGACCTGGCGCGCGATGCCCAGATCGGTTCCGAGCGTACCTTCGTCAGGGTCCAGGTCCACGTCGCCAATCAGGGCCTCTAGCCAGGCGACGAACGCACGACAGGTGTGTTCTCCCCGCGGCGGCGTGATACGGCCCACGAAGCGCCGAAAGGTCTCCCGCAGGGCCTCGGCCTGTGTGCCAATAGGCAGAACGTCGGGAACCGGGGGCAGCTCCTCGTCGCGGTCGTCACCGGCATCGGTGCGGGCGCACAGAAGCGCAAGGGTCTCCTCCCACTGATCCAGACCGCCGATCACGCTGCCCCAGCGGGCTACCCGATCGAGCGTCTCGGCGTCGCTGGGCGCGATACCGACCGTGGCCTCGCTGCCTGCGGAGACGCGAGCGTGTGCCCAGTCCAGGTAGGGCGAGCGCCACGCATCGACCGTCTGGCGCCAGGCCAGGTAGAGGCCACCGGCATCACCGGCAGGATCCGCCAACCGGAGCAGATCGAGCAATGCTGCGATGACGGGATTGCTGCGGAGCGGTAGCCCATCGACCAGCTGGACCGGTACGCCAAACTCCTCGGCGGTCTGCGCGATGAACGCGCGATAGGGGCCGAGGTTGCGCGCCAGCAGCGCCACATCGTCAGGACGTAGGCCATCGACCACGATGTGGCGCTTGAGCCACCGCAGCGCGGCGCGCACCTCGCCCTCACGGTCCGGCGCAGCAACCAGCGCGACGGCGCCGTCAGCGCTTACGCGGCCCGCGTCTTCTGCATACAGCGAGCGCTCGAGATGTCGCAACGCGGGCGCGGGCGCCGTCAGCGCGGGGGCGCCCACCCCGGTGGGAAGGGCTTCAGCCGCAACGCCCAGCGTGCGCTCCAACTCGGCCCGGGTGCGGATGAAGCGCTTGTGGACGAGAGTGCGCTCGGCACCATCGACTGTACCTGTGAGCGTGACAACGAGTCGCGCCACACGCCTGGCCAGCTCCGCCAACACCCTCAACTGCACTGTCGTGAGATCGTCGAAGCCATCGACAATCACACAAGCCCAGCGGGCAATGGCGGGAAGACCGTCCAGCGCCTCCGCCGCCAGCCATCCGATGCCGGCGTAATCACCCCAGCGCTCAGCCTGCAGCCGTTCCTGATAAGCCGTATAGAGTCGGGCCAGCTCCATCAGCCGCGGTGGCCTGCCCATCGCCACCACGGCGTCAGTCAGGTGCTCTGGAAAGACCCCGCCCGACTTGAACTCACCGATGAGGTCACGCAACACCTGCACGAATCCGGGGGCAGTCCGAAGAGGCGCGTAGTAGGTGAGCGGCATCGCTTCGACCAACGTCCGCAACAGCCGCACCTGTACAGGATCTGCAAGCCGGGTGATCACAAGTCCCGCAGCGCGTAGCACCTCACTGTAGACATCCTCGAAGGTGCCCACGCGCACGCCCAACGCCCCGCCCGCGCTTGCCAGACGCGCGCGCCACGCGCGCGCCTGCAGCCGCGTTGGCACGATCACGCGCGGCGTGACCGCCAGATCGCGGGCCAGTTCACGGGCCAGGGAAACAAGGTACGTGGTCTTGCCGCCAGCCGCAGGGGCAAGGTAGAGCGAAGTTGCCATAGAGGTCTCAGTCTCTCAAGTCGACCAACCCGTCACACGTCTATTCCGGTCCTGGTGCTGCCTCCTGGGTACTGCCCTTACGCAGCTCCGCGCCCTGGGCCAGCAGCGTCTGCTGGAGCTTGGCCACATCGAGCTCTCGCGGCTGGATGCCCGCGAGCGCCGCCAGTGCCGCCGCGGCCCCAGCGCCCTGCCCGATGGCCATCATCGGGACCATCGCGCGATGTGACTCATAGGGTTGCTGCTCGCTGGAGATGCAGCGCCCGGTCACCAGCAGACCGTCCACGCGCTGCGGCACCAAGCTGCGATAGGGAATGTCGTAGCCCTCGTGCTCGAGATAGCGGCGGTAGCCGTAGTAGTGGATGATCGGACACGAGCTGATAGCGATGACATCGTCGAAGCGGCGGCCCGCGATGGCGTCCTCCGCAGTCAGCTTGTACTCCCCCTCGATGAAGCGCGTCTGACGCACGCCCAGCAGTGGCGGGGTCTCCACCACGTGCGCGCCGGCCAGCTCCGGGTACTGCGACTGTTTTGCGGCGAAATCCTCGTAGACCCGCAGCCGGGCGTCGACCTCGGCCTGCGAGAGTTGCTCGGCGTCGGCGCCGTTGATCGGGGCAACGCCGGGCCCCCAGACGACAGCGTTGGTGTCGAAGTCGCAGGCGTACGGCGCCGTAGGGCGCGTCGCGCCGAACTCGATCCTGTACATCAAGGCATCGTTGAGCCGCGGCGCCTCGTCGTGCACCGTCTGCCAGAACGGGACGCCCGCCCGCGCCGCAACGTCGCCATCGCCGGATGCGTCGACAACCACGCGCGCCATCAGCGCCTGGCGACCCGACTTGTTCTCGATGATCACGCCGCGGACGACGCTGTTGTCGAGAATGGCGTCGGCAAACCACGTGTGCAGCAGCAAATCGACGCCGGCCTCAACGCACAGCTTCAGCACGACGTATTTGAACGCCTCGGTATCGATGGCATAGCTGTATTCGAGCTGACCTGGCGTTGTGGGGTACGACTTCTGGGGATAGGGGCTCCTGCCGAGACCGCCCATCGCCTTCAGCCGCAGGACGATCTCCTCGGCGATGCCGCGCACGGTCTGGGTTGTGTCGGGTTCCACCTGGTTGCGGAAGCCGTTGATACACGCCATCAAGGACGCCGTCGCCGTCCCGCCCAGATAGCCGAACTGCTCCACGAGCACCGTCCTGGCACCGGTGCGCGCCGCAGCGATCGCCGCAGCCAGGCCCGCCGGCCCACCTCCGACAACGACGACGTCGACATCGCGAATCACGGGGAGGTCACGCGCGGGTTCTGTGTAGGTCTTCATCATACCTCCTAGAAGGCGTGGGCGAGACGCACCATCGTCTCGTAGTTAGCCAGCACGTGCGGCGGGATGGTGCGCCCGTAGGGGCACGCCGAGGGCATCAGCACAAAGCCACGCCCCTTCCCTGCGGTGCCTTCGATCAGCGCCTGCTGCACCCGCGCCTCAAACGCGTCGGGTTGCAGCAGCTCTAGCTCTGACGCTTCGATATTGCCGAAGAGTACGGTCTGTTGGCCAATAGCCTCGCGGAGCTCGGCCAGCGTCATGTCTCCCTGCGGGGGCGGCTCGATCGGATCGAGACCGGCAGGCGCCATCGCGGCAATGTCAGGCAGGATACGCCGCAGACGACCGTGCGAATGCAGGCGGGCGAACCCACCGTACTTCTGGATCGTCTGGACGATGGGGCCGGTATACCGCACAACGTACTCCGGGTAGAGATACGCCGGGAGCAGCGGCTCCGAAGCGTACTCCGAACCCACTACACGCCAAAGGCGCCCTGGGAAGTCGCGCGCGACCTGCTCGACCATGGGATAGATGTGCCGTGCTTGCTGCTCCAGCAGCCGGTGGAAAAGCTGGGGTTCGGTCAGGGCCAGGACAGTGTAATCGGCCAGGGAGAAGAGAGAGGCGGCGAGGCACAGTGGATCGCCGACGTCGACCATCACGATGCCACCGTCGCCCACGCGGGCCTCTTCAGCAACCAGGTTATCAACCGAGTAACGATAGGCAAAGGCCTCATCGGGCAGCTGCAGATAGGCCTCGGCATCCTCCGGGCTCTTCAGCAGATGCTCCAACGTCCATACCGTGGCTACCTCCGGGTCGCGGCGCGTGAGCGAGGTCAGCGTGCGCCCGCCGACTGAGAGCGTGACCCGGGTGTACCGCACACCGTCTTTGATGTAGGTGCTTACCTCCTGGAACTCGTCCAGGCAGTTATCCGGCGCCGGGGACCGTCGGGGGCCAGACATGCGAATGAGGTCGGTCTCGGTCTCCGCGAGTTGGATCAACTCACGCCAGCCAGGGCCATTGTAGATGTTGAAGGGATCGGGGTCATCGGGGTCCAGAATCCAGCCACCGATCTCGTAGAAGTTCACGGCAGGCCGATCGACAGGCTCGCCCCGCAGGGTCGCCATGAGGCGTTCGCGTCGTGTCATCATAGGGCCTGTTCTACAACGGAAACCGGGTGCGTCAACCGCGCGACCCTTGTCAGCGGGTCGACGCGGACTCTTCACGCCGCCGGGCGAGGCCGGCGAGACCTTCATAGAGATAGATAAGGCCGCCGACGAGGCCGGCAGCCGCCGTAACGGCCCACACCGACAGCGTCCACGCGGCCGAGAGTGTGTCGGGCACCCCTGACGGGACGAGCAGGAGCTGGCCTACCCAGTCGCGAGCACCGAGGCCACCCACGGAGATGGGGAGCAGCAGCGCCAACGCCAACAGCGGCACGACCACAAAGTAGGCAGAGCTCTGAAGCTCGAGGCCGACGGCGCGCCCACAGACCCAGTGCACGAGTACGTTGATCAGGTTGAACACCGTTGAGAGTCCCAACGCCACCCACAGCGCGCGCGACCCGCTGCCTGTGACGGCAGCGTAGACCTTGGCCAACGCGCCCTCCCCGGCCAACGAGACCCTCGTCGGGAGCCACGGCGTCAGGCGGCGCAGCAGCCGTCCCTCCAACACCAGGGCGCCCGCCAGCAAGCCTGCACCAGCAACGCCCGCAAAGACCCAGCACACTGCGGGCGTGAGCCCCTTAGCAAAGGGCAGCACAGCGAGCCCCATCGCCAGCAGGGAAAGGATGCCGGTCAGGCGATCCACGAGTACCGTGCCCAGGACGGCGGCGCGATCCTCCTCATGCTGCCCCAGCTCAACAACCCGCACGACATCCCCACCGAAGCCGGAGGGCAGGAAGGCGTTGAAGAAGCCACCGACCAGATAGAGCCTGAGCAACAGCCAAAATGGCGGACGCAGCCCCAACCCGTGGAGCAGCGCCCGCCATCGAAAGACCCGCACGACGACGCCCAGCAAGAAGAGGGCCCAGGCCAACACCAACAGGCCCACGTCGGCCCCCCGCAGCGCATTCAGCAGGTCACGCCCGCCGACCTGGCTGATGAGGATTCCAAGGGTCAGGACGCTCAACACGACCCTCAGTCCGCCGGCCAGGCGTTTGCGCAACATAGCGTCAGGCCGGCTTCATCAGAATCCTGAGCAGGTGGGGTCGTAGCGGAAGTAGTCGAAATCGACCTCCACCGGCGTGATCTCGAACGACCCGGCGATGATCCCCACGCCAGCGCGCGGCATGATACCGATGTCGGCAACGCCCAGCCGCTGCCCGTTGACGTAGAAGTCCGCCCTGTCGCCGTGGACATAGACCTTGAGCACGTTATATTGGGCCGTAGCGTTACCGTACTCCGCCTTGGACCAGTACTCATAGGACGCATTGCCCGGCCAACGGAAGAGCGGGATCTCGACGTTGATCTCGGTGCCGTCGGTAGGCTGCCGGTCGCCGGGATAGATGTAGTTGTGGTAGCGCAGCATCGCGACTGCGTGGTTGGCGTTGATCTGAAAGGTGTAGATCTCGGTGAGCGTGTCACCGGACTGCGCCGAGTTGGCGCCGAAGACCAGGCCCCAATGCGCCCACCAGGGCTGGTACTCACCCCAGGAGTTGGCGAACCGGGCACGTGCCTCCACACAGTAGCTGTCGGGCAACTGGCCCGAGAGCCCCGGGATTGGCGCCATCTCCGCGGGCCACACAAAGTGGGTTAGGACATCGCCCCCGCCACGCCAGTCCATCGGCACCCGGATGCGGTAGTTATCGGGAACGTAGCTCAGATACGCTACATCCTCCCACCGTGAGTAGCACTCGGTCCAGCTCCGGCAGTACTCGTTGAAACGTTGGACCCAGCCGGTCTGCCAACCGCTGCTGGGATCGGTGAAGCCGTCGACGTAGATCGGTAGAGGGGTCGGCGTGGGATCGCGCCGGATCACCGGGAGGTAGATATCGTGGCTGTAGATAGCCTCCAGCGTGATATCGTCGATCAATGGGCCAGCATCAACGCCTGAGCCATCGGAGACGAAGAGCAGGAAGACCCAGACCCGCTGTCCCGTCTGGAATGGGCCGGCAGAACGCGTGATCTCCTGCCAAGCGTCTGGATCGCCGGCCACCGCCACGTTATGGGCAGGCAGGGGGGACGAACCGTTGGTGGAGAGCGCGACGATGAGCTGGTCTCCCGCATCGTGGATGCGGTTGAGCACCCGGGCGCTGAGACGCACCTCGGCCACAGGCTGTGCGAGCGTGAACGGTCCTGCCGTCGCCACGGTCATCATCCCGTTGGTATAGGTGCCCGACGGCCAGGATTGTGCGACACCAAGGGCGCCGCCACCTGCGGCCCAAAAGCCCTGGTCGGCAACCATATCCGCACCGACGGTGCGCGAGTATGGCACAACGCCCCACTCGTAGTCCTTGCGCACCAGGTCGGCGACCGTCCACAGCGGTGACATCGTCGTGAACGTATCAGAGAATAGGACGGCGTTGCCCTGTTGGTTGCCCGTACCTGATACCGGTGCATCCCCCAGGCCAAGCCCGAGGCCCAGCAGCAGCACCCCAAAGAGAGCTGCTGCCAACGCCCAGAATCGCTTACTCATGAACTGCTCCCTCGATCACCTCACCGGCCACAGTAAGGGTCATAGCGGAAGTGGCTGACGTCGATCTGCACCGGCGTCACTTCCCACGGACCGCCGACAAGGCCGACGCGCCCCCGCGGCATCCCAGGGATGTCTGCCCGGCCCATGAACTTGTCATTCACGTAGACGTCAACTACCTGGCCCTGCACGGCCACAAACAGCTTGTTGTAGCCGTGCGAGGAAATGGATTCCTTCCAGTCGCCCGACCAACCCAGCAACGGGATCTCCACGTTGACCTCTGATCCGTCAAGCGGCTGGCGATCACCCGGATAAGTGTAGTTATGATACCGCAAAACAGCGAAGTCGTGGTTGGCGTTGACCTGGAAGGTATACACCTCGGACAGGCTCTCGTTCGCGCCGAAGACGATGCCCCAGTGTGCCCACCACGGTTGGTAGTCCTGACTCACGTAGTTCGAGAAGACGCCAACGGCCTCGATGCAGTAGCTGCGCGGGAGAGGATAGAATAACTCGGGGAGCGGCGCCGTCTGCACAGGCCAGACGAACCAGGTGTCGACGTTGCCCCCCCCATGCCATGTCAGAGGAATATAGAAGCGATAATGGCTGTCGACGTAGTTCAGATACGCGACCTCCTGCCATCCTTCACAATCGCCCACATCTCCCACCCAGTCACAGAAGTCATTGTACCGGAGGGCCGCCCCCACATACCATCCCGAGCTGGGATCATCGAAGTCATCAAAGTAGACAGGTTTCGAATGGCGGATGACGGGAAGGAAGAGCGACTGAGATAGGGCCGCGTCCGCCGGTGCCGGCGACGCCGTGTCGCCGTTCGCCCGCACCACGATGCCCGAAAGCCCGAGAAGACCTGCGATCATGACCATTGCCGCGCCGAGAGTTATTGCCGTCTTGAGGCCCCGAAGTTGTATGACACGCGCCAATGCCGGCAGCACTGTTGACCTCCATGATGATGTAGAACCTGAGGGAGAGGCTGCAACCCCTCTCCCTCAGGCTTGTTAAGGATCTTGGTTAGTGTGGCGTGACCCGGAAATTGTCGAACCGCCCCTCTACGGGCGTTCGTTCCCACGAGCCGGAGAGGAACCCGACCTCGTGGAGGTTGTAGAGGTCGTTGTCGGTGAACGACTTGATCTCCACCCCGTTGATGTACGCAGTGGCGGTGTTGCCGCTGACGGTCACCCTGGCGACGTTCGTCTGGTTGTAGCCCTTCTTCACGGGGGTGCACGTGCCCCAGTCCCTGAAGCTTACCCGCTGGACGAAGCGAACATCTGTTAGCGGTTTGCCAGCGTTGATGTACTTGCTGATCGCACAGCTCCCCTCGAAGTTCCACTCGAGGACGTAGAATTTGGTGTAGTCGTTGTTAGCGCCGAAGATCAGCCCACCCTTGCCGGCTTCCGGTGTCGCTGCCTGATCGCCGGCTACGGCGAAGTAGTGCGATACCTCGACATCGTACGAAGTGTTGGGGTTATCCCACGGCGCGCCCACGGTACCCATCCGGTAGTTGTTGAGACCCTGGGTATTGAGCATGATCTTGGCGCGATAGGTTTGGTTGCCCGTCTCGTAGCTTGCGTCGAAGACATCGCGGTTGTCCTGTCGGTAGACCGTGCGCGGCCAGCCACTGGCCGGATTGGAGAAGTCGTCGAAGTAGCCGCTGGTGACCGGTACAACATTGCTCCACTCGCCTCGCCCGTAGCTGTTGACGCCCGCAACCCGGTAGTAGAGCGTGCCCGACCGCCCGGTGACCGAGAACTGGGTCGGGCTGAGCGGCAGAGCCTGATCGGTGACCAAGTCCGTGAAGGCCGCATCGCGGGATTCCTGGATCCGATAGCTGGTGGGGAATGCCGTCGCATGGCCATAGGTCCAGCTCAACGTGTAGGCGCCAGGGCCGTCCTGGCTTGCGAGTTGCAGGGTCGGCGGATAGGGGACCGGTGGCCAGCGTTTGTAGATGACCGGGAAGTACAGGAGCTTCTGACCATTCTTGATCGTGACGACGACGGTGTCGACTGCATCAGGATCGTAGTTGCCCGCGAGGTCCTTGGCCCGTGCCTGGACCATGTACTGCGCATCGTCTTCCTGCGGCAGCGCCCAGTCGTAGGTCCAATCCCACCAGCCACCGGCGTTCAGCGTCACGGACGTGGCCGGAACCCAGTTATCCGCGCCGCCTACCGGCTTGACGTTGACCTCGATTACGGGCTGGTAGAGCGTGGCCTGCGGGGCAACCGGCTCCGCCTGCGCTGCCAGCCCCGACGAAGTGACCGTCACCGAAATCGGGTCGCTCCAAAAGCCCTCGTAGAGGTTGCGGGCAAGGACGCGATAGTAGTAGGTGCCGGGCGCCTTGCCTGAGAAGTAGACCGGCGACACGGCCGGGTCGCCGTCATAGGACGTCAACTGGTCGAAGTGGGGATCAAGCGCCTCCTGGAGCACATAGACCAGCGCGCCGGGCACAGGATCCCACTGGACGTAGTAGAAGTTCTGCCCTGCAGGAAGCGGATCGGGTGATGTGGTGAGCACCGCCGTGCCGGGGAACCCGGGGGTCTGATCGGGCGTCCAGGCTCGCCCGGCGACGGCGAACTGGCCCCGCGTAGTGATCAACTGGTTGTCCCACGGCGCCTTGATGGCAACAGCGGGCGGTGCCTCAACCGTCACCGAGACGGAGCGCTCAACGGTTGCATCGCCGTCATCGATCACGGCAGTGTTGGCAACCACCGTGTCGGGCGCGACTGAGGTATCAACCTGAACCCGGAAGCCGACGGTGACGCTGGCGCTGGCGGCCAGGCTGGGGATGGTGAAGGTGATGTTGCGTCTGGCCGGATCGAGCGCATAGGCGATCCCCGAGCCTTCGGGCAGGGAGAAGCCGCTGAGCGGCACATAGTCGACCTCGGCGGGTAACGCATCGGCCACCGTGATCGGGTCACTCAGCGCTGCACCGTCGTTGCGAACCACAATGGTATAGGTGAAGACGCTGCCGGGAGAGACCTTGTCCGACGAGGCGGACTTCGTGGAGGGATCGAGCGACGCGATGCTGGCCCGTGCGGCTTGTGTGGATCCCAGCAGCAGGCCCACAGCCGCGAGGGCAACAAAGACCGTCAAACCCAGAACCAACCGGCGAGTTTCTCGCCCTAAAAGCGGTTTCATATTTGACTCCTTGGACATAGTATGTCTGAAGCACAGCCAGCCAACAGAGACGATAGCTAGGGTACCACATCTGTTGGTTCCTGCAACCACAATCAAACGAAACGAGCAGCGCCCAGAGGTAACGGAGAAGTCTGGCGCACGCACTGGCAAGCACCACAGCCGGCCACCGTGGGCCTGCCCGGTCCAAACCAGCTACCCAATCCCGGCATCACACACACTTCCCCTAGATTATGACGTCAAAGGTGGTGAGAAGGTTCCGGATGTCGTGGCAAGTGGGGGAGAATCTGGCGCCGGAGGAGCCCTAGCCTTCGGCGGGCGCAACCGGGATGTTCAAGACCTGTCCCATCAACGCGCCCTCGTCGGTGGCAACCAGCCGCGTCGGCGTGATGCGATTGTAGAGCGCGCTTGTGTCTGCCGTGCGCACCTGGAGATAGGTGTCAGTCAGGCCGGTCCAGGTGCCTCCGCCGTCCTGCCCTTCCCAAAGCACATCCTCGATACGGCCCACAAACCGCTCACGAAACGTCGCAGCGAGCGTCGCTCCCAGGCGCCGCAACTCGGCCGCACGCGCCTGACGGACGGCCCGTGGCACCGGTCCCGACAGTCGCGCGGCCGCGGTGCCCGCTCGCTCGGAGTATGGAAAGACGTGCAAGCGCGCAAACGCCATCTCGCTGACGAACGTACGCGTACGTTCGAAGTCGTCCTCGCTCTCGCCCGGAAAGCCGGCGATGAGATCGGTGGTGATGGCCAGATCGGGCGAGACAGCCCGAGCCGCCGACACCAACGCGCCGAACGCCTCGACGGAGATGGGCCGCGCCATCCGTTTGAGCACCGCGTTCGAACCCGACTGCAACGGGACGTGGAGCTGCCGGCATAGGCGCGGCTCGACCCAGAACGCCAAGAGCTCCTTGGTCACGTCCCAGGGCTCGACCGATGACAGGCGCAGCCGCGGTAGACGGGTCTTGGAGAGAATCGCGCCGACCAGGGCGGGCAAACCGCGCTCTAACCCAAGATCCTGGCCATAGGACCCCAGACTGACCCCCGTCAAGACGACTTCCTGAGCGCCGTGCGCCACGAGATCCTGCACTTCTGCAAGCACCTCCGGTAGCGGACGGCTGCGCGCCGGCCCCCGGAGCAGACGCGTCACGCAGTAAGTACAGACATGATCGCAGCCGTCCTGGACTCCCAGGAAAGCCCGTGTATGCCCCCACCGTCCTGGCGCCCACGGCGCCGGCTCCTGCACGGAGCCGGCAATCTCGGCGACAGCCGCAGTCTTGCGCCGGTTAGGCATCACCCACCGCACGCCCTCGATCCGCGCGATCCGCTCTGCATCGGATGTCGCCCAGCACCCCAGCACGGCAATGGCGGCGCCGGGGCTGTCACGATGGAGCGCGCGCACGCGGTGACGGCTCTTCCGCACTGCCTGTGCGGTGACGGCACAGGCGTTCAGCGCGATGACGTCGGCGTGTGCGGGGTTCTCCACGACTTCATGGCCGGCGCCCGCAAACTGTCGCGCTAACTGCTCAATCTCTGCCGCGTTCAAGCGGCAGCCAAGGGATTCAAGGTAGACACGCACGGTCCAGTAAGGCGCTCAACCTGTTTCACTCTATCAGGGGACTGAAGGCGTGTCAACACTCAGATTGTCAAACGCGATGACCACATCTCCTTCACCGAAGGCACCGGCATACAGGCCGATGTTGCCCTTCTGTAGGGCTGCATCCTCGACCTGGACGACCGGCTGCCCGTTGACGCTGAACTCGAACTGCGCACCGTCCGCAGTCACCTCCAGGACATTGGTCGACTCACCCTGCTGAATCGCGTCACTGGGCGTCCAGTCCGGTCCCAGAACGGTCCAGCCGTCTTGGTCATATCGTGCAACCCGGGCGTAACCGTCACCACTGATCGAGAAGGCGTAGAAGCTGCGATCGTCGTCCATACGAATCAGCACGCCGTACTCGTTGTCTTGTGGTCCGGAGATCTGCGTCGCCTCCACCCGCAACTGCAGGTTATCCAGCACACGCTGGCTGGCGCCCCAGGCCACCTGGCCAGGTGAGAAAACGTGGATCTGCAACTGCCCGTCCACCACACCCACGTCTGCGACAGCATCCGAACTCAGCCGCCAGGCATCACCGGTCTCGAAGGGCTCTTGCCAGGGACCGGCATCGACGGCCGGCCCATTGCGGCACCCCACCAGCGCCAGCGCCACCAACAACACGCCAAGAGCGGCGCGAACACCGGAACCAGAGTCAATACGACGACCAAACCAGCGTAGCCTGATACGGATCATGGCTTGCGCACCTCGAAGTCATCGAACCACAACGTCGTTCCGCCGACCGACACAGTGCCTGCGGCCATACCCACGTCGCCCCTATCCAGCGCTCCGTCCTCCACCTGCGCGGCCTGCTCACCATTGACATACAGAGTAAGCGTGTTGCCCCGGCACGCCGCCGCGATCCGGTTGTCCGTCCCATCGGTACGGATCGTGGCTGAACGCAGCATGGCCCTTCCCGTCAGTGGCCGCAAAACCTCATCAGCGTCCAGATCGCCGCGGTAGATGGCGTAGTAGCCGTCGGCACTGATGGCGAAGTAGTAGAACTTGTTCTCGTCGTAACGGCATATCAGGCCATAGTGATTATCGGGCTGCCCGGCGGCCCGCACAACCGCTTCGACCTCGACATCCTGGTAGCTGCGCCCGGCGGTGGCCCACACGTACCAACGAGGCACGTCGATCTGGAAGAGATAGCGACCCTGCTGATATCCCCGCACATAGGTCTCGTGCGACGCCGCCCCCCACCCACTGGCCGGATCGGAGAAGTCATCCTCGAAGGGCTGCGACGCGCCAAGACACCCCGCAAGTGATGCCAGGAGAAGGATCAGCGGCAACGCGCGCCTGAGCCATACTGGCCGTCGCCCATCGCGCAGGGCACTGAACCACGGTGCTGGCAGCGTCATCCTGAAGTTCATGGGCGCTCCTGGATCTTGGGTGTACAGCAGGTCGGGTTGATGAGATGTTACACTAGGCACGGTACTTGCATTATACATCAGGAGTGTACGCAACGGCAACCGGCGCGCCGCTCCGCATCACACCCGCACATGGTACCGGTGCGCGTTGCCAGGGCTTACGCATCTCAACAGGCGAGTACCTTGAGCAGATAGTCCTCATCCCAGGCCGCCTTGAGGCGTTTGGCGCGCACACTCCGCTTGGACGCCTC